>Ga0208751_100084_pt1 | contig 33634 bp, 30 predicted proteins | sample LakWasMet22_HOW5_2_FD_183868 | JGI IMG/M metagenome (GOLD analysis project Ga0208751, IMG submission 183868) | Freshwater sediment methanotrophic microbial communities from Lake Washington under simulated oxygen tension - Sediment Metagenome... | ecosystem: Environmental > Aquatic > Freshwater >... | reverse complement strand
TGCCTTGAGCATGGGTTGATTTTATCTGGCCTATTTGGATTGCCTGCCCACCAAGCGGGTGCTGGCGCAAGATAGCTAAACATTGTGCAGATTGGCTTTCGGGAACGAACAACACAAATGCGCCTTCATTAGCGATATAAAGCGGATCAAAACCTAAAATTTCACAAGCGCTGTTAACGTCTTGATGGATGGGTAACGTTGATTCAGTTACTTCAATATGATGTTTCGACGTAGTGGCTAGTTCTATCAGCCCGGAAGCGAGACCGCCGCGGGTTAAGTCTCGCATGCAATGGATGTTAATACCCGCTGCAATCAACTCCTGAACGATGCCGGACAGATCGGCGCAATCGCTTTCGATATGGTGCTCAAACTTTAAGCCTTCGCGTTCCAGCATCACGGCAATACCGTGTCTGGCCAAATCGCTGTTTAAGATGATGCTGTCGCCGACTTGAATGTTGCCGGGGTTAACATCGACGTTGTCAGCAATAATGCCGATGCCGGCGGTATTGATAAACACGCCGTCGCCTTTGCCGTTATCGACCACTTTGGTATCGCCGGTCACAATCAGCACGCCCGCTTGCGCTGCGGTTTGCTGCATGGATTGCACAATGCGTTTAAGGTCAGCTATCGGAAAACCTTCTTCAATAATCAGCGAACAGGTCAGGTATAAAGGCTTGGCGCCACTCATCGTTAAATCATTTAAAGTGCCGCAGACCGCGAGTTTGCCTATGTCGCCGCCGGGAAAATACAGCGGTTTGACCACATAAGAATCGGTGGTGAGGGCAATTTTAGAACCGTTGATATTAACAACGGCGCTGTCGTGTTTCTGGTTAAGAATTGGGTTGTCAAAAACCGGCTGGATAATGCCTTCCAGTAATTGCTGCATCAACCGACCGCCACCGCCGTGGGCCATGACGATTTGTTCGTATTGCAGGGGCAGAGGGCAATTAAGTTCCAGGTCAGACATTTTGATAACGACGGTAGCGAAAATAAGCGGCGCAGGCGCCTTCGGAAGACACCATGGTGGCGCCAAGTGGATGCTCGGGTGTGCAACGAGTGCCGAATTCAAGGCATTGCGCGGGTTTAATTAAGCCTTGCAGCACTTCGCCGCTGCGGCATTCGGCGGGTTCCTGAGTATTAATATTAGCGACCGAAAACCGCTGTTCGGCATTCCAGTCGTTGTATTCGGCGGTTAAGGCTAAACCGCTGGCGGCAATGTTGCCTAGCCCGCGCCAAGGTCTGTCGACGATGTTGAATACGGTCTGCATCAGCTGTTGCGCGGGCAGATTGCCTGGCTCTTTCACCACGCGGCGGTATTCGTTTTCAACTTCAAAGCGGCCTTCTTCCAGTTGCTTAATGCACAGATAAATCCCCTGCAAAATATCGACAGGCTCAAAACCGGTGATGACGATGGGCATCTTAAAGTGCGCGGCAAGCGGCAAATATTCGTGATAGCCCATAATCGAACAGACATGCCCGGCTCCGAGAAATCCTTGGACTTGGTTATTAGGCGAATTCAGCAACGCTTCCATCACTGGCGGCACGCGCACATGGCACACCAGCAGCGAGAAATTTTTTAAAGCTAACTGTTTGGCTTGATAGGCCAGCAATGCCGTCGCTGGCGCCGTGGTCTCAAAACCTACGCCAAAAAACACCACTTGTTTATCCGGATGTTGCTGGGCAATCGTCAGTGATTCTAGCGGCGAGTACACGATGCGAATATCAGCGCCTTGCGCCTTCAAGCCCAGCAAATCGTGATGCGAGCCCGGCACCCGCAGCATGTCGCCAAACGAGCAGAAGATAACCTCCGGCAGTTGGGCAATCGCCAGCGCTTTGTCGATATATTCCAACGGCGTCACGCACACCGGACAACCGGGGCCATGGATCAAGTTAATGGCATCCGGTAATAACTGATCGATGCCGTATTTGATGATGCTGTGCGTTTGGCCGCCACACATCTCCATGATGTTCCATGGCTTGGTAGTAATGGATGCAATCGCTGTCACCAGTTTTTTGGCGGTTGCTGGGTCACGGTATTCAGCCAGGTATTTCATGAGGGGTATTCCTGTCCTGTATCTTTCGGTGCCTTCTTATATATCACTAACATTAAGTTATGGTTGGATAGTTCCTTCTCCCTGAGGGAGAAGGTTAGGATGAGGGGGGCAAATAATGCATTTTTCTTTTTCATATTCTCCTCACCCCAACCCTCTCCATCAGGAGAGGGAGCTTTGCTCTTAAATTAATGACAGTATGTTTATTTTCCTCGATCAGGCTATTTTTCAAAGTTTCCACTCTGAATAATTACATTTCATTTAAATCCTTAAACGCTTGCAAGGTCGCAGTGGCTTCTTCTTCATCCAACACCGAAATCGCAAAACCGGCATGGACAATCACGTAGTCGTTGACGCCCGCTTCCGGCACATAAGCCAGACTGATTTCTTTGGTGATACCTGAAAAATCGATTTGGCCTTTACGAGCTAAAGGGTCGATGTCATTTGAAAGGCTGATAATGCGTCCAGGAACGGCTAAGCACATAAGTTATCCCGTGTATTTTGTTGCGTAAAGCTGCCCGAGTGCCAGGCCGCCATCATTGGGGGGTATCTTTTCATGGCAAACCACAGTAAAGCCAGCCGTTTTTAATCTACTGAGTATTTTCTCAACCAATAGCGCATTTTGAAAACAACCGCCGCTTAAGACAACCGATTGTTCACCGGCGCGCACCGCAACCGCGAGGATGATTTCTGTGAGGGTGTTGTGAAATTTGTCAGCAATTAAAGCCTTATTAATCCGGTCATTAAATACCGTTCGCCCTGAGCTTGTCGAAGGGCTAGTTTCATGAGGCTTCGACAAGCCTGTCCTGAGCAAAGCCGAAGGGCTCAGCCCGAACGGATTATCGGTGATAACTAAAGCAGGGGTAATAATATCGTCTAATAACTGTTCCAACATTAATTGCCAGTTGATCACCAGTGGCTCTGTTTCGGTTAGTTGAAAATCGTAAAAGGCATCGGACTGGATGGCGTTAACCGCGCAATTTTCCAATATCATTGCCGCCTGGCCTTCATAGTGATTAATTTGGCATAAGCCGAGCAGGCTGGCGACCGCATCGAATATGCGGCCGACACTGGTGGTTCTTGGGCAGTTGATGTGTTTACTCAATGCCGATCGTAACAGTTGCAATTCCGGATCCGAAAAACCAAGACTGTTGCGGTCAAATGCGCGATCTGCAAGCATTTCGTACAACATTCCCAACGCTGCACGTCTGGGTTCCTGAATTGCTTTATAGCCTCCCGGCAATGCAAACGGCCGAAAATGTGCATAACGCTGAAAGCCTTTAGCGTGCAGACGCAAAAACTCGCCGCCCCATAACGTGTTGTCACTGCCAAGACCGGAGCCATCCCAGGCAATGCCAAGCAACGGCGGTTCAAGATTGTGTTCTGCCATACATGACAAAATATGCGCGTAATGATGTTGAACGGCAACTGTGTTTAGCGGCGAAGTAAAAGTCGCGGCTAAGCGTTCTGCGCTATGGCTGCTGGCATAATCTCTGTGTAGGTCGTGCATTATTTTGACTGGCTGAATTTGATAAAAATCTTGCAGATCGGTAACCGTTGCATCGAATTGGCGTTGTGTCGCCGCGCTATCAAGATCACCAAGATGCTGGCTTAACAAGATTTGTTTGCCATGACTGACGGCAACCGTGTTTTTCAATTGCCCGCCGACTGCCAGCATGTCCGGAAATACTGATTTTAAGGTGATAGGTGTGGGCACATAGCCACGGGCTCTGCGCAACACGGTGAACTTATCGCCAATCAGCCGAACGATTGAATCATCCAAAGGCCGCAGAATAGGGCGGTTGTGTATTAGAAAATAATCGGCAATCCCGGCAAGCTGTTCTAAGGCTTGGTCATTATCAATGCAGATTGGTTCGTTGTGGCGGTTACCACTGGTCGCGACTAGCGGCGCGCCGAAATCATGCAGCAGTAAATGATGTAACGGCGAGTAGGCGAGCATTACGCCAAGCAGGCTGCTTTCCGGAGCCACGGCATCGGCAATCGATGTTCCGCTCAGTTTATTCAGCAACACGATTGGCGCGGCATAAGAGCTTAGTGCTTGTTGTTCAATGTCATTGATAAAGCAAAGCGCTTGCGCCGCAGCCAAATCCGCAACCATCAGCGCAAACGGTTTTTGCGGCCGATGTTTTCTTATTCTCAAGCGTTCAATCGCGTCTTGATTGGTCGCATCTACCAGCAACTGAAAACCGCCGATGCCTTTTACTGCCAGGATTTTTCCGGCACGTAAGTAATCGCCTGCCGCTAATAACACGTCATTTTCAGCGAGCGTATTGCCTTCATGATCCAGTAGCTGCAGGGCAGGGCCGCAGTGTGAGCAGGCGATGGTTTGGGCGTGAAAACGCCGGTTATCGACAGTTTGATACTCGTGCTCGCAGTCTGCACAGTACTTGAATCCCGCCATCGTGGTTCGCTCACGATCATAAGGCTGATTCAGCATGATGCTGTAGCGCGGGCCGCACTGGCTGCAACTGGTAAACGGATAACGGTAAAACCGGCTGGCCGGGTTAGAAATATCGCTGACGCAATCTGGGCAGATAGCTAAATCGGGCAATACAAACGCCGATTGTTTGCCATCGATAGCACTATCTTTAATCTGAAAATCACTAAAATGCGCAAGCGGCTGTAGGCTGATTGTTTGCGAGGCAATAATAGCCAAAGGCGGAGCGTCATTGTTCAGGTGGTAAAGAAATTGCTGTTGCAAGTCGACATTGCCTTCAATGGCTATCGATAGTCCGTTGGCCGTATTTGCCACCCAGCCATTTTGCTGGGTTTGTTTGGCAAGTCGAACAATAAAAGGGCGCATTCCGATGCCTTGAATAACCCCTTCAATAGTAATTAAAAGATGTTCTTTGTTAATTTTTAAGCCTATAGTCAAATGAGATAAGTAGTTATTCTATTGAAACATTGGTGCTATAAAGCTAGCATTCAGTAGCTTATAAAAAGAGGGAGGCGGGGCGATAACATGCAACAGTTTATTCAGAATCTTGCAGAAAAAAATCAATATCAAGCAACGCACTTGCTGGAAATTCTAAGAGAAATACAGTCCCGCTACCATCACATTCCGGCTGACGCCATTGAATTGTTGGCGCCGATGTTGAAAATCCAAAGAACCCAGATTATCAGCGTTGTCGAGTTTTACAGCTTTTTTACCGACAGTCCGTGCGGCCAATACGAATTGCTGATTAGTGATTCTATTACGGATCACATGCTGGGCAAGCAGCCGTTGATGGCTTATATCGCCGACAAGCTGCAGGTAAGTATCGGCGGCGTTCGGGGTGACGGCTTAGTCAGTTTGGATAATACCTCTTGCTCCGGCATGTGCGATCAAGGCCCGGCTGGGCTGGTTAATGGTCATGCTTTAACACGCCTGGATCCACCTCGAATCGATGCCATCGCCGAGTTGATTAATCAGCAAATCCCCTTGGCTGACTGGCCCGCCGAGTTCTTTCAAGTAGACGATAACATATATAAACCCGGCTTATTGCTGAGTCAGGGTATCGTGCATGGCGAAGCCCTTAAAAAGGCAGTGGCTAGAGGCTTAAAAGCAACGTTGCAGGAAATCGATCAATCAGGTCTTCGCGGCCGTGGCGGCGCTGGTTTTAAAACGGCGATGAAATGGCAATTTTGTTCTGAAGAAGCCGAAACAGAACGCTATGTAGTGTGCAATGCCGATGAAGGCGAACCTGGCACCTTTAAAGACAGAGTGCTGTTAAATTCTTATGCGCATCAGGTGTTTGAAGGCATGACCTTGTGTGCTGCCATCATCGGCGCAAAACAGGGTTTTCTGTATTTGCGCGGCGAATATCTGCATCTGGTCGATAAACTGCAAAGCGTTTTGGATGAGCGCCGACAGTTTGGCTTGCTTGGTAATAATATTCTTGGTCGTCTGGATTTTGATATTGAAATTCGCTTAGGCGCTGGTGCGTATATCTGCGGCGAAGAATCTGCGTTAATCGAATCACTGGAAGGCAAAGCAGGCATTCCGCGCAACCGCCCGCCTTATCCTGTGTCTCAGGGTTATCTAGGTAAACCGACCGTTGTTAATAATGTCGAAACCTTTTATGCCGCTTCGGCAATTGCCGTTAACGGCGGTGATTGGTTTGCCAGTGTCGGCACCCAAAAATCCAAAGGCAGCAAAATCCTAAGTATCTGCGGCGATTGCGCCAGGCCGGGTATTTACGAATATCCGTTCGGTACGACCATGCAAGAAATCTTGACGGATTGCGGTGCTGAAGATGTACTGGGTTTACAAATCGGCGGCCCATCGGGCACCTTTATTTCCAATCAAGAATTTGACCGCAAATTGGCATTTGAAGACTTAGCCACCGGCGGCTCGTTTATCGTATTTAACAACAGCCGCAACATTCTCGATATTGCCCATAATTTCACCCACTTTTTTGCGCATGAAAGTTGCGGTTTCTGTACGCCGTGCCGGGTGGGTACGTCATTATTGAAAAAACAACTGGATAAAATTGTTGAAGGCCACGGCTCGGCGGGTGATGTGGTGGCGCTGGAAGAACTCTGTCAATTGGTTAAAACCCATAGCCATTGCGGATTGGGGCAAACGGCCGCGAATCCGGTATTAACAACGTTGGAACGTTATCCCGAACTGTATCAAAGCCAATTGAAACTTATCAGTTACGAGCCCGGATTTGATCTGGACGCCGCCTTAGAAACCGCCCGGCGCATGGCCAACCGCAATGATGCAGGCGCGCATTTAGCACAGACGGACTGATCCGGTTCCCTACCGGATCAGTCACTTCCACCATCCCTGGCAGTCGGATTTTTATGATGAAAACCATTACTATCGACGGTAACCCCATCCCTTTTGAAGACGGGCAAACCATTATGGAGGCGGCGACAGCGGCCGGCGTTTACATTCCGCACCTCTGCCATCATCCCGAATACACGCCGCACGGCAGCTGCAAGCTTTGCACAGTCAGAGTCAACGGCAGAGTGTGTTCAGCCTGCACCTTTCCGGCAGCGGAAGGCCAGGATGTCCTCAACAACACCAAAGACCTGAATGACGACCGGCAAAAGATCACCCAGATGCTGTTTGTCGAAGGCAATCATTTTTGCCCGTCCTGCGAAAAAACCGGCAACTGCCAGTTACAGGCCGTCGCTTATCATTTGAATATGCTCGATAACCATTTTCCGCATTTTTATCCGCACCGGGAAATGGACGCCTCGCATCATGATGTAATGATTGATCATAACCGCTGCATTTTTTGCACACTTTGCGTTCGCGCCAGCCAGCAGAAAGACGGCAAAGATGTGTTTGCAATCAGCGGTCGGGGCATCAACAAGCAGTTGATTGTTAATGCCCAAAGCGGACTATTAAAAGACACCGACCTTGAAGCAAGCGATCAGGCTGCCCATATTTGTCCCACCGGCGCTATTTTGATTAAACGAACCGGCTACACCGTGCCGATTGGTGAGCGGATTTACGATCATAAGCAGATCGATGAAGTTAGCTTGGCCGAATCCGGTTCCCGACCGGATTCGGCACTTCCACCATCCATGGCAGTCGCAAAGGAAATAGATCATGGCTAAAATCAGAATCGCCACCACCTCACTGGCCGGTTGCTTTGGCTGTCACATGTCGTTTCTTGATCTGGATGAACGCTTGGTAGCGCTGGCCGACCTCGTCGAATTCGACCGCTCGCCGATTACCGATATTGAACACTGCACCAACTGCGACATCGGCTTAATCGAAGGCGGCGTGTGTAATTCCGAAAACGTCCACACGCTGCGCGAGTTTCGTAAGAACTGCAAAATCCTGGTCGCGGTCGGTGCCTGTGCCATTAACGGCGGCTTACCGGCGATGCGCAACTTCATCCCGCTGGAAGAATGTCTGTCAGAGGCTTATTTGGATGGTCTTGGCGTGGAGAATCCCCAAATTCCCAGCGATCCCGAACTGCCGTTATTACTGGATAAAGTGCGCCCGATTCATGAAGTCGTGAAAATCGATTATTTTCTACCCGGCTGCCCGCCGTCAGCGGATGTGTTTTGGGCGTTTTTGACTGATTTATTGGAAGGCAGAGAGCCGTCGTTGTCTTATGAACTTGTGCATTATGATTGATCCATCTGAAAAACGAGTTCTCTATGCCTGATAATTTGTACGCAAAAAATCTATACCTTACTGTTTGTGATAGCGAAAACTGGCCTTCTTTTGAAAGACCCAGTTTCTTAGATGAATTAGACGAAGTAGCAAATGAAGCACTTTCAAAAAACAGCATAGAAGGGTATTTGGCTTCTTTGCTCATATTCCATCAGTTATCAGAAGAACTGATTAGATTACTTCTGAAAGATGCTCAATTTTTTATTCAACTATCTGTATTTCCAGCAGAGATTGTTTTTCCTGAAAAAAGGAAGCTCATGTTTGGACAATTAATTGAGGAATTGAAATCTACCATTTCTTTTGAAGATAAAGATAAATTCATAGAAAAGTGTATGGAGTTGAATAAACATAGAATTGATATTGTTCATCGTCTTACCACGCGTAGTTCTCTAGCCAATCTTGAGATCCAACTCTTAAAGGTCAAAGAATTATATGATGCGATTTATGAGTTGTTCGATGACATACACGATTGGTTTCGTCTTTGCTTTAAGGATTTTAAGAAAGATAAATTTTTAGATTATTCAATTGATGAGTTTGAGTCATAAAATAAAGTGCGTAGGGTGGGCAACGCTTTTCTGCCCACCATTTGCCATAACCGAATTTATTCCGCGTGGGCACGAAAAGCATGTGCCCACCCTACAAGAGCTTTTGCATTGATGAGGAAAACATGAAAACAAAAGCCCAGCACAATTCGGCTAACCCTGTTGGGCTTCATTGCATTCAGCCCAACCTACATTTTTATTAAAGCCGGGTAAGCAAAAAAGCATATTCCACCCAACAAAAACTTTTTACCGAATATTTTGAGTGAACTATCGTGAAACCCATATTGAAATCGACCAAACTTTCTAACGTCTGCTACGACATTCGCGGCCCGGTGATGGAACGCGCCAAGCAGATGGAAGAAGAAGGCCAGCGCATCATCAAGCTGAACATCGGCAATCTGGCGCCTTTCGGCTTTGATACCCCCGAAGAAATACAGCAGGACGTGATCCTGAACATGCCGAACGCCTCCGGCTATACCGATTCCAAGGGCATGTTCGCACCGCGCAAGGCCATCATGCATTACTGCCAATCCAAGCAAATCCGCGGTGTTGGTCTGGATGATATTTACATTGGTAACGGTGCGTCCGAACTGATTGTGATGGCGATGCAAGGCTTGCTGAATACCGGCGACGAGGTGCTGGTGCCCGCGCCCGACTATCCGCTATGGACGGCGGCAGTTACGTTGGCGGGCGGCACGGCGCGTCATTATCTGTGCGATGAAGCCAACGAATGGAATCCCGATCTGGCCGATATGCGCAGCAAAATCACGCCACACACCCGCGCCATCGTGGTCATCAATCCGAACAATCCGACCGGCGCGTTGTATTCCGATGAGATCCTTAAAGAAATCATTCAGATCGCACGCGAACATGGGCTGATCATTTTCGCCGACGAGATTTACGACAAGATGTTTTATGACGATGCGTCACATACTGCGATGGCATCGCTGGCGGATGACGTGTTGTTCGTGACTTTGAACGGTTTGTCGAAGAACTATAGAGCCTGCGGTTATCGCGTTGGCTGGATGGTGCTCTCCGGCGAAAAAAGTCACGCGCAGGATTACATCAACGGTCTGACCATTTTGGCCTCGATGCGCTTGTGTTCTAACGTACCTGGGCAGTTTGCCATCCAAACCGCGCTGGGCGGACATCAAAGTATCGACGAGTTGGTCGCCCCCGGCGGACGTTTGCGCAAACAGCGCGACCTTGCGTATAAATTGCTTACTGCAATTCCCGGCGTAACCTGCGTGAAACCCAAAGCGACCTTGTATTTATTTCCACGCCTGGATCCGAAAATTTATCCGATCAAAGACGACCAGCAATTCATTTTGGAATTGCTGGAAGCCGAAAAAGTCTTGGTGGTACAAGGAACGGGGTTTAACTGGAAAACTCCAGATCATTTCCGAGTGGTATTTCTGCCCAATGCAGATGACTTGACTGAGGCGATTGGTCGGATCGCGCGGTTTTTGGAAAGTTATCGCAAGAAGCACGGCACGAATGCAATTGGATCAGTTGATAAACACAATGTTGTGGAACTGAGTAAGAGTGCGTAACCCGACAAGGCATGGCATTATCGAATGTTGGGTTTCGTTAGCACTCTACCCAACCTACAAACTGAGGCATGATGAATAAATCTTTAATTGCGGAATCTGTTTTAGAGTCGGTATTAAAATGTCCCGAGTGTGGATTTGAAAAACAAGAAGTGATGCCGACCGATTCCTGTATTTATTTTTATCAATGTACGAATTGCCAGGCTTTATTAAAACCTAAACAGGGAGATTGTTGCGTCTTTTGTTCTTACGGAACAGTTGCCTGCCCGCCGAAACAATCGGCTCATGATTGTTGTATTGGTTGAATTGAAGAGAAGCCTATGTACGAGCATTTAGAAACAGCCGAACAGACGGAAAATCTGAAACGCGTTGTCGTCGATCCGGTTTCTAGGGTTGAAGGCCACGGCAAGGTCACGTTATTGCTGGATGAAAACAACAAAGTCCAGCAGGCCCGGTTGCACATCGTTGAATTTCGCGGCTTTGAGCGCTTTATTCAAGGACGGCCTTATTGGGAATTGCCGGTGCTGGTGCAGCGTTTATGCGGCATTTGTCCGGTCAGTCATCATCTGGCTGCTGCCAAGGCGATCGATCAATTGGTCGGTATCGACCCTGAAAACTTGCCGGTATCCGCGGATAAATTAAGACGCTTGCTGCATTTTGGGCAGGTGATGCAATCGCATGCGCTGCATTTCTTTCATTTATCCAGCCCTGATTTGTTGTTTGGATTTGAAAGCGACATTGGTAAGCGCAATATTATTGCGGTTTTAACCGACTATCCGGACATTGGCCTTCAAGGCGTTAAGCTACGTAAATACGGGCAGGAAGTCATCCGCATGGTGTCCGGCAAGCGCATTCACGGCACCGGAGCGATTGCCGGCGGCATGAATAAATCGCTGACCAAAGCCGAACGCGATTATTTGCTGGAAGACATCGATCAAATGATTACTTGGGCGGCAGGCTCGGTGGCGCTGATCAAAAAGGTGCATTGTTCCAACTTGCCTTATTACGACGATTTCGCGACTATTCGCACTAATTATCTGGGCTTGACCAAACCTGATGGCGCGTTGGAGCTTTATCACGGCGGCATTCGCGCTAAAAATGATAAAGGCGAGGCGATACTGGATCATTTCGACTACTGCCGTTACAACGATATTATCCATGAAGAAGTCCGCTCCTGGACGTACATGAAATTCCCTTATTTGCTGTCCTTAGGTAAGGAAGACGGCTGGTATCGTGTCGGCCCGCTGGCGCGCGTGAATAACTGCGACTATATCAATACGCCGTTGGCCGAAGCTGCCCGCGTGGAGTTTAAAGCTCACACGGGTGAAGCCATGGTGCACAGCACACTGGCGTTTCATTGGACGCGCTTAATCGAAGTTCTGCATTGCGCCGAAAGCATTAAGGAATTGCTGCATGATCCCGACATCATGGGCCATGACTTGGTGGCTCAGGGCGAACGGCGTTTTGAGGGTGTCGGCGTCATCGAAGCCCCGCGCGGTACCTTGTTTCATCATTACCAAGTCGATGAAAACGACATCGTCACCAAAGCCAATTTGATTGTCTCGACCACCAGCAACAACATGGCGATGAACGAATCGGTGCGGCAAGTGGCGGCGGAATATTTATCCGGACGGGAATTGACTGAGCCGTTATTGAACAATCTGGAAGTGGCGATTCGCGCTTATGATCCGTGTTTATCCTGCGCCACCCATGCCGTCGGCAAAATGCCGTTGCAGCTTGAACTGGTTGATGCGCAAGGGCAGTTGATTGATAAGCTGATTAAGCATGATGACGGTCAAATCGAACGACTTGATGGTTAAGCCAGTTTTGCTGTTTGGCTATGGCAATCTCAGTCGCGGCGACGATGCGCTGGGGCCTTTGTTTTTGGAATTTGTCGAGAGTCATTTTGACTTGAGCAATATTGAGCTGCTAACCGATTTCCAGTTGCAGATTGAACACGCTCTGGACTTGGAAAATAGAGAGCTTGTGTTGTTTATCGATGCCTCGGTAGCCTGCGTTAATGCGTTTGATTTTTCGGAGCTTAAGCCAGCCAAAGACGACAGTTACACTACCCATGCGATGAGTCCCGCCGCGGTGTTGGCAGTGTATCAATCGATAAAAAAACAGTCGCCGCCACCGTGTTTTTTGCTGGCAATCAAAGGCGAAAGCTTTGAGCTTGGCGAGGGCGTGAGTGCAAATGCTCAAAACAATTTTGCGGCTGCCTGTCAGTTTGTTGAAAGATTATTAGACAGGCCAAGTCCTGATGCATGGAGGAATTTCATCAATGTATGACAACAAATTAGCAGGGAGCATACTTGCCTATAATCTAAGGTTCGCTGCCATTAAGATTATTTTTTTTCCGTTCGCCCTGAGCCTGTCGAAGGGTGAATGGAAAAATCCTAGGCGATTAAGTTAATCCGATCATGCTTCGACAAGCTCTCGGCAATTGCTCCATGCATAGCCCTACCTCCTGCCTCCATGCAGTCGAGCACGAACGGCTTAACTTAATTGCATTTTCCCGAAGGGTGCCTGGCAGGGATAGCCATGCATGAGCTCTCTTTGTTAGAAAACGTGCGGGAAATTTTGGAAGACCACGCGCAAAGCCAGAAGTTCAGCAAAGTAAGCCGAGTGACTTTGGAAATCGGCAAGCTTTCCTGTATTGAACCTGATGCGTTACGTTTTGGCTTTGATGTCGTGATGAAAGGCTCATTGGTGGAAGGTGCGGAACTTATGATTACTGAGCTCAATGGACTGGGACGTTGTCAGCAATGCGGGCAAAACACAGTAATGGAAGTCTTGTACGATCCTTGCAGCCATTGCGGCAGGCCTCTGACAGTGGTGCAAGGCATGGAAATGAAGATTAAAGATTTGGTTGTCATTTAACGGTGGATTAATTATGTGCGGAATATGCGGTTGCGGCTCCCCTGAACAAAAACAAAGCCATAAGTTCGTTTTTAAGCGCGAACATCACCATCATCATGACGAGTTGGACACGGGGCGTCTCATACAACTTGAGCAGGATTTACTCAGCAAAAATAATACCTATGCCACACAAAATCGGGAATATTTTAAACAGCATAATATTTTTGTACTGAATCTGGTTTCAAGCCCCGGTGCCGGTAAAACGACCTTGCTGGTCGAGACCATCAAAGCCTTAAACGGTCAATTCCCAATTGCAGTGATCGAAGGTGATCAACAAACCGAGCATGATGCCGATCGCATCAGGGCTACCGGAACACCAGCGCTGCAAATCAATACCGGCCGCGCCTGTCATCTTGAAGCGCTGGGTATTGGTCAGGCGTTAATTGAGTTGGGCGTAAAGGACAATAGCCTGCTGGCTATCGAAAATGTCGGCAATTTGGTCTGCCCGTCTTCGTTTGATTTGGGCGAGGCGCATAAAGTGGTGGTGCTGTCGGTCACCGAAGGCGACGACAAGCCGCTTAAATATCCGGATATGTTTCACGCAGCTGATCTAATGCTGATCAATAAAACCGATTTATTACCTTATGTCGATTTTGATGTCGAGCGCTGTATTGGTTACGCAAAACAAGTTAATCCTGAGATAAAAATCATCAGCTTGTCTGCGACTAAAGGCGACAACGTTTCAGTTTGGACGGATTGGCTTTCTGAGCAAATACGGTCGCTTTCGTAACCATTAAGTGACTGTATATTTTGGGGGAAATGTAAGTTAGTATCGTCAGCCAAAATGTTAGTCAGTGGCTGCTTAATAGTTGCCACTGATGCCGCTAAATTCCTAGACAACATCCACATCTATGTCCTTACCAAGTAGCAATACCGTCTGGCATCGCGCCTCAGTAACTCGCGATCGAAGACACCAGCTCAATCAACACAAATCCGTCATCTTATGGTTTACCGGTCTATCCGGTGCAGGCAAATCGACACTTGCGCATGCGGTTGAAGAAAAATTGCATCTGTCCGGTTGCCGCACTTTTGTGCTGGATGGTGATAACGTGCGTCATGGTTTATGCGGCGATTTGGGCTTTAGCGATCAAGACCGACGGGAAAATATTCGCAGAATTGCTGAGGTAGCCAAATTGATGCTGGAAGCCGGCGTTATTACGCTCACAGCCTTTATCTCCCCCTTCAATGCCGAGCGGCAACAGGCCAGAGAATTGATGCCGACAAACGATTTTATTGAAATTTATTGCCAGTGCGATATTGCCGTTTGCGAACAACGTGATGTGAAAGGACTCTACAAAAAAGCCCGCAGTGGAGAAATCGCGCAATTTACCGGTATTTCTTCACCTTATGAACCGCCGGTTAATCCTGAGTTGATTATCGACACTGATTTATTCTCGCTGGATGAATGTGTTGAACAGGTTCTGGCGTTGCTTAAGCAGCGTGGTGTTGTGGCTGAACAATAGAGGTGAATAATGAACATTGATATTTTTAATGGCGACGCCGATGGCATTTGCGCATTGATTCAATTGCGCCTGGCGTTTCCGGTCGACGCCCAGCTGGTAACTGGGGTTAAGCGCGATATTAATTTATTAAGCCGGGTATCGGTGCAGCCGGGCGATCAACTGACTGTGCTGGATATTTCCTTGGACACCAATCGCGCGGCGCTGCTGGAGTGTTTGCAAAATCAAGCTAACATTTTTTATGTCGACCATCATTTTTCGGGTGACATTCCAGAACATCCTGGCTTGACCAGCATTATCAATACCGATGCCAACGTCTGCACCAGCTTGTTAATCAATGATTATGTTGACCAGCGCTTTTCCGGTTGGGCGGTGACGGGCGCATTTGGCGATAATCTAGCTGACAGCGCGCGCTTGGCGGCAAAGCCGCTGCAACTTTCCGGTTCGCAACTGGCGCAATTGCAGCAGTTGGGTATTTGTATTAATTACAACGCCTACGGTGCCACGCTGGATGATTTGCATATTGCGCCGGGCGATTTATATCAACAATTGAAGGTCTATCCATCGCCGTTTGATTTTATCGCTGAGCAAGGTGTTCTTTATCAACAATTGCTTGCGGCTTACGACGATGACATGGGCCGCGCGCAATCTATTCAACCTGAGTATCAAAATCACCAGATTGCCGTATTTATGTTGCCGGATGAAAAATGGTCCAGAAGAGTCAATGGCGTCTGGGCTAATAAGCTAACTAATCAATATCCCGATAGGGCGCATGCGGTTGTTACGCATAATAATCGAGGCGGCTATCAAGTAAGCGTTAGAGCGCCACTCAACAATAAAACCGGCGCTGACGAGTTGTGTAACCGTTTTCCAGAAGGCGGTGGGCGCAAAGCCGCTGCTGGAATCAACCATTTAAATGTGCACCAACTTACTGAGTTTATTGATGCTTTTAAACTCCAGTATCGCTAACGCCTTATAAATATCAGTTAGGCACTTCTAAAAGCTAAATCAGTTTCACCATCTTTTGCATTGAAGCTCAGCCTTAATAACACAGTTTTTTTGTGGATAAGGCAGGGCGGCTTTCAATCATTTAGAACCTCGAAAAAACCTGCACTCCAATAAACCCAGTGTTAACTCCGTATTACAAGTTTGAATTCTATAGGTATTCTTACTAATTGTAGAATTTAGTTAAAAGGACTTAAATCAATCCAGTGGTAAGTGTTTTACAGAATCAAACGCCAAAGTTAGCGTTAAATAATTTTGAAAGTTAGTTTTTTACAAAAAACGAATTGATTTTTCTTTTTGAATTTTCAGAAAATTAAGATTAAGTATATTTGTGACGCAACTATTTTTAATAAAATAAAATTCCAAGGAATAATATTATGAACATGAAAAACATACTTAAATTGGTCGGAATTACATTTGCGCTGCTGGTCAATACTGCCGTTCAGGCTGATATAACTTACGACTACATCTACAGCTATAAATTTGATAACGGAGAGATTGTTTCCGGTTCTTTCACGGGGTCTGAGAATGGAAACTTGATTACTAATCTTTCTAATATTACTGCAAGCCTCAATGGAATCGAATTTACTACCAATGCTAGCGGGAGCCTTTACGCCTTCTCATACGTTCCAGATAATTTGAGTCCCGATTTAACATCACATGCAAGCGGAGTTATCGGGCCTAGAGCCGCCTGGGCTTCTGGTAGTGCAGTTGCTTCTTTTGATGGTACGGGGAACAATTTCTTGTTTATTGATAGCATTAATCCAGATGGCATTTTTGTGAATTATTTTGCCATTGGTAGTGCTTTTGGGGAAGCATCTAGCGTTGCTAAAGGCTCTGACGGTCATTTTGTTAATGAAATTTTTAGTCCGACTAGGTGGAGTGTAGCTCAAACACCAGTTCCTGTTCCTGCTGCAGTCTGGCTATTTGGGACGGCATTGTTAGGATGGTTGGGGGTGAATAAGCGTCGTCACCAAACCGCAATTTAAATAACGGATTCGCTTTTAGCTTGCAACTTTATAAGAAGGACGTCAAATACTGCCAATTTAGCTTCATCTCTTGCTGATGGTGGTCAATAATTGGCATAGATTCCCGATTCCCCCTCTGCTTTTGTATTCCGCCCATCGTTGATGGCTTTATCTACACTGAAATCACCTAAAAAGGTGATTTCAGTCGCATCCTTGGCTGTTTAAAAGCCCCCTTACGCAAATACGTGTTCAATCAGTGCGTTCTTTCTTGGGGGCGGCTACATTGCATTGCCATTCATTTGGCTCTTCTATTCACTAAGATTAATACCGCTGTTTTAGTTAATAGCGATTTCATTTACTTGGCCGTATCTCGGTAAATACTCCTGTTCCTGTATGGAATTACCCGGTAAGCATTTATGTTGTATCTCATCAGTTGTTCCCCTCCAATCTAAGATTGATGCAATAGGTCAAGCATTTTGCTATGCCAAATTGAGAGGCCTTAATTGCTCGATCTATAAGCCAAAATAATATTCTGGAAAGTAAGTAGTTCTACTTATTTAAGTGGCAGAAAAATATATTTAAACAGCCAATCAGCGGCCAATAATCAGACATTATTTGCCGCTGATTGGCTGATTTATCTTATTAGTGTTGTAAAAATAACTTTAAATTCAATATGTAATAAAAATAGGTAGAAATACTAATAGTAGTTATACGAATTGTTATTAGATTGTTTTTATGAGAAATTTAAAAAAGTAAGGAGGTAATTAGACGTAATTTTATATGCATAACAAGCATGCGCATTTTAATAAATAAATTGATTATAAATTAGTAAGTTACGCAATTTAAACTCGGGGTTGGTATAACTACTAATAGTAGTCATACGTATTGTTTATGAAGTATTCCTGTGAGAGATTATGCATCGGCAAGGATGAATAAAGTGGAGATTATAGATATGCAAAAAAAAGCTGTAGTGCATAATCTATAAGTAGTAAAAATCTAATTATTACTAATATTATTTATTTTTTATTTAAATAAATGTTTTTCTTAGCTTGGTTTGATAGAAGAAGCATGGAGCATGCTGATTTACAATTAGTTATTAACTTGATATGTATTAGTAATACTACTAATGGTAATGATGCTAATAGTTTTTAATTTTAAAATTAAATAATATTATCTCCAGTGCTTGGGTTTTTAGTAAAGCTTAGGCTGAATAGAATAAAAATGATCTGGTGAAATTAAAGTAATGCTTAATGAATAGCTCATATTTTAGGAGAGCAATAAAATGAAAAAATATCAAAAGCTTGGTGCAGTATTAACCTTAATAATAAGCGGTTCAGCGGCGGCAGCAGAAGCCGCTGTACCAGTGACTCTTTATAACAATATACCTGCAACTTTAGACATGTATGACGGACTAGGTTTGTCAGGCACCAGTTTTATTGCAAATAAATTCTCTACAGGCGGATGGTGCCCAGCAGGTTGCATATTGGGAGATATTACTTTGAATTTGACTGATGCGTATGCAAGAGGTAGCTCAGTTGGTTACAAGTTGGAAGTTGTTTCCGATAACTCAGATGCTCCAGGTATTACGTTGGCCACGTACAACAATCCTGCGGCAATCAGCAGTAATTTCGGCAATGATGTATTCACTCCCGGCGGATCATATACGTTAGCTGCAAATACTAATTATTGGGTGAAATTAAGTTCCACTATTGATGGCTTAGTCTATTGGGATTACACCAACAACACCGCGCCAGGGCAACAGAGCAAATATGCTTATGACTTAGGCGGCTACACAGGTGGTTCTTTTCCAGGTGCTCATAATTTATTGATGACAGTGCAAGCAACCTCTCTTGGCGGAGTAGTTGTCCCGCCACCAGCCAGCGTTCCTGTTCCAGGAGCAGTATGGATGATGGGATCGGCATTAATTGGGTTGGTGACTACTTGGCGTAAAAAATCGCGTTAATCATTTCGCTACAGTACTGAACTGAACTTAGTGCGAAGCGGGGAAGATAAAGAAATTTTTGCTACAGCTTCGCCATCGCTGGTGGTGATTAATAGCGATTCCGAATACTCATCAGGAATTAAATTGACGTGCTGTAGTTACTGAATTGAGCTTAGCTCGATAAATAGCCAATGCGGTTGTCATGTCTACATTGGTGGTTGAAAAATCACATGACAATAATACACTTTAATTAAGGAGTTTTATTATGAACATTAAATTAACAGCGTTAACTGCAGGCATTTTAGTTGGGCTTTCTAGCACTGCGAGTGCGGCTCTTGAAGTTCCAGTGCCGCCAACGGCACCTAATATGTATAATTCAGGCCCACAATCGCCTTTATTAAACACCACCAATTTAAGCGCTGCTGAAAGAAGTGCATTTTCACTTTTTGAAGGTGTTTTGCAGGTGGTAGAAGCGAAAGTCCATGCGACTTCGTGTGCTGCAGCAAGTTTTGATGTTGAAGTCTATGCCGACGGTAGTGTGAATTCCAACGTTCCTGCTAATGGCGGCAACTCAATATTCAATAAAATCAAAGTAACCGGCGCTAACGGCTCACAAGCACCGCAATTTGAACTCAATGCGAACTTGGGTCCTAATGTGGCTGGTAGAGGCCAACAAGTAGTAGTGACCTTAGCAAACGCAGGTTTCCTCGGTTCATCCAGAGTAACGCAATTTGCGGCAACATATGCGTTTAACAATGTCAACAATCTGTTTGTAACTAATAGTGTCAATATTGGCATCGTTGGAATTAATGGCGGTTCTCCTGATATATACAGTGGTAATGTAATTAAGGATTTCTACCATGGTTCGGTAAATTCCAATGAGAGAGAATATTACAATATTTACGATTGGGGTCTGCAATCAGTCTCCAAATTGGGCTATCCAGTCAACAAATGGTGGCAACGTTCTAAAACCCATCGGGATGATGGTGTTGTAGGACATACAGTATGGGTTAAGGATCGCCTGGTAGGTGCATCTTCATGCCGTATAACCCTTGATACTACTGGCTACAACAACCAGAGCTATTTTTGGCAAGGCGGCAGTATAGGCGATGGCAAACTGACCATCTCTCCAGTAGCGCCATCTACTCCTGTTAATGATTCAAATGGTCAATTAGTTTGGACTGGTTATCCGTTCTAATTTTTAAAAAGACTGTTTGAATCAAAATGTTGTATTAAAAACCGTCCGGGCAAAGCCGGGCGGTTTTTTAAAATTCAAATAACCTCTTTTACAAAGGTAAGGACTTAGGTCAAGTAGTTTAAGATTGAAACATTATGGTTCGTTAAACAATGTGAGTTCTCAGCAATAAGTCGTTACGTGGCACTGGTTTTTACATAATGTCATGGTGTAAGTTTCAGGCAAACGGATACAGCCTATTTATTGCTAAGAATTTATATCATCAATAAACGGTACTAAGTGGTAACGGCGTACAAAAACTAATAAATCCGAACAGAGGAATGTTTAGAATGAAAAGCGAACTCCTTACTACTATATTACTGACTGGATTTTGTAACATTGCCTTTTCAGCGTCCCCGGTAGAAGCACCAGACATCTACTCTGGAGGACCGACCTCTCCATTGCTATCCAATACTGGTATCTTCGCCTCGGAAAGAGCCGCTTATGCCCTGTTAGAAGGAGCGCTACAGCAGGCTGAAACGGTAATTGCCGCTACAAGTTGTTCTAAGTCCGTGGGTACCTTTGATCTTTTCGTTTATAGCGATGGTTCATTGAATAACCCCGCGTTCAATTTCGTGACGGTAGACTCCCCCGCGTCCACTTTTACACTCAGTGCAAAAATCAATGCCAATGTCCCCTTCAGGGGCCAAACGATGTCTATCAATCAAGCACAGCAAGGGGCGTTCAAGCGCGTTACACTTTTTAATTACAATGCTAATGTTTCCTATAATGCACAAAACTCGATAATGGTCATGGACAGTAATATTTCAGTCAAAGGCATTAACGGATTACCTGAAAGTTATCAGAGCAAGGTGATAAAGGATTTTTACGTTGCTACCGACAGTGTTACCGGGTTGCCCTATATTTTCGATTGGGGAGTGGTATCTCTTTCTAAGCTAAGTTATCCGATTCAACAATATTGGCAACGCTCAAAAGTGCTTCGAGACGACGGTGTATTAGGCAGAACTATATTTGTAAAGGACAGGCTGGTCGGACCCAATGCATGCCGAATTGTGATAGATACCTACGGCGATAATAATGCAGATTACTTTATGCAGTACGGTAGCTTAACTATATCCACTACCCCGCCAATGCCGGAATATCAATTCGATTTCTGAACAGCAGACTTGGTTTGATTTTGAAAACAGCTTTGTTCGCAGCCAGTTTAGTCAAAGGCTGAGGGTTAACTATGGGACACCTCGAAAAACCTGGCGCTTCGACAGGCTCAGCGCGAACGGATACAAAATAATCAATCAGTTACGTTCGTGGTCGACTGCACGGATGCAGGAGGTAGGGCACCAACAGTAGGCGCTTTAGGCGACGCAGGAGCAGTTGCCGAGAGCTTGTCGAACCATGAACGTAAACGGTTTTTCGAGGTGCCTGTTAGTCTCCAAGTAACATTAACCATCAGACGTTCAAAAAAACAGCGTATTCCTTGTGCAACCTGTGTAATTTGTTGAAATCCCCTATCTATGAACAATAAATTGAATATGCTGACCGTGGCTATGGTTCTTGGATTTACAAACATTGCCGTGGGCGTGGAAACACCAAATGTCCCCAGTATATTTGCTAATGGTCCGATACCCATGCAGATGTCAGCCACGAACATGAGTGCCACTGAGAGATCTGCCTACGCGCTCTTTGAGGCCACTATGTTGGTCGCTGAAGATGTGATTCACGCTACAAGCTGTTCTGCAGCGGTGGGCAAATATACGTTCAATATTTTAGCTAATGGGGCTGCCGGAGACCCTAAAAACAATGTAATCAAAGTTGTTTCGACAGAAAAAAAAACTAAGACGTTGGTTTTTAGAGCCAACCTCAATACTCAAGATGAGTTTCGGGGGCAACAGCTTATTGTTGAACAATCTGGTGTTGGCTCATTGAGTGGGTCTGAGGTCTCGAAATTTGTAGGTGCTATATTTTTTAACTCAGAAGGCACTCAAATGACCTCTAAAAGCAGCGTGGGCGTACAAAGTATAAATGGCCAGGCGGACACTTTTCAGGGTGAAATGGCCCAAAATTTTTACCTTGCGGCGAATCCCAACGACACTAACATCTATGGTTGGGGCCTGCAGTCCATATCCAAGTTTGACTTCCCAGTCGAGAGGTATTGGCTGCGTTCTAAATCGCGCCGCGATAATGGGGTTGTTGAACGCACGGTATTTGTTAAAGACCGGCTGGCCGGTGCCTCGCCCTGTCGCGTACTAATCGATGGTTCGCGCCCAAGTCCGTATAACCAAAATCTCTTTGCACAGACTGGTACGTTAACCATCTCTGCTGAGACACCAAATGCCCCAATACCTGCTTTTGATTTGTTCTGATATGGTAAAGGGTATAAGCAATATAACTATTTAAAAATAGGTGTTTGTACGCATTTATTTTTGCTGCCTTTTTAATTACGATTAACAAATATTATCCATAGCTAGATCGATATAATTAATCAGAAATAGCGGACTATAAAATAGTCACAGCCATTTAATAAATCGAGTTACTTTTAAGGCGGCATTATGAGAAAAACTCTCTTATTACTTATCGTTTTTCAAACGCTTATTACAACTGTTTTAGCAGAAGAAAATAAACATTCCGCTAATACAGAAGTAGAAGATTTAGCGCCGCCCAGCAATACGCCGGTTAGTTATTTTTGGTCAAAAGAAATTAGTAGTGCTAAAAAGTCGGTTATTAGTATAAAAAAATCGACAATTAATACGGGTAATATAACCGGCTATTTAATGACCCCACATACCAATCCAGTTAACGTAATGTCTCATGTAAATTCCACGCCTATTTTTTGGGGGGCTTCTTGGTATAACCCAAGATATTACAGCGATAAAATTTTTGGATTGATGCATTTTTACCAAAATTTTCAAGGCTCAACTTACGCTAGTATCATCGATGAATATCTGCCCACTGGACTATCCCATCAGTCCGCCAGCTCGATAATTGATACTTCTACTGCAAGCGCTAATCCAAGTAACGTCCTCGCCAAGATTTGTTCTGTTGTTAACTCTTCAATTAATTCCAAGTCTGATTACTATCCTGTGTACACCGATATAAAACGCGGAACTGCCAATTACTGTGCCTATCACAGTGCGGGTATTTGCAATGGGGTTCCTGTGCAGTTTGCTTTCTTTTTCGATCTAAATGATGATTTTGGATGTGATCCAAGTAGTCCTTACGCTCCACCTATCAGGACTATGAAATCACAAACGCCTGGTGCTGTTGCAGGCATACCGTCGATGTATCAACAATCGCAAGGTCTTGCTGCATTAGCGAATGTTACTGCACACGAATTGTTTGAGGCAGTCACTGATCCTGGATATTTTCCATCTAATGGCTCATCTCCTTACTGGGGGGGATGGTTTGACTCATTTTATGATGAGGTTGCGGATAAGTGCTCATGGACATTTGGTCCATCAAATACGGGTTTGTCACCAGGAACAGTATTGATTGGAGGATATTATTGGAAGCTTCAGGGCGTATGGTCCAATGAGGCTCAAATAACAGGCACGGGTGGGTATCCAACCCAAAATGGCAACTTGGTGGGCTGTGTCACCGGCTCGTAAATTGAATATTTAGACGGATTGCTTGAATCTCTCAAGCAATCAATTTTTGTAACTATTCAGCGCGAAGAACAACAGCCCCTCTCCTTTATGCCCTTTAGGATGCGGTGGGAGAAGGGGCGAATTGTCGCACTGAATAGTTACCATTTTTTCTACGACACATTTCTTAGATACTGCAAAATGAGCAAAATAATAAATAGAGGCTATTTAGCCATTACGCTATTGTTGTCAATGCCGGCAATTTGCCAAGAAATGGTACTGATGCCGCCGGAATTAAGTGCTCATACCGTAACCCGCGATGTCACTGAATACACTGCTCGGGAACAAGCGTTGATAGCAATTATTGGTGATAAAGAAAATCAGCAGATGCCTTTATTAGCCGATGATTTTGAAGTTTGGCCAGATAAGAGCCGAGATTGGCAATCCAAGGACGATTGGTTGAAAACAGCAAGACAACAGACCAACTTTAATATCCGTAATCTTTCTGTTCGTCAGATGGATGATTTTGCCATAGTGAATTTTTTGCTTGAAACCACTGATAGACAGGACAAAAAACGGTCAACGCAATTTGTGGTCGATATTTGGCGTCAAAGCACTAATAAACTAAGTGTTAGATATATCTCTGATGTAGAGCCATCAGTTCAGCTTAATCATACTGATAGAAAGTTTTAATTGGTTAGTAATGGTCGTTGGCATCAACACTAGTGATCTCGTGCCAACATTTAATGCGTTTTAAATGGTTCTCTGCTAAAGCTTGGCGAATTGCTATTGAATTTCCCCTGGTGCAAACGCGTTGTTCAATAGTTCGTAGCTCATCACCATGGTGACCAATGCCGCTACATTGTCCGCCTGCATTTTTTCCATTACCCGGGCTCGATGTGCGTCGATAGTGCGAGGGCTTACATCCAGTATTTTTGCGGCTTCTTTGTTTGAATGGCTGTTGACGATTAGCTGTAATACTTCTTTTTCTCTGGTTGTTAATCGGTTGAAACAGTCTTGAATACTGGCCTTTTCAAGCAGTTGTTGCCTGGCTTTTAGGTCTTTTTGTACGGCTTCATCAATACGCTCCAACAATATGCTTTTTTCAAAAGGCTTTTCCAGAAAATCCACGGCACCGGCTCTGAATGCTTTTGCCGAATCTGGAATATCCGCATTACCACTAATAAATATAATAGGAATGTTAATATTTCTTTTAATTAATTCTTCCTGTAATTCAAGTCCACCCATAACGGGCATTTTTACATCCAATATTAAACAACCTGGAAACTCGTGATAATAGTTGTTTAAAAAGTCTTGAGCACAGTCAAAACTTTTAACGGTCCACCCTGATGCTTTAATTAAAAGTGCCAGTGCATCACGCACTGCAAATTCATCATCAACTAAATAAACAAACACATTTGCTGAGTTAGGTTCCATTGTTAATTTGCTCTATAGGTAAAGTGAAATAAAAAGTTGTACCTTTGCTGGGCTCGCTATTAAAGCGTAGTGCGCCCTTATGAGCCTCTACGATTGAACGGCAAATGGACAAGCCCATGCCCATACCTTCTGATTTTGTGGTGTAAAACGGAGTTAATATTTTATTCTGTTCAGTTAAATTAATACCTGGACCATTATCTTTTACTCTGATTTCAATAGCGTTATTTTCATTGACGGCCGTCTGGATACTTAAATTTCTTGGTGTTGAAATAGGTATATTGGTTAATGCTTCAATACTATTTTTAATTAAATTTAATATTACTTGTTCTATTTGAATGGCATCAATACATAAAGTTGGAATGGGATGTTTAAGTTGTAACTGTAGATTGATGCTGTTTAGCTTAAAGTAAGATTCGCATAAGCTAATAGCATCATTAATTAAGGCATTAATATCGATGGTCGAGCGATGTATTTTTTTAGATTTAACAAAATCCCGCATCCGGTGAATGATTTGGCCGGCTTTTAACGCTTGCGCACTGGTTTTGTGCAAGGTTTCCGCGAGCAGCGTTTGATCATAGTTTTTATCTTCAATTAACGTTAAACACGCTTGGGAGTAAGCGCTGATAGCGGTCAGTGGTTGGTTAACTTCGTGAGCAATACCCGAGGCCAATTCGCCCATTAAGCCCAAGCGGGTAACATGGGCAAGTTCATCAATATGCTTCTGGTCGCTTTCTTCTTGCAATTTTCGGGTAGTGATGTCGCGGATAATAATGCTTAGATAGCGGGTGCCGCTCATAGCAAATTCAGCAATGGAAATATCCAACGGCACCGTTGAGCCATCTTTGCGTATACCGGTGACTTCTTGAATTTCGCCAATAGCATTAGAAAAGCCAATGCCCGAAATATTATTGAGGTATTGCGTAGGATTGTTCTGCCGACCTAAAGGAATCAGCTTGTTAATGTTGCAATTAACCAAGTCTTCTTTGCTATAGCCCAAAATAGTTTCAACTGTGTTATTGGCGTAAACGATTACCCCAGATAAATTTACGGTAATAATGCCTTCCACGGCCGCGGTAAATATGGCGTTAATCATCACCTCCTGTTCGATTTTTTGGAGTTTGTATAACTTTAGCTCTTCAATTCTGGTAACTAACTCTTTATTAGTTTCAATAAGATCTTGGTTTTGTTGAAAAACCTTTTCTTCTAATTTGTGATTGAGGCAAGCAATGGTCGCGTGGGCTTTTTTGGTGGCAGTAATGTCGAATATTGACAGGCATATCCGTTCATCGTTGTTTTCATCAATATTATAGTGGCCTCGACATTCCACATAAATAGCCAGGTCATTGTGTAAGCAGTTTTCCGGAGGACAATTGAAATACTTTGTATTCTGGCAAAAGAATTCGCTATAGGTATTAGAAATAATATTAAGACGCGCCGATAATACTTGCTCGGAGTGATTGACTAAAATCTTGCGGATAAAAAAGTAATACTCATCCTGATCTAAGGGATTAATTAATTTCCCTAATGCTATATTTTCTAGCCCTTCGATAGTTGAATTTAGCAATTTTGCCGCTGCAGGATTGGCTTTTTTGATAATTCCAGTGGTATCTAAGGTCAGGAAGCCAATGGGTGATGAGTTATAAAGCCGTGCATAACGGTCGCGCGAGATCATTAATTCGTGTTGCGAATGTTTAAGCTCTTCGTTTTGCAATTCCAGCTCTATTTGACGTACCTGTAATTCGTACAACATCTTTTGAATGTCCTCGCTCGACATATCAGTAAATGCAGTACCTGATGTGCTAAGTATTGCTTCGGCATTTTTGCGTAAGTCTTGGCTATCAGTCATCAGTGTTCCACCTAGGTTGCATCTTCAATTGCCAACAATATCAAAATAGGCACGCCAGGTAATTGGTTCAAAATACGGCCATTGATAGTTAGACGTTTTTTGCCAATATCGGCAAACTCTGTTTCAACACAGAATTGTTCAAAGGCAATATTGCTGGTTAAGGTGTTGGTTATCTGCTTGCGTAACAGAGGGGAATTCCAAGCTGCGGTATGAATGTCGAAGAAGAATTGCCCGGTAAGTTGTTCATGGTTGCCATTAAATATCTGTTCATAGGCAGGATTGGTGGTTAGTACATGCAATTGGGCATCCAGTACCAAGAGCGGCTGGTTAATGGTGTTAACTATTGCCGTGGTTAATTCAGCCGCTTGGGCAATTTTTTCAGCTTTTTTAGTTCTGGTGATGTCAACAAATGTGATGACCAAACCATCAATCATATTTTCTGTGGTTCGATACGGCAAAATGCGCAGCAGATACCAGCGATCATGCTGGCTCTGCACTTCTGCTTCTTTATGGGCGAGTGTTTGCAGTACAGCTTTGGCGTCATCTATTAAGTGATCGTATTTAAGAATGGATACCAAGTCCGCCAGCGGCCTGCCAATGTCACTGTCGATTAATTTAAAGATGTTTTTGGCGGGGCGGGTAAAGCGTTTTATTTGCAGCTGATTGTCGAGAAAAATAGTGGCAATATCCGTGCTGTTCATCAGGTTTTGCATGTCATCGTTGATCTCAGACAGTCTTTCAACTTTGTTTTGCAGCTCACTGTTGACGGTGTTGAGTTCCTCATTTAACGACTGCATTTCTTCTTTAGAGGTTTCCAATTCTTCATTAGAGCTTTGCAATTCTTCATTGGTTGATTGCAGCTCTTCGTTGGAGGATTTTATTTCTTCGTTAGAAGTTTGTAGTTCCTCAATCGTGGCGCGTAGCGATTCTTTGGTGAAGTAAAGTTCTTGCTCGAGCTGTTCTTTTTCCAGGTGCTTATCAACTTCCGTTGAAGATTTAGATTTTTTGATAGGTGGCTGAATAACGTCTTTGAGCTTTTGCGGCTGAAAAGACACTAAAAATAAATCACGTAAAGATTCTGGCTCAGTAATTTTGGTGACCGTTAGGTCAATAGTGGCTAAATCACAATTGTTTTTTACCTTTAGCCCGCTGCTAATAATTTCACTTTGACTGGTTTTTATGGCCTTACTTAAGGAAGCCACCAGGGGTAAACGTAAGCCTTCCCTGGCCATTTCGACAATATTCCAATTGGGCTGTCCGGTTGTTGGTTCCAGATAGTTTCCTGTTTTGCCGTGTATATAAATAATTTTGCCGTGTTCGTTGATAATCACGCTGACCGGCACATAGCGTTCCAGCAATAAACGCTCTATTTGCCTGGCAATATTGCCGGTCTGAAATTCACTGCTCAGCGCTTTAAAGGGCTCAGTAGATGATTCCTGCGCGATAAGCGGCATTGAGCTGAGTTTTGATACAGGAAAACGTACGCGGATATTTTTGCGTTGATAAATTTTCCATTTTTTGTCGAGAGTAAAAAATCGGTCTTCAAAATTACCAATAGATTCTGATGAGCCTAAAAATAAAATACCGTCCGGTTTTAGGGCGTAATGAAACTGCGGCAAAATTTCTTTTTGTAGTTCTTGGTTAATATAAATCAGTAAGTTACGGCAGCTGATTAAATCGATGTGAGTAAAAGGCGGGTCCTGAATTAAATTTTGTGTAGCAAATATCACGCGTTCGCGGATTTCTTTATTGATGCGATATTGATTGTCATCCAGTTTAAAAAAACGTTGCAAACGAACCGGTGAGACATCCGCAGCAATGCCGGCGGGGTAGATACCGTCTCTGGCTCTGTTAATTGAAGACTCATCCAGGTCGGTGGCAAAAATTTGAAAACTAAAGCCTTTAGCCTTTTTTTCTATCGCTTCTTTGAACAATATGGCAATTGAATAAGCCTCTTCACCGCTGGAACAGCCGGTCACCCAGATTCTAAATTCGTAATTGTCAGGCTTACCGGCAAATAATTTGGGTAAGGCAACTTCACTTAGGGCGCTAAATGCGTCGGCGTCCCTAAAGAAATTGGTTACATTGATCAGTAGTTCTTTTGATAACTTATCGATTTCCACGGGATTTTCTTGCAAAAAATGCACATATTCATCCGCATTGCTGATTTGATGAATATTCATACGCCGGGCAATGCGTCGTTTGATAGTAGTCGGTTTGTAGGTCGAAAAGTCGTTGCCGGTTCTATTACGCAGCAGAGTAAATATTTTTTGAATAGGCGCGGGTGCTACTAATAACTCAGATTCAAATGAAGGTGTTTTTTTAAAATAAGGCCCTTTACTGTATTTAATGAGTTGTTGGCCCATTTGTTCGGGTGGCAATACAAAATCCACATCCCCCATCAAGATTGCGCTGCTGGGCATGCCGTCAAATTTTGCTGTTTGAGGGGTCTGCACCATCGTCAACCCAGATACGCCTTTGATGGTTTTTAATCCTAAGGTGCCATCGGTTCCGGTACCCGAAAGAATAATGCCGACACTCATTGCTTGAATATCTTCAGCTAGGGAGCGGAAAAAATGGTCAATCGGTAAGTTAGCCGCGTTGTATTTTCCAGGGTCCGACAGATGTAAACGGTGCTTAAGCACGGCTAGATTTTTTCCAGGTGGGCACACAAAGACATGGTCTGGTTTAAGTATTGCTCCGTCTTCAGCGCTTATCACCGGCATATTCGTAAAATGATGCAGTAACTCTGGCAGCAAGCTAACGTGATCAGGCTGTTGGTGGGTGACGACGATAAAAGCAAAGCCAGTATTGGCCGATAAATTAGAAAAAAAGGCTTCCAGTGCGTCTAAACCGCCTGCTGATGCACCTATGCCGACGACGGGTGGTGTCGTGCTGTTAATGTTGGAAGGCTGGTGGGCTGCTTTAATAGCGGGCATTTAATAATCCTATTTTTTGTAGGTAACGCAAATTTTGTAAATACACGCATGGCTACAAACAATCTCTAAAAATGGCCTATCGAGTTCTTGAGCGGCCTCATCAATAGGTATAAACAGTTAATTTTAGAGTTTTCCAAACAGACTTTGTCAACACTATACGGCACGATTAAGTAGAAATACATAGGTATAAATACCTAGGCGTTCATACGAATTTCTTGGTTGGTCTATTTACTATAATCTGCGCCATAAGTCATTTTTTATTGAAGAAAACTAAGCAATCCGCCCCTGTAATTAATGTTGTAGCTTGAATCAATGTGGAGAAATAATATGGCTGTTAATATCGGTAATAAAGGTTTTGCAACTCATTGGGATTTTAAAATTGATGACGCTGATATTGAGATAAAAGAAAATAAGTTTATTAATGATGAATGTAATTATTACAAGGCGGCCAAAACAAAAATAAAAAAATATTTTGGCGATAATAAAAATTACAAGCCAGTCCGTGAAAAATAAGTAACTATGTAATATTTGGAAATCTAGCCGCCACACTTAGATAAGCTCAGTAAAGATAGGGCGTTGTGACTCCTATAAATCGAAGGGTTTTCGATGTTCCTATTGGATTTTAACTAGGGTATATATTCAAATGAAAAATTCATTTAATCAGAGCCAGCCAATACCCCCAGGATTAAGTAGTTGTAGTTTTGATACAGATAGTTCAAAAAAATATCGTTATTTATTTAATCGTTATTTATTTGAAAGGGTTGATCAAGGCCTCATTTATTTAGATGCCAATAGTGTTGTAATTTCAGCTAATCATACCGCTGAGCAGTTGTTGGGTGTGCCTCGTAATATCCTAATTGGACGTAAACTACTTGATTGTTCACCTGCAGTGATTAACGAGGATGGCGTTCATTTAGCTAATCATCAACATCCAGTCATGATTACCCTGCAATCAGGGAAACCTTTAAAAGATGTGGTGTTGGGCTTATTTAATGCTGAAAAACACAAATATATTTGGTTGACAATATCTTTGTTTCCCGAGATTAGAGATGGAGAGTATAAAACTCATCGAATATTGATGACCTTAAAGGATGTTACCAGTCAAAAGATGGCCGAAGTTAGGTTTAGCATGGCATCGATTATTGTTAATAATATTAATGAAGGCATATTTGTTACTGATAAAGAGGGGCGCATTATTTCAATTAATGATGCCTTTACCAGATTAACCGGATTTACCTACCAGGATGTATTTGGTAAGAGTGATTCTATTTTAATTACTGATATAAATAAAAATAAATCGGTTAAGTTGAATGCGAATATTGATAACGTAGTTAATTGGCAAGGTGAAATTTGGCGGCATCACAAGTTTGATGGAGGATTTCCTTCATGGACTACGATTAATGTAGTGAGAGACGCGAATGGTCAAATAACCAATTATATTCATGTGTTTATGGATATAACCTGTCTTAATAAAACTAATAATTATCTGAGTTTTTTGGCTTATCACGATCCTTTAACAAAATTACCAAATCGTTTACTCGTTACTGATAGAGTAACGCATGCCTTGCAAAACTCGAAGCGTGAAGGATCAAAAATAGCCGTGTTATTTCTTGATCTTGATGGATTTAAAAATATTAATGATATATATGGACATGATGCGGGTGATTTATTATTAAAAGAAGTGGCTAAGCGTATAACAAACTTGGTCAGAAGAGAAGATACCGTATCACGTTACGGCGGCGATGAATTTATCGTGGTGATGGAAAAAATCCCCGATATAAAGAATCCTGCAACACTTGCACAAAAGCTGATCGACTCTTTTAAAAAGGCTATTAATATTAACGGCAATAAACTGTCTATTTCTACCAGCATTGGTATAAGTTTATATCCTTCAGATGGTAGCGATACTGGTACCTTAATAAAAAATGCGGATACCGCGATGTATCTCGCTAAACATAAAGGCCGGAATAATTTTAAATATTACAATGCCAGTTTAAATACTGAAAAAGTTGATCAGGTACTCTCAGAGAATGCTTGATAAATCATAACAATTCATCGTTGTTTGGCTTTGAAGAGTTCAGGTAAGTAACATTGTGATGTAGGGGCGAATTCATTCGCACGGTCGGACAGCATCGAAATTCACGAGGCGAATAAATTCGCCCCTACATTGTATTCGGTACAGTTACGATAAATCATTTAAATGTGCTCAGTACGCTGAGTTTACTGGCGTGTTTAAAAACTAACTTATAAAAAATAAAAAACCCGCAGAAACTGCAGCTTCTGCGGGTTTTTTGAGACAAACTGCTTGCCGATGCAAACAGCTTTAGTGCTTAAATGATATTAAGCAGCGCTTTTGCTTTTACGACGTCCAAAACCAATCAAGCCAGCCATGGCGCTACCGAATAGCCAAACAGCGCCGGGTACCGGCACTTGCGAAACGGTTAATTTATAACCGTCGGTGGTGTCGCCCCAGTCGCCGTTCCTGTAGCCACCCACAAAGATGCTATAGATTTGACCTGCTTCGGCGTTGAAGCTGATGGTGTTCAGGTTACTAGAGGATGCTCCGCCGACGCTGTACGCGACAATATCGCTTATAGGTAGGCCGCCAGCTGTGGTATAGGGTCTGGAGGCGGATGTGATTCCTGCGCTGTTGTTACCCGCGTTCCAGGCACCATGATGGTTGTAGCTGGTGGCGGTGTCGACGCCCTTAAAGATTGTAAAGCCGAAGGCGGTGCCGCTTTGTAAAATGCCTTGCGCGCTTAGGGTAACTAGGCCAGTGCTGTCGGATTTGAATAAGCCTAGGTCCAAATCATGCCTCCATCCTGACGCTCCACTAATAGCGGCATCACTCCAAGCTCCCTTGGCCACGTCGATGTCGGCATAAACGCCGTAACGATTGAAGGAATCAACAGTGGAAATTTCGGCAGTGCCGCCATTACCGCCAGTGATGTTCAAGCCCCAGTTAAGGTGGGCACCAGTGTAGCCGAACGCTACGTTATTAGCGCCTGAGGTGCCAGCCCACTTAGACGCGCCTGTGCCGTTACCGACAGATGGTCCGATAGCGCCATTCGTCCAACCGTCCGTACCGCCGGACAGAGCCCAGATACCGCCTGTGGTTGGGTTGGTGGCATTGGTGCTGTTATCGTCACCGCCACTTGTAGACAGGTTGTACATGGTGGTCGCCGCCGCCGATGCGTCTGAGATTGCTGCAACTGAAAGGGCACTGCCAGCAATGGCTATTGCCACTGCTTTAGCTAATTTGGTTTTGGTAAACGACATAGAATTTCCTCATTAAACAATAAGTCAAAGTTTTAATGCGGGGGTAGCATGGCCGTCTTAATTAAAGACCCCTGACTTTCCGACCCCGCCTCGCGGCGGGTTAGGCTTTTTCCCAACACTTAATGTGTAAGCGGTACAGATAAATCCTGTTTTGCTTGCACTGCCCAAATAAAGCAGGTTCTATGCCAAATATTTATTTGTAATTAATGAATTCTATATGACTGTGATAAATCAAAATAAGGAAGTGGTTTTAAGTGGTATTTAGTGCATTTTAAGGCAAAGGGGATTGGGGTTTTCGCAAAAAGTAATTCGCATATTTCCTTTAATATCAATGATATATGTTTTTTAGCGCTGATATTTTAAGCTCTTGTTTAATAGCTTGCAGCGCTATCGCTTGTTACTTGTCAAGGGATTGATCAGTAAATACGTGCAGTATTTATTCGCTGATTTGTTTGAGTGAACTTTACGGGTAATTAATTAAACTGTGTTATTTAACACGCTTTTTATAGGCAAAATTCATTGCGGGTTTGCCGTTAAAATCATGCGGAATAAATTTGCTGATTGATGCTTTAAAACGGTCGGTCATTGTAGATAGTGCTTTTGTAAGCCTAAAATTTTCAGCGATGTAGCTTGAAGGCGTGAAAGCAAAAACAAGCGAGTCGCTAAGTTTTGAAGGGTAATTTCCTTGCTCCTGCGTGAAATCATCAAAACTTAGCGACGGTTAGATTGCTACGCAAGCCCCGGCTGTCCTGCTCCAATATCGTTTATCCACGACAAG
>Ga0208751_100075_pt1 | contig 35650 bp, 25 predicted proteins | sample LakWasMet22_HOW5_2_FD_183868 | JGI IMG/M metagenome (GOLD analysis project Ga0208751, IMG submission 183868) | Freshwater sediment methanotrophic microbial communities from Lake Washington under simulated oxygen tension - Sediment Metagenome... | ecosystem: Environmental > Aquatic > Freshwater >... | reverse complement strand
TTTTCTGCTAATGCTCTCGCATCGATATAACGCGTTGGGGTTTTCCAGCACTACATTTAACTTATCTATGAGTCGGCAAGATATTGCCAATTTTTTAGGCTTAACAATTGAGACGGTCAGTCGGCAACTAGCTTTTTTAAGTAAGCAAGGCGTCATCACAGTCAAGCAAAGAGGGATCCAAATAAATAACCTCGATTTGCTGAATACCATCGTTAACCCCTGCCCTATTCATTGCGTTGTTAATGAATAAAACTGCCAGCTGACATTACCGCACTAACAAGCGGCAATATCACGCTGGCAAATAAGCTTTTTATTTAGCAGATTCTTGTGTAGCTGGCTTGCTTGGGCCAACACCTTGTTCACCACATGCGACAAGTGATGCAACTGCAATAACTAACAACAAAACGTGGCTGATTGTTTTCATAGTGTTTTTCTCATTATTATATTTAAAAATGCCACCCTTCGCACAAAGCTGCAAGGCCAAAGGAGGGACTAAATAGCCTTACGGCATCTCTGCTTAAACCAACTTCTTCAGAGATCTCTTAACGGCTTGCGATCAGTATGACAGCAAAAAATCCAATGCTTTTGACATAGATCAAAGGGATGGGGAATGGCGGAGAAATAATTTAAGGGGATCTCTAAAAATTATCCATTCATGCCTCGACAAGCTCAGCACGAACGGATAAGTTACTGATTTATATAAGCCGCCGTTCGCATTTATGCCCTATGGGTACTGAGCTTGTCGAAGTGCAATTTTTAGAAGTTACCTTAAATCGGAGGATAGGTCTGAAACCACAAATGGCTTAGTAACGATTCAACATTAGCCTGAGTAGGCTGGGTACGACTGCATGGAGCAATTGCCGAGAGCGCAGCGAAACCCAAAATAACATTCCAAAAACACCTCAACCGCTGGGTTTCGGCTACCGCCGCCTCTACCCAGCCTACGACACTGGTTTATTTTTGATACTTGCCTGAGTTCAACTTGTCCTGGTATTCCTGTGCGATAGTTTCCATCTCGACGCTCTGGAATTGCAGGATCGGCTCGTCCTGAAGTAATGTCGCCATGGTGCCCTTGCTCTGATAGCGATCAAGCAGTTCCTGACCTGATTGCAAAAGTTTGACGTTATGATCGTTGCACGTCGCCAGTTGTTGCTCGGTTGCTTGCTGTTTACCTTTTACGACGGTCAGCTCGTTACCGAGATCGGCTTTAGCCTGATTGAGTACCTTGTGTTTTTCAATAACTTCCAGCAACTTGGCGTTGGTTTTTTCCAACCTATCCCGCACTTCGCTATTACTGTTTTTTTGCGCAGATAATTCACTGCCCAACTGTTCTTTGGTCGATACCGCCGCCGAATTTTCTTTCTTTAGCTGCTCAACTTCTGATTTCAGTGTGGCCGCTTCAGCCGTCGCAGTATCGCGTTCGGCGGTGAGCGCTTTTATAGTCGCCTGTAGTTTAACTAACGCACCGTTATCGACCGCCGGTTGTCGCGGCGCGGCCATTACGGAATTAGACAACACACAGCCCGCTAACATTGACACAACCGACATCTTAGTAATCTTATTCATGCTGTCACCTGCCTAAAATTGCGTATTAACATCAATTTGTAGTACGTCATTACCAAATGGCGGCCCGGTAATAATATCGGTACTTAGCCATCGACCAGTCAGCCAAGTGTTTTTCAGCAAGCCGTAGTTGCCGCCTAATACCCACCCTTTGGCATTGGTGCCGCCAAGATGGAAATCGGAGTCAGTATAAGCATCAAGTACCGCATCGCGTTCAACATGCTTATAAAGGGCAAACACGTTCCAATGCCCTGCTGCTTCAGCTTGCGGCCAGCCAAAATCGGCACGTATTTGCCAAGCGTTGGTTTCGTCTGTTGCAACATTAGTTCCAACAGTGGTACCGCCATGAGGATAAACTGACCCTCGAGCATACCTATTTTGTAAATCATTTAAATCAAAACCTATGTTTTTGGCAAAATCACCGCTAAGTCTCGCATGGTAAGGCGCGAACATTGCCATATCATAAGAAATATTGGCATTGATAATATTGAAATCCGAAGCCAACCCCACCATTCTCGCTGCCCTAACAGGAGTTTGCTCTGTGCCTTCATAGCATATTCTCGCAATGGTATTGCCACCCTGCATGAATTCTGGCCTAGACGCACTCAGGTTACGAATATTTGATTCGTCACATGTTCCGTTTGGAAGCTTGCTTTGCTTTGCTTCAACATTGACATAATCAAAGTATCCCAAACCAACTTTTAAACTGTCCTGATTAACAAAGCCCCAATCAGCACCAACTTGACCACCGAATAACCATTTTTCGCTACTAAATGCCGACTCCTGTAGAGGAAAGACGCCAGCTGTCAAAAATACTGAACGATTTAGATGATTAGTGCCCATCAAACTATCGGATTCTCCCAATTGATGACTGATCGTACCGGAGAAACCTTCGAACGATAAATCGGTATCCCAAACCAACTCACTGCCACCACTAAACTCGCCACCAGCGGTGTACCAGGGGTTTTTAATACGCCCGCCCGATAATGTCAGCCATTTAAACTTGTCATCGTTAACTGCATCGTATTTGATATAAGCCCGATCTATCGTAAAGTCGTAACGCTGCCCGGTATTACCAAGGGTCTGATTGGTCGACACTGGATCGCGCTGATTACCAGTCGCCAAACGCATACCGACGCTCAAACCCTCAGTAACACTGGCATCGATACCCAGACGTACACGCTCACGGAAGCGATGCCTATCTTTGTTGGTATTCAAATATGCATCCGGACCGGCATTGGTAGCCCCACCCGCATCATTAATTGCTTGATAATCAAAGTATGAGGCCGTTGCAGAACGTGGTGAATTATTCACATTTTCAGCCGACATAAATTCATTCTGGGAACGCAATCTAGCATCCCCTGAAAGCTTAAAACGCTTAGTCCATTCCGGCAGCGCATTAGGCAAGCCCCATTGTTCGTTTTTAGCTTTTTGCATGACATCGCCAACCACTTCCTCGCGCAGCTCACTACGCACCTGCTGGCGAATTTCATCCTTCACAAAGTCCGGTACATAAGCGACCCGCACTTCATCGGCAGGTACAGCTTCCTTGGCTGGCGCTTCTTTGGCTTCTGCAACTTGCTTACCGGCATCGGCTTCGGCCTGCTTGATCATCTCCTCGGCCATTTTGTCGGTAATCACCCCTGACTTAACCAATTGTTTAATCAGATTGGTGGTGGTATTGCGTAATTTCAGCAATTCTTCCTTTTCACCGGCATGAGCTATCCCGACCAGTCCTGACAGCACCAAGGCCATCAGCTGTTTTTTGTTCGCCATTTGTGTACCTGTAATTTTTAAACGCGTGATGAAATTTTTAATTTAATCGGTTGCGGCATGCCGGGAGGCGGCATCTCACCAATTTTTTTAAGCTTGTCGAGCGTGCGGCTGATAATGTCGTCAATCTCAGCATCGTTACTGCCTTTGGTAAGCTCGATACGCTCCACGGAACCGTCAGATTTCAGCCAGACTTTGACTATCGCTGTATAGCCCTTGCGACGTAACTCATCACGACCACTCAACAAACCGAGAATATCGTTCTTAACCAAACTGCCGTATGAAGCAAACGGACTACCGCCACCACCAAACAAGCCATTACCGCCTTTGCGAGCCGCCAATCCGAAACCATCGGAACCAGCAGTACCTTCCGCATCCAACCCCAAATCCCGCGCAGGTGCTTCATCCGGGGTATCCGGCATCGGTTCCGGCTCGGGTTCCGGCTCTACTATTTTTTCCTTAATTTCCGGCTCCGGTGGCTTTTCCACTTTAGGTGGCGGCGGAGGCGGGGGTGGCGGCTTAAACAAAGTAATCGGCTGGATTTTTTTCTCTTGTTTAACGGGTTTATCTTCGCTAAAACTGATGATGACCTTGACCACGTAATAAATTGCAATTACAGCCAGTAATCCACCGATAATTCTCGGTACATAAACCCGGAAATGTTTTTTTTTGGTCATGTGAATTACTTAACAAGACTTTGCGTCACTAAGCCGACTTGAGTAATTTCCAGCTTGCCCAACAGCGCCAGGATGTCGATCACATTTTGATACTGGACCGTCGAATCGCCCTTTACCACCACCGGCAATTCAGGATTAACCGCCTTGTATTGCAACAAAGTTGATTCCAACTGTTCCATCGTCACCGGAAAAGTATCCAGAAAAATAGTGCCGTCGGCGGTTACCGTAATGGCTTTGGTTTGCGGCTTGGCCAAACTGGGCGTGTTGCTGGCTTTGGGTAGATTGACTTGCACGCCCTGCACTGCCGCGGTGGTCATCAAAATAAACACAATCAATAATACGTAAGCCAAATCCAGCATCGGCGTGACGTTGATTTCGTCATACGCCGCATTTTCTTCTTGTAATTTCATTGGATATTCTCGTTGGTTCAATGGTACGCGGTGCGTACCCTACAAATCATAAATTGTAGGGTACGCACCGCGTACCTTTAGGCTGTTGCTCAGGTATGTTGTTCAGTCAATTTGGCGACAAACTCATCGACAAACACATGCATATCAGCAGTAATTTCCTTGATACGACCACCTAAATAGTTGTAACCAAACAAACAAGGAATCGCCACGATCAAACCCGCCACCGTTGCCGTCAATGCGCCGGCAATACCCGGAGCAATCGCATTAACATTAACCTCGCCGCTGACCGCAATCGCAGCAAACGTGATCATTACCCCGATAACGGTTCCCAACAGTCCAAGAAACGGGCCGCCGGAGATGGCGATAGTCAGCAGCACCATTTGTGAATTAAGTTTTTGTAATTCTCTGATTAACACCGCATCCATAGTTGCTCTTACCGCGTTCATGGCTTGGGCTGATAACACTTGATCGCCTGCCCCTTCGACTTTTTTCAAGCGGCGGTTCATCTCTTCAACACCCACATGGTAGATGCGATAAATAGTCGATCCGGCAAAAGCGCCATGTTTGCTGGTAAACGACAACAACAAAGGTGACTCATCAAAATCTTGATCATCTTCATCGTCTTCTTTGTTTAGCTTATCAATATCTTGCGAAGCCAATTCACTGTAGGCTTGTTCAAATTTTTTGTTCTCGCTATGCACCCGTTGCAGAACGATGGCTTTAACAATCATCACCAACCAACTGACCACAAACATCACCCCCAAAATCCCGATAATCACCCAGCCATCGGTGGTGACATTTTTTAACGAGCCCATAATCAGGGATTCGCCGCCTTCCTCGCTATCTGGTGTCAGGTCTTCACCGTAAATCAACGCTGCTGAGGCTTGTCCTTGCATCAGTGCGGCAAAATGCAGCGCATTCTGATCCAGTGCCGTTTTGGCGATACCAAAATCATCGATCGCACCAACCAATCCGCGTGATCCATCAAGCGCGGCGCCTACACTAATATCGCCATCCAATACCGAGAGACTGGCCGGCAAACTACCCACCGCCTTGCCATCCACATAAAGCGTAAAACCACTGGGAGTTGCAGTTACCGCCACCAACTGCCACGCGGCTAAATTAAGACCGGTGGGACTGACAAATTCCTTACCTGCCACCTGCAAAACCGGCGACTGACCTCTAACAGATAAGCTTAGCTTGTCGCGCTGAAACAGCACGCCTTCTTTTTGCGCTTGATCGATTTTTACCCAAGCAGACACTGTCCAACCCGGATCAGTGGTCATTTGTAATGATGGCGCTGCGGAAATCCGAACCGACTGTTTACCGTCGAACGCGGCGGCATCACCCACAGCGCCACCTTCCAGCACAGTACTGGTAGCTGCCGCAGGCTGAATTGCATAAGCGGTGCTGTCTTTAACCGGGCCGGCCTCGAAGTGATAAGCAACAGACTGGGCCACATCAAAAATGCCGGCGGCATCCTGAGCATCGACCGCCTTGGGGTTGCCGTAGTACATCCAAATGGCCGACTCATCAGCTTTAGCAAAGTCTGCGGGTAATTTGACCCAGACCAAGACCATTTCATTCACTGCGTCGATTTTCTCGATATAAAACTTCAGTGGCGTAAGGTCATCGCCAGACATAAAGCGCAAAGCTTTACCGCCCTCGCCAAGATCGGCAAAAAAGCCAAAGTTACCGGTATGCAAACGCACCAAAGCCAGCGATTCACCAGGAATCTTCACGCCATCTTGCTGCAGTTTTTGGGTATCGATGCTTATTTTCTTGCGATAGCCCCAGTCATCATTCCACCAAGCTTGCGCAAGTGCGGGCATCATTAACAACGCGACCAATAAAAAACCAAATCGTCTCATGCTTGCTCTCAAAAATAAATTTATAGCCGCATTATCACAACATTTCGTTACATTAATATGACAGTTAGAGGATTTTTTACTACAAATACGATTTAAGAAATCGTTAAACATGAACGCTAAATTTTTGGAAATGTTTTTGCGAAAACCAAGAGAAACGCCGATTAAATCCTTCGACAAGCTCTCCTGAGTACAGTCGAAGGACATGAACGGCTTAAAGCCATTTAGGCAAAATCCTTTTTTCCTATCCTTAGGTAATCGCCGAATAAATCGATTTCGTTCGTGGTGAGCTTGTCGAAGGATTTAATCAGCGCTCCCCAAGCTACTCACCAAACCCTAAAACATCAACAACCAAAATACCTAAGGCAGCCGCTGCTTTAGAAATGCTGTCAGCTGTATCTTTTCCGACATTGGCTGTGCTATCCAGCGATTTACTAACTGCGGCGGTCAAATTACCAACCCCGGTCAGGCCAGCGGCGATACTACCTGTTGCAGCCACTGGCACACCTACTGAAGTCCCGCCTACGTCAATATTGTCGGCACCAACAATCGCAGTTGCGGCTAAGGTGACGTTGTTACCGGCAATACCTGCTTCACCGGCATCAATAATACCGTTAGGAGCTATGATCAACACGTCACCTGTTCCGCTTGTTCTAATACCGCCGCCTTCCAGAATTGGAGCTACTTCCACTATAGGAAGCCCTGATGCGTCATAACTTACGGTTACGCCCGGCACAGAAATATTTGTTTTAGGACTAAAACCGGCATTAACATCTTGTTCGGTAGAGCCCACAAAAATAGAACCAGTACCAGCAGTAACCACTCGAGCAATGTTTACATCCACATCATCTCGAGCGATGACGTTTATATCCCCTTCTTTTTTAACAATGACGCCCAACTTGTCGGAAGATTTTTCTAAACCAATATCCGCTGCAAGTCCGGCGCTGATGCCGTCATTTGGCGTAAGCAGGTTAACATCCCCGCCATCTTGCGTTTGTATCGTACTGAAAAATAATGAAATATTACCAAGCTTTGGTCTGTCTTTAGATGCGGATTTGGCACCATTAAGCACCGCACCGGCGCTAGTATTAGCGTTAACGACCACTCCGCTAAATGGATCGACACTATAGCCAGTATTGCCGGCCAATAAGGTAGTACCCGGAAACAGAGTCTCAATTGCCGCCAACAACTCCAGCTCAGCTTGGTCTTGGCCTTGTTTAGTAGTTGCTTTAGCCAGTTTTGCTCCCGCAATTTTTATTTCGTTGAAAAATACCGGCTGTATTGCTTCCAACAATTTTGGTTCAACTCTGGCTTTATCTTCAGCAGATAGAGCATTGAACGCTATCTTAGCGGATGCGGCATCCAAGCTCTGGTCACCGGTCACGGTACGCATTTCACCGACAAACCGGTCAAGATATTGCTGATTCTCTATCGTATATTTACCGTTGTTAGTCAGGAATTTTTCAGCAAAATCATTAGAATCCAAACGCCCGCCTGCTAGGCCTGCTATCACTGATATATCAGCACCTTTATCAGCCAACGCAGAATTGAAATTGTCACCTATCGAAATCATACCCAAAGATGAACCCATATCAACATTTCTACCAGCCAAAACTGTTAATTGACCTGGACCCGCTACTTCAATTAGCTGAATATCAGGCGGAATAACACCATTCAGTTTATTGATCGGAATAAGGAATTTAAGATCTCGTCCGGCATTGATAATACTGTTCGCATCCTCTGCGATATGCTGAATTTTAAAACTGGTATTGACTATATCCTTACCGGCTTTAACTTCAACCGGTTTAGCCAAGGCAAATTGCAACATTGAGTTAGGCGTGTCACTGGCAATATTGCCGCTGCCAGTACTAATCAATGCCGGTTTTTTGTCATTACCATGTAACGGTACGTCAGCATGAACCATGTTTGCGGCTTGCGCAGAATCCAAACGATGCAGTGCATCCTTGTATTCCGGAAGTTCAGTGACCGGAAACAAAGACGAAGGCAGTAGAGCTGGATCGGCGTCAGTCATATGCACAATAGCCTTACCGGTAATCGCATTGGCCGCAAACAACTCCAGCTCACCTTGTGCGGACGGATACATATTTAAATCACCACCAATATGTATGTTGCCGTGCAAGGCATTGGCTTTTAAAGAAGCCGGATAAACTTTGACTGCATCCATCGTCTCTTGAGCTATCGATATTTCCGCATTGGTAGCATCATCTAATGAGGTGGCATCGTTTTCCAGGGTGATATTTCCAGCTAGCGATGTCAAGTTAACGCCGCTATCAGCACTATAGCGGAAGAACTTACTAACAGTGCCAGACGCATCAGCACCTTGGCTTTGCGGAATAAACATTGGATCGACAACCGCTTCCAGAGCAATATCTTTACCAGCGGTCACATTGAATTGCGAATCCCCCAAAGCCAATATTGGACTTAATCCTTGCCCAAAGGCATCGTAGTTAGTCCCAGCCGTTAATGAACCGGTCGCATGCAAGTCTGCAGTGCCGCCATCAACATAAAACACCCCACCAGCAAGGTCCCCACCCGCGTTAAGTTTTAGATTACCGCCCCCATTAACCTCAACAAGGTTGCTGTTATAGCTAAAGCTAGATGGATCGCTCGACGGAGTTTTTTCACCTACTTGCTTGCCAGTGGTGGGGATTAACACAGATAAATCGTTAATGTTGCCGCCGGCATTGATGGACACATTGCCGCCACCTAAAGCAGCAACACTTTGCTGATGTTGCAATACGCCATCACCCATTGCAGCAGAGTAGCCGCTGAAAGCAATACCCCAGGCTGTCGGCCTTTCACTCGAATGATCTGCATTGCGAGTCCAGTTACCGGTACGCACTAACCAGTCGCTGACCAACTGCGTCGTAGGTTTGGCTAAAATATCTCGTCCCGCATTCAGGCTAATATCGCCGCCATCTAAAGGATATTCCGCATAAAATGCCGCGACTGTCATCAAAGGATTGAACCCCCAACGATTAGCATCATCCGGTCGACCGGCGGTGTAAATTACTGAATTATTATTGCCATATTCAATATTTCGACCTGCTTGAATGGCTATATCACCGGTGCCTGTCCGCACCTTGGCCTCGTCGCTGAGTTTTATATCGCCATTATCCGCAACGACAGCTTGGGTATCAGCAGAATTAAGATCAGCCCCCGCAACCAAGTTATAACTCCAAGATGGTCCCGCCTGTAAAAAGTCGTTAATGATTACAACGTCAGATTCTGACAAATCAATTTGCCCTACCGCAAAGGCGTCACTTAAATTTTGCTCAACCAAAACATCTTTGGCTGCCCTAAGCGTTAACTCGCCTGCAACCTTAGCTGTACCGTAACGCCATGCCGCCAAATCCCAGACATCTGCAACAGTCAAATCATCGACACTTTGCACTTCGACGCCGGGAATAATGGTAAAGCCGCTACCAAAACGGGCGTTAGCAACATTATTAGCCTCTAAACCGTCTATATAGGTTTGGTTATCAGCATTCATAGTATTCTGATCGCCAATATCTATGCGGTCATCGGTATAAATTTTGGCCGCTACAACTGTAACATCTGCATCCCCAATAATAGTACCTTGGATAATAGCTTTGATATTAATGTCGTCAATACTGTCGCCATCGGTATCTTTGCGGTCGGCACGTAACTGCACTTCACCTTCTTTACCGGTGCCGGACGCTGCTACATCGATATGCGCACCTGATTTAATGTCAATACCCGCATCATCGGCTTGTCGGTCGATGGAGGACAAGGTAACTTTGCCGCCGTTGCCATTTACGCCTTGCGCACCCGCCAGAATGCGGGCGCTAGTTTCCAAAGTTAAGGCATCTTCTGCTGCCAGTTGCACTGAGCCGCCATTAACACCAGATGCATCCAGGGCGCCGCCAACGGTCACTTTACCTGTATCGGCAGTCAGCTTAATTTTATCTGCGTTGACGGTTTGGCCAGCATCAAGAACGATGTCGCCGTTGCGCAGTCTCAGATCGACAGCGCCAGTAAATCCGGCATTAGACGCTAGACTGTTTAAGCCATTAAAACCGTTAGCATCTAAGCTGCCTGTGTCCATGACAAATCTACCGCCATTTACCTTGCCAACGCCATGCGCATCAATCTGACCATTTAATTGAACCTGACCTTGCGCCGCGTGAGTGGACAACACGCCTGCACTCATCTTATCGTTAATGCCTTTCAGCAGTAATTTGCTTCCGGCATCGGCTATCACATTATTAGTTTGCGAACTCAAACTAATGTTGCCAGCCGACAAGTTAACCGGCTTGCTTAAACCGGCATAAGCGGTCGCCCCGGACACATCAATCAGTGCGTTACTGCCCAAGCTTACACTGCCCTGCAAAGCATTCAGGGAAACGTTACCCGTTTTGTAAAGCAAGGCGGTATTCAAATCGATACTGTCTGCTTCCAGAAATAATTGCGCGGCTATGCCTTGCGTATTTGCACTCACAGTCTGATTTGCCTGCGCCAAAATGAATGCGTGATCTTTTGCATTGATTACGGTTTTAGCACCGTTTTCAGCAGTAACAAATGGCGTTTTTACTGTCAGATTACCCAAGGCAGTTAAATTAACATCGCCTCGATTGATCATACCTTTGCTAAGATTAAAACTAATCTGGTTAAATCCTGACAACTGATATTTGCCATTATCCAAGAACAACTGCTCGGTATTAACATCTAAGTTACCGGTGCCATTGCCAGCAATAGCACTGCCGGTCTTATTACTGTTTGCCAGAGTTACTGTCTGCGCATTCAAAGAAACAGTTCTTCCGTCATTGGTTTTACCAGCAACACCTAAAGCGTCAATGATCAAATCACCGAATTTGAACGCTTTGCCGTTGGCGTCTTCGGTCAATAATTGTCCATATAGGTTAACCATGCCGCGGCTGTTCAAACGCAGCTCCTTTACAGTCAACTGACTAAGCTGGCTATTAGTCAAGGACAAGCCATCAACAACATTGGCTGTTTCACCTAAATTAATAGTTCCGGCGCCGATATACAGCGCGCCTTTATCTAGTTGCAGCTCGCCAGCAAACGTGGTCTGCCGTGTTGAATCAAGCGCGACCGAGCCAGTCCCTGCAGCAATAACGGCATTTTGATTAATCAATAAGTCGCCTTTAGCTCCTGTGCTACCGGTACGTTTAATCGCTGCTTGTTTTCCTGCCGAGGCGCGTAACAATGCACCATCGCCTTGTATGTCCAACTCGCTATCAGCAGCGTTCACTGTACCTTCAGCCTTGATTTGGGCACCGGTTTTCAGTTCCACTTTATCAGTCGCTGCCAACAATGCTTCAGGGGCTTTTAGCGTGGTATTTTCAGCAACCGTTACAGACTTGGCTTTAACATCTAGCGTAATTTTGCCGGTAGCGGCATCGAATATTCTGAGACCACCCAACAATAAACTTTCCACTTTGAACTTATCAATATCGCTAGACAACAGTTCAACAATTCCGCTTGCGCCGGTTTTGCCATTTACTACAGCCAAGTTATCGGAAACGATGTCAACTAAACCGCCTCGACCATTGTTAGCAGCATCGGCTTTTACGGTCGGCAACTCCAACTGGGTTTTTACGTTCAAAACCAGCTGCCCGGCATCTTGCGACAATCTAGGTATCGCCACTTCATTACGTTGCGCTCGCTCTGCGAAAAACTTGCTGGCATAACTAAGATTGTATTCGCTCCGGGTTTTAGCGATGCTGCCCGCCTCGACCACAAACTCCGACCAGCGTTGGTCATGAATATCGGTACCGGCAACAGTTCGATATCCGGACACAATAGCAGAGCCGTCTATACGTGTTCTGGCGGAACCCGCCACTGCGTCACCTCGTGTGGATACAGTTGTTACTAAAAATGCTCCCGGCAGTAAGGCATAACGTGCCGGCAACAGGGCATATTGACCCGCTGCGAGACCGCTGCCAGCCCCTATGAAAATACTGTCACCGGTTTTCAAACCGGAACTAGGGAATAACTTGGAATCAAAAGGTGCATAAGCGGACAAACTAGGCATGACTGCGAAGGTATTAGTCGATTCAAGAACATCTGCTGAGCCACCAGCACCAGGAATAAATTCATAAGCAAGTAAATCGCCGCCACCGGATAAATCAACGACAGCACCATCAGCTTGAAGAATTTTATCGGCTGTTACCGTGATCTTTTTTTGCGGCGCTTCAAAAATCAGTTTTTTATCGGTTTTGCTATTTATTATATTTGGATCGTTAACAACCAGATTATTACTGGTACCCTTGAGTGGAAATAGCCAATCCAAACCGCCTTGAGTAACGCCTAATGGAATAATCTGATTCTTTGCGGAAACCGAAGTCACACTGTTTGCACCAAAGGTGACAGACTTACTGGCATCCAGGTTAATTTCACCCAGCGGTGCATTGATCATCCCGTTTTGTACAATGTGGGGCGCTTGCACTGTCAACTTGGTCATTGCCGATAATACCGGCGCGGCATTGCCACCTTGATTGAAGGTTACAGTACCGTTAGCATCGCCGGACACGCCTAAAGTAAATTTTGTTAGCGATGTCGGATAAACTTGATCAGCCGTCAGGTTAAGCTTGGAAAAGGTTTTAAATTCACCAATAAAATCCAAGTCCTGCTCGGTATCACTAACTCCCTTCAAACGAATATCGCCATTGGACAGTAAATCGACTGAACTAAAACCACTCGTAGCGGAAGCGCCAACCAAATCGATAATGTCTGCATTTATCTTTAAGTGGCCCTGACCATTAAGCGGGTTAAACGTTGTCTTCCTAAAAGTATCCGAGCCCAAGGTTGCTGACGTTGCCTTAAGCAACACATTACCGGTATCGGCAGCGGTTTTGCTCTCCCAGCCGAACTTAACCGCCTCCAAGGCCAGAGCATTTTTAATTTGTAAATCAACATCACCGACAAAACGAATCTCGCCTTTATCACCTGAAACCGCTAGTGCCAGTGAAGAAAAGCCGCCATCAACAAGCTGCTTGGCTGATATATAGCCTTTACCATTTAGAACACTGGGCTGTGCATCACCGAACTTTTTAAAGCTCGGCGTAAATGAGAAATTCTTTTCCTGAGAAACTAGAATAGTTCTCGGGCCTTTAGGGAAGGTTGTAGTGTCTGGTTCTGGTTCTGGATCGCCAGTATTTCGGTTATTGACGATCATGGTCAACGATCCACCAGCTGTTCCGGCAATACTACTGGCATTGGCCTGCATTTGACCGTCAATAAAAACGCCTTCTGCACTGGTTATGTTGATTTCACCAGCGTGGGAGCCCAGCGTTGTCGGCTGATAATCAAGACCAACGGTGTTCGGATTATCACTAAGTAAATCAATTTCGGCCTGACTACCTGATACATCAATTAACGAACCTGCTTGCGAGGCAAAAAAACCGCGTTGCGCATCGATTTCTACTCTGCCGCCGTCGTAAACATTACCGCTGCGATGCCCCAAGCCGTCGGTTTCAATTTCACTACCGCCAGACACATCTATCTTGGCCGTATTACCCAACCAGATGCTTTGGGTTTTCTGATATTTAGGATCTACATTACTTTTATCTGGCACAGCCTTAAGTGTTACGGTGCCGCCGTGAGCAATGATTTGACCATCCATTACCAAGGATGAATCAGACTCCAGTTTTACACTACTCAGATCATCGGCATTAATTTTGGCATTTTTTTCAATGGTCAGTTTGCTAGTGACATTAGAACCGGCTGAATGATCTGCGCTCAAAATTATTGAACTGGCCGCGCGTTGCAATGGTAGTAAGGTAATCAGCTCCGAAAATCCGCCAATACCAGCAGCATTATCCTGATTTAAGTAATTCTCAGCTAAAAGCCGATTATTCTGCTTAAGCGTGATGATGGCACCCTCTTCAACGGTTAAGCCGTTAAGATTCGAGCCAATTTCAAAATCGGCAAAGCCACTTTTACCGAAAAATGAAGTACCAATTTGTAAGGGTTTCAAGCCATCGCCACTAGCTTGTCCATCTTCCCTTCGAATAGCCACGGCATTGGCAGTTACCTTGAATCGCCCACCGCGCTCAATACCGAACGCGTTCAGAATGCCATCGACAATCACATTGGCGCCCACGTTGTCGACGCTTGGCTCCGCAACCAAGCTAACCGTCCCAGCATCACCCGCTTTTAAACGACGGTCTGATTGCAACCATGCTCCACCGCTGACATCAACTGTACTGCCTGCCTGTAAATTGACATTACCACCAGCCTTACCGGCCGCTTTAGCAGAAAAAGTTCCACCCTTTATTGCTACCGATTTTCCATCCAGATTACTCGGCTGCTTAAAATCGTTAATCCATGCGCCTTGCAAGCCAATATAGGCACCATTAGCGATATTAATATCACCGTCCAATGCGTCGACAGTACTTAAGCCGGTTTCCAGATTTACAGTAGCCCCGGCGCCTACAATATTACCGAGAACATCAATTTCGCCACTTTTTAGCGCCAACTTGCCGCCATCGGCTAGTTTTAGCGTGGTATTGTCGGCCACCACTATCTTGCCGTTACTGGTGAACTTTGCTTCCTTTACGCCGCTTGTAAGCAGTTTATCGGCTTGAATTATCAACGCATTGCCATTTGTACCAGTAGGTAGCGGCGCATCAATCTTGGCTATCGTTGCGTTCTGTTTCAGCGCATCGGCAACTACTTTATTGAGATCAACTGGCTGTTGAGCATTCCCGGAAAAAATGATGTTTTGAACATTGTTAAATGAAAAGCTGTTATTAACCTCTAAATAGCCCGCACTGGCTTGATTCGATAACGAACGCTGGGTCTTGCCAATAGTTGCCTGACCTAACAAATCGCCATCCAAAACAACGTTATTCGCTTTTACTACCAGACGACCAGCATCCTGCCCTTCTGCATAGCCTTTTTCAAAACGCCCCGATGAAAATGGACCATCAATAATCCAGGACTGGGTGGCTCCATTTCCCCATTTTTCATACTTTTTGGTTACTTCGCCATAAATGCCATCGTAAGTCAGTAGCGGATCGGCTTTACTGATGTCTATTAAGCTGCCGTTGGCAAATAACTTGGTCGTGTTAATAACACCGTCACGATAAGTGATTTTGCCGCCCGAAAAATCAAGCACTGCACCTTTTTCGAGGACAACATCGCCTTCTGACTTAATGCTGATGTCGCCGCCTTTGCTCAATCGTTCGGCAACGGTCTTTTTGATACTGGCAACAGTTGGCTGAATATCGGTTAGTGTCGAGCCTTCACGAATATCTATCGATACGGTTTTGCCTTTCAAAACACCATTCTTCTGTAATGGCGCATCCTTGAGCTCGAAATTGCGCAAGTCAACGTCGATAACATTGCTTTCCATGCTTTTTACAACAGTATCAGTCCCGGAAACGTCGATTTTTGCACCCGCATCAATTAAGACCCGGCTATCGTTTTTATCGCTGTTATTAGCCACAGGATTTAAAGGATTTTTGGTAGCCGTTATTTCTACATTGCTATGCGGCACTTCACCCTCTGGCGTGACATAGTTGACGCCCTTACCACCCGGCGCAGTAATTTCCGAACCTGCTTGCAAATGGACTTTATGCGCCATGATTTCGACGCGCGATTGCGGCTGCTTTTGACCGTCGATAACAGTCTTTTCGGTCAACACCTTAATTGTTTCACCGGAGGCCAAGGTTTTGGTTTCTTCGACAAACTCCACCTCAGGCAGTATTTCGGTTTTACTACCCGTTTTAAGAGTCACTTGTGCAGAACGACCTAACTCATCGCCTTTATCTGTGGTTCGAGTGGTTGCCGTCGCGGCCAATTTGGTCTTGCTGTTAATTAATTGTGTGATACCCCCTTCGCGCGCTAACAGCCTAATAGTGCCATTAACATTAGTCGATGTAGTGGCGGAAACTTTACCTTCCTGATTAACCGCAAAGCCCATTAAAGTGACATTGCCACGATTGGCCGCGATATTACCGGTAGCTAAGTTTTCTACCTTGCCGCCAGTACCTACTTCCACTAACAAACCGCGAACGTCGCTATTGTCTTCTTTAGCTTCGGTTGGCGCTTCTTGTAAATACACCTTATCGGTTGCCGCGGCCATAATCACCTGACCGCCATTAGCTTCAACACTACCGCTATTAGTTATGGTCGGCGCCATGATCAAAATGCGTCCACCTTCAGAGGCTTTAATTTTTGCACCTTGGTCAACCTTGACCTCAATTTTTACTTTCTTGCCGTTGGCATCGAGCTTAAAGCTGCCGTCCTTATTTTTTTGATAAACATCGCCCGTCCCTTGAAAAGCCGCACGTTGGTCAATATCGACAACCTTGGTCATACCATCTTTAAAGGTTTGGTCGGAAACTGCTAATGTGGATGCGACCAAGCCATGGACGTTAACGACCGAATCTTTACCGAATACGAAGCCGTTTTTGTTGACCAGTAAGATCTGCCCATTGGCAGTGACCGTTCCGAGAATTTGGCTGGGATTTTCACCGCCGATTTTGTTTAAGGCGATGGAACTAGCACTGGGCTGTTTGAAATTGACTGAACTTTCTTTGCTGACGTTGAACGTTTCCCAATTCAGGATAACCTTGTCGGTTTCCTGCTTGATGTTCATGTTATTGCCGATCACTTCCCGTGTGGCTCCACCCATACTAGCCCAAACTGCGCTGGGCACCGGCAACTCGGCGTAAGCAGGGATAACGATGCTCATCAGCATACTGCCGGCAATCGCTGTTTTTACACAAGCTGCTAGTGGATTTAATTTGAAAAAAACATCCGTGTTGTGATTCTGAAGCTGTTTTTTATTAATCATGCCATCACCTTTTGCCAAAAATGTAACAACCGCAAGAAACCTGAAAATTCTTAAACCCTGCACGACAGCGAGCAGTTACAAGCATTTTTAATTCATTACTCAGTTGGCAACCCGGCCATCTTGATCAACAAGACCCGCGGCTTTCCGCCGCCACTTCACAATGGCTTTGGCATTAAAAAAATTAACGTTTAAAATTTATAAAATCCGTGACTATTGAGAATCTCGAAAAACCCTGCTCTTCGATAAACTCTCGGCAACTTTTCCTGCGTCGCCTACCAAAAGTAGGCGCATTAAGGGAAGCGCCTACTTTTGGTGCTCTACCTCCTGCATCCATGCAGCAGCCTTAGCTTTGTCCTTCGACAAGCTCAGGACGAACGTAATTAATTTGTATCGTTCGTCCTGAGCCTGTCGAAGGACCTACAAATCTTTAACCAAAAAACCTCTCAAGATCACTACTCCCCAGTCAAGCCGTTCGTACTGAGCGCAGTCGAAGCAGAAATTATTTCCAACCCTGTCCTAATACTAAAAATGGGTTGAGAATTTAAAATCCACCCGATTTTCGCCGCGTCTAACATTACCTTGATCTAACAGCGGCACAGCAAAGTCGAATTCACCCTGCAAATATTTCCACATATCAAAACGCAAGCCTACGCCAGCACCCGCTAAGGTCATTTCCTTAGCGTTACCTGGAAACACATCCATCACCCAGCCCTTACCCGCATCTAAAAACAGTAAGGCACGCGCTTTGTCGAACTCGTTCCAATCACCCGGAACCAGACGCGGGCTGTACCACTCCAATGAACCGCTTATGCCGTGATCCGCCAAGGCATGTGATTCGTAATAACCGCGCACACTTTGCGACCCGCCAATTGAAAATTGCTCATTACTGATTAAAGGCGAATCACTGGCTTGCCCGGAAAATTTGCCGGCAACTTCCATACCCCATGGCAAATTGCGACGATAATCAGCACCACCAGCTAAATAGATAAAGTTAGGACGCGATAAATGCCGCTTATTTTCAAACTGCTGCTCATCGTTAGCGAGACCACGAATACCAAAGTTAATGCTGGTATTAAATGTCAACAATGACTCGGCACCACGCAGGTTACCGCTGTACTGAGCCATAAACGGCAAATAACTGATGGGCGTTCTTAAACTGTCGTTTCCTAATAAATTCAAATCTTCCTTGAAGTCTTTGTAATCAACGCCCAAGGTGGCGGTATGGGTGTAATCGGTTAAAGGATTAAGCGGCATCACCAAGCGGGCACCGTAAATATTACCGCTACCGATTACCGATAAGGCACCGGCGCTGGCTATCTGAGATGTCGAGGAAGAACTGACGGCATAGAGTGCTAGACGTTTATCACTGTCGAATACCGGCAACACATAACTGCCAACAATTACTTCTACTTCCTCTGGCTTTTCCGGCGCGGTCTGGTACATAAACGAAGCGCTGTGAAATTTTTGCCACAAATTATCGTAGTGCATTGACACCAATGCCCGTAAGCGGCTGGTATTGTTAGAATTGTGAGCGTTAACCTCGACCTTGCCATGCAGCGGCATTTCATCCTTGACCTTTAAATCGACTTCCAACGTGCCCGGCGTTTCTCCGGCCCGCAACACGGGTGTGATGGTGCGATCCTGACTCTCACCAGCCAATGCGGTAAGTTGTTCCTGCATTTTGGTCATATTCGGCACATGACCTTCCGCCAATTCCGGCACCTTGGCTTTTATAGCGCCTAAGGAAAAATACCGAGAATCGGTAACACGTAACCGAGACACTTTGCCTTCGGTCACCTGTAAATAAACGATACCGCCCACCACGTTTTGCTCGGGGATGTCGACGGAAACCGTTTGAAAACCTTTGCTGCGATACAGCTCTTCCAGCGCGGTACGCGCCTGCTCTACAGTATCGATGCTTTTTTGAGGACCTAAAAACCGGTATACAGTTTTCTCGACTACCTTGCGCTCCAGCAATGTGCTGCCTTTAACGCGCAATTCCAGTAAATCGAATTGATTGTTAGCCTCGTCCGCCCGGCATAAGCCAACTGTCGCCAACAAGGCAACCGTCAGTCCTGCTCGAACTCTGCTTAAATACAAATTACGCTTCATTTCGCCTATCGCATAAAAAAGACAGCCTCCGCATGCGAAGGCTGTCCAAATTGAATGCGCGTCCTTGCGCTGTAAACCATTGCGGTATTACACCAGAACTTTGTTACATGCTGATTACAAAGGTTTGTTTTTAGTCAAAGGTGATGTACCTGGGATTACAGGCACTGAAGCATTATTCAACGCACCAGATGCGATTGAATGCGAGTAAGGAATTGCTGGTGCATTCAGATCTAAATTATCACTCCATGCAAAGTTTTTGCCGATTGCCAAATAACCTGATTGACCGAACGGATGGTTATAAGCAAGGTTTACGTCAGTACCAAGAATAGTTGGCGATGCAGCATCTTTAGTCAGCAATGTAAGGATGGCCACTTCTTCAGTAGTAACGGGGTTTGCAGCGATAGCTGCGGCTGTACCTTTACGCCATTGAAAAGTTTGCTCAACCCAATCCATATACTTGCCTCTAAACGTATTTTCAAGAGTTGGCGCTACACCGTCAATTTTAATGAATTTATAACGTTTAGCGACATTAGCATTACTTTCCAAACTTTGTTGGCCGATAGCCCAACCTGTGGCAAGCGCTGTATTCATAACACCTGCAGTAAATACATCAGATGGACTGTTAGATGTACGTTGAGCAGTTAGGTTTGTACCTTTTGACCAATCTTCCAAGCAGTTATCCATATCGCCGGCGCCGCTTACTATATGTACCAATCTGCCAGCACCACCGGGAGTACTTGCCCAATCAGGTGATAAAGGTGCTGCTCCACCAAATCCTAAGAACTTGATGTATTGTTGAGCGCCTGTTCCTGATCCATTGACACGCTTACAGTAATGGAAATTGATATTAGTTGGCAGTATGCTTACAGTTTGAGCACCGCTACCGTCTGCTGTTGGAGCATACTTATCTGCACCAACGAAAGTAGTTAGCGCCACGTTATTAATCTTGAATTCATCCCATTTTTTAATTTGACCTGAAGCCAATGTCGCCACTTGCTCTTTGCTCAAGCTTGGCATACAAACACCTAGCTCTGCTCCTACAGTAGTCGAATTGTAAGCGTTAGCTAAACAACCTGGAACATATTTAGGACTTGCTGGATCAGTAATTCCTTGAGCTTTTTGCAAAGCAGAGTACAGGCCTTCTGATACAGGCACACCAAATACTAATGCAGCTGCAGGTACGACATTTAAATTTGCGTTTGCTGTCGCCGCAACCACAGGAGTGGAACCCGTTGGCGTATTAGGACCATAAAACTGGGTAGGCTCTACATCGGAAACACCTGCATCAGATATTTTATTTGCATTTTGAGTAGTAGGACATACATACGGACTAGCTGAAGTACCTAAACCCGTAGTTTCGCACGCTGGACCAATCAACATATGGGCAATTGGAGTAGCATTAATCAATGGATTAACACCTTGTGCAGAACCGCCTGCTGATCTTTTATGGAACAATACTTTTTTATCAACGGCTATACCAGTTACAGTACCTGCCTTTATCGTACAAAAATAAGCCGCATGTGCATTTGCTGTAGCAGATACATAATAAGTGACTGTGGCAGGGTCACACATGTTAGTTGTGTACAAGTTTTTAATAGTTTTATCTTGGGCAGATGCACCTGCCATGAAGATTTCAATATCAGGTGTAACTGAAGAATCCCAAGCAAAAGCGCTTTGTGAAACGCCTGCTAATGAAGCAGCGGCAATCGCTGCAGACAATAGTTGTTTTTTCATTTTATAAATCTCATTAAGTTTTGATAAGGTGAGCCAGACTACATTCCTTGCAGAACATCAACTCCAGATCTGACTGACTCAAACTATTTGCTGGTTAATTAAGCAGTAACTGATTTACGACGAGTTAAACCCAACATACCCATCAAACCGGCGCCAAACATCCATACTGCGGCAGGTACTGGTACTGCAGAAGGAGCTGTATAAGCCAATGTACCTATGCCGTTATTAAGAGTTAAGCTCCACGCGCCAAACGTTTCTAATGTAGTACTATCGAAGTCATCGAGGTTAAATCCTTCATGGATAAAAGAAAGACTAGAACCAATTGCAGCTTGAGTTGTAAAAGGAACAATGCTACCTAAATTATCAGCATACTGGGTAGTTAAACCACTCTCCCCAGTTTTGTGGAAATAACTTGAGTTAACTGAAGCATCAAGCTCAGTTTGATTTGCTAAGACAATGTCGACTACCTTACCAATAGCAGCATCAGTATCACCGAAATTTACACTTAATTGAGCAGGAACTGGTTCAACTGAAGTTGAATACAAGCCCCATCTTGACCATACACTAGGTACATCAACAGTTTTTAGACCACCATAAACACCCCAAGTCACATTATTACCAGCTGCGATAAGTGAAGTAAACTGTGTAAATTCTGCAGCATTCAGAGTGTAAGAGAAATTTGTGTCTTTTGATGCCAAGAATTGATCGATATTTATTCCCAAATCCACAACAACAGAGTTATCTTTATCTAAGTTGCTTAGGTTTAATATTAACTCACTACCAGTATCTAAGTTGTCTCCCGGACTAACAATTCCCGCTTCTGCCACACCTGAAGCTGTAGCTGCCAATACGGCAACCGCAACCAATGTTTTTGTAAACTTTTTCATTTTGTTTCCTTATGATTAAAAAATAAAAACTTAAATACACAAGGTGATGGCCCAGCCGTCTTGAAATCCTTGAAAAAAACAAGACCTGAAACTTTCCGTCCCCGCTTCACAACAGGTTTGGCTTTTACACACTTTAAATTTGATCGAATCTGTCTAACAAATAAACAGAGCCGCACTGCTCCCCGCTACCATTTTTTTACTCTTGCCTACCCCCTACTTTCATCCAAAGCCTACTCCCTACTTTCTTCCAAAGCCCACTCCCTATTCATGTCGTCCTTGTTCCTTTACTTACATCCAATTCGTTAAGCACCAACCCTTTTCAACCGCGCATCAACTGGTGCGGATTATTCCAGAGTTGTTGTGTTGTTTCGGTGACAGATTGGTTACAGTTTGATGAAATGTATTACATATTCAGCGCTGTTTTGGGCCTTACTTTTGCGTTTGTTAGACCCTCTGTTTACTGCAATTTTTCTCGTCAAATCTTAGGTAAGCACTGAACAAATCGATTTCGCTCATGGTTCGACAAGTTCACCACGAACGAAATCAATAAGTTACCGTTCACTCTGAGCCTGTCGAAGGGTTTAATCAGCACTTCCCTCACATCGCCATTTAATCGTTCCCATGCTCCGTATCACTGCCATTAAGTTAAGCGCATGTCGAACCATAAGTGGCTTAACACGGGGCTTAGGATTTTCCATTCACGCTTCGACAGGCTCAAGACGAACGGAAAAATCCTTAACTTAATGGCAGAATGCTCCGCATGGGAACCAATAAGAAGCCAGCACTCAATAATGCTAACTTCGATATTTGTTATGCAACAATCCCTAACACCGGGTGTTTGCGGCGAGTGGCTAGCACAGCCATCAATGCAGTAAGAAATATCCAAACACCACTTGATAAAGGGAATGCTGATATTGCTTCCGCCGCTGCAATAATGTCCGATACACCAAACGCTGAAATAAATGAACCTTTCAGCTGATGAACACTGATTACTTTGACCAGATTGCTGATGTCAACACTCCAATTAACCAGCCATTTATTTTCATCCATTACATCGTGCGTCGCTTCACTATTAAAGGCCAAGGCATTATCAGCAAAGGCCTCAACTAAACCACCCTCACTACGCTCAGGCTTATTGGCGTTTAGCAACCATAAATTTGCTTGCCTTGTCAGTCCACCTTTACTCAGATCAACTGCCGGTGCTGCGCTTAACTTGCCTGCTGAATTAAAACCAGACTTAAACTTTTGAATATCGCTAGCGTTGTTTTCTAAATACACCGACCAATCCGTGACTTCGAGTTCTGCCCCAGAATGAAAAAAAGCCTTATTCGAAGCATTTCCGGTATTTACTACGGTTAACAACATCAGGGCTAACCCCGACTTGATAAAGTTATTTCCTTGCATTGAGAAGTCCTTAAATTAATAAGGTGGCAACCCGGCTATCTTTTAACTTGCTGAAGACCCGAAGCTTTCCGTCCCTACCTCACGATAGGTTTGGCTTTGACACTGTTCTGATTTTGAAATAACGACATAGGGGTAAAAACACCACCCAACCACTTTGACAATGGTTTAACCAATCAGTCGCTGGCTTTTTGATTGGCTGTAGATTACCGATTGATTGAGACAATTCAGTGACAGAAGAGTTAATGTTTTAGGAAATGTATTACATCTGAGTAATCTGGCAGCTTTGTTGGGCTTAACCTCCGCTTGTGGTTTACATGCTCCAGTAAGATCAGCCCCATACTTATCGCCCTAATAACACCTTGGCATTGACCAGCCCGGCGCCATCACCTTGCCTGTCCACATCAATTTGAATGACTTTGAGCTGGTGTTTAGTTTCCAGTGTAGCCAACCAGACAATCAATTTGTCGAAGGCCAGATTTTCCAGCCAGATTGTCACCTTGTCGGCACCTTCCGGTAACAGGCGTTTGATGGCGGATTTTATTTCCAGTTGCTGGCTGCTGCTGTCAATGACGGTCATTGGTAATTGATCTTCTGCTTCGGGCGTCGCGCTAACACCGCTTTGACGTAAAGCTACGACTTCAGTGCTGATCTGTTGCAAATAATGATAAGCCTGTTGCTGCGATTTGATTTTTTGTTCCAGTAACACGCTTTCGCCTGCCAACGGCAGAAATATCATCTGGTAACCACCATAAAGCAGAATGATGACGGCACCCACCCATAGCAATAGCCTATCTCTTGGCGACAAATCGTTATAGCGTTGCAGAATCTCATTTTTCTCTAATTTCAAGATGCGCCTCCACGCCACTGGTGCCGCTGTCGGCGGATTGAATTTTGACTTGCAAGCCGGTGGCTATCTGCTGTTTGAATTGTTCCAACTGGCTAATATCTGGGGCATTGAGCTGCATCAATAAACTGCCGTTAGCAAAATTCAGTTTCTTTAACTGCAACGCCGAGTTGTCTTTGAGATGTTCACCACTTTGATACAGCATGTGCATAAAGGCGCTGGCAGACTTATTACTGTGTTTTTTTAACTCGGATAACTGCTGGTCGGCCTGCGCTTTTACGTTAACAACGCGCTTGATGTCGGGGAATGTTTGTTTGAACAAATCCAGTGTTTGCGTTTCCAGCGCCTCCAGTTGCGCTTGTTGTTGCCAAGTTTGTTTCATTAGCATCCCCGTCTGAATTGACATGGCTATTACAACAATCACAACTGCCGGCAACCATTGTTGCCAACGGGTGTTGGCTTTAGATTGTTTGGCATAAGGCGCGCTTAACAAATTCAGCTCAAGCGCTGTATTGAGTCCTTCGGCAAATAATTGCAATGGCGAAATCAGCGCGTGCTCAATGCATTCAAACGGCAACATCGCGCGCAAATCAGTGACAGGCTGCGTCGACCAGATTTGTAACTGCTGACAAGCCAAGCATTCATCGCGCACTTTACCCAACAATACCGGCAAAAACTCGGCATCAATCCCGCCGCCCTGCCATTGCCCTGTTCTTAGAATAGCCTGTTCAGCGTCAACCAATACCGAATAAGCGTTCGGCTGATAAGGTAAACACAATGATTCAGGAATTATGCTGTCAAGCTCGATACCGGCGTTATTAACAAGCTGCAAATATTCGGTCATTTTTTCATGCGATATAGCCGCGACCTCCACCTTGTCTTGCGGCTGCTTGAGCCAAGCCAGATGATAATTTTCGACGTCGTCGGCCAGCAAATCTTCCAATGCAAACGGCAGGGCCTTTTTAAGCTGAGCAGTGTTTTTAATCGGCAGGATAATTTCAACTAGCAGTACAGCTGAGGCAGGTAGCAACAGGATTAACTGCTTGTCTTTGGCCGCACCAGCTAAATCCTGCCAGCTGCCGGACTGAGGCTGCCCGCTGGGCGTATCAAGAGATAGCCACTCCAGAGTTTGCTGGTCAACGTGACTAAATCTGACAATTACCTTTTCAGCCATGCATTAGCCCCTTGCGTTGCCGCTTTACCAGCTTGACTTGACCGTCTTTGTTGCGCTGTAACTGCGATTCAACTTTTAAATGGGTTTTGCCCATGTCGATTTGCCCTACTAATAAAAAGTGGTTGCTGATTACGTCCAAGCCGTATTTATCGATAGCGGCGTCGGTTACCGCTTCGTCTTTGAGAAAATCTTCCAGTTTTCCGAAAGGCTTATCTCTGGACAGGAATATCGATTCAGCTTGACCGGTGCTGATGTCGTCAGCAAGGCAACGCAACACGGTAGCGCTGGCGGTATTGATATTTATGGGTGCGTATTGATCAGTCACATAAACATAGGGCCGCAATGCCTGATATTGCTCTTGCGTTATACCTTGCACCAGCAGCAATTCGCTGACATCGGTAAATAACCGATTGCCGCTACGATAAGCCGGTTTTAAGCGGGTATAGGTTTCATCCTCGGCACCATGGGGGTATCTGATTTCCATATCTTTATCTATCCAGTCCAACATGGCTTCAACCAACTCCGGTTTCATTTTCAGATTCAGCAATAAACGCTTAAGGCGACGAACATCCTGTTCGCTGGCTTTGCCCTCAACCAATAAATTATTAAGGTTGATACGGCCCTGCAAATCTTCAATATCCGCCTGCATTGTGCCTTCTACAATTGCAGTTGTCGGTAACGGCTGGCTCCAACTATCGTCCAAGCTGTCGACTTTGTTAGCCTCACTGTCTGACTGCAAACTATGTTGCGCCCAGCTTTCCAGCCCGTAGACATATTCCCAAGCCTGAGTAGTGCGCAGTTGATTTTCGGTCCGGCGAATATCCATCTGTCGAGCGGTTGACATTGACACCACAGCCACCGAGGCAATAGCTAGCACTAGCATGACGGTGATTAAGGCGATGCCTTGTTGGCGATAATGACTCTTCATCAATTTTGCACCAGAAATACCCGCTTTATTTCACCCAAACCCGCCAGCGACAAGTTCAACGACACGGCTTTGGGCATCGCACTACCGCCTGCAGACCAGTTATCTAACCAGTCAACATTGTAAAAACGCACACTAACAGACTCGGCACTGAGCAGTTTCTTACGACGAAACTGGCTTTGCTGGGTCCGATCGAGAATGGTCCATACCTGCCGGTACAGAGTGCCGTTTTCCATCCTGTAACTGACTCGTTGCAACTGACTGCGGGTCGAGGACGCGGACCAATCGGGCACGCTGCGTGTGAACGTCAACAGCTCATCACCTTTACCGCCGATAAATGCCAGCTGCTCGGAACCCAATTCGTCTCTAATTGATCTGGGGACGGCCTGGGTCAAATCCTCGTTAAGTAAATACAAGGTCTGTTGCAGTTGCGCGATAGTTTCGGAGCGTTTATCTGTGCCTTGTTTAGTCTCCAGCACAGCACTCAACCCGGCATAAGCCATGGCGGCCATAATGGCGAACACCGCCATGGCGATGAGGATTTCCAGCAGAGTAAAACCCCTGCCAAGCTTATGGCTACCGTTCATGAGTCAGCCGGGACAATACTATTCAATCTAGCATAAGGCGATTTATCACCTTCAAGAAACACCTCGATCCGATAACTCCAGACACCGCCCCCCATTGCCTGGAACACATCACGTTTAATTTGCCAATACCAACTCCTTCCGGCCATAGTGTCCCAACCATCCTGGGTTTCCGGCTTTTCTTTATCCAGCCGCAACTGCACTGCGTGATTGGCGGCTATTGTCGCGGCAATGGTTTTGTTTTCCAGGTACCAGAGATTTTTAGTGTTATCCGCAGTAATTTTAATCAGGCCAGCCATCAGAATAGCCAGTAAAGCCAAGGCAATGAGGACTTCCAACAGGGTAAAGCCGCGCGCTTTTTTCATGGTTTACTAGCAACTCTTGAGACCTTCAAGCCGTCTTCAGCACTGTTGTCGACAATGTAGATGCTATCGCTATTGTGTTGAGAAATGCTGATCTGAAAAGCATCGGACGCACCATCCGGTGTCAAGATAATTTGCGGCTGCGAATGCGAGGTAAAGCCGGGGCGGTTGTTTAAAAACACCTGTTTTTCATCCAGTTTCAATGTTACAGACATTTTTGCATCGAGGTTGCGCGGTCTAAATAACTCATCGACGGTCTCCGGTTGCCATTCGTTTTTCTGAAAAGTCAGAAACCGATAACCTTGGCTGAATAACTCCACCGCAATGCTATCGCCACGAATCATTGCCTCTTGTTCGGCCAACTCCAGTAATTTTGACAACCGTTCCGCTTCCAATTGCTGTTGTTTACTTTGATCGGCGTTACTCATTGATAGCATCGCCATGCCTGTCATCACGCCGATCAGCACGATGACAATTAACAGTTCGATTAAAGTAAAGCCTTGTGATTTCAAAGTGGAACTTTTAATGAGTTTATTTTTGACTCCAATTAGTTATGTCAGCTCCCGCTTCGGTACCGCCCTCCACGCCGTCGGCACCAAATGAATACAAGTCAATCTCGCCGTGAGTGCCTGGTTGCAGGTAAAAGTATGGTTTACCCCAGGCATCCACCGGTAACTGGTCCAAATATCCACCCTGCTTCCAGTGCGTGCCTTCCGGTAAATTGGCAGGCTTGTGAACTAACGCTTCCAGTCCTTGGTCAGTGGTTGGATAACTGAAATTATCCAACCGGTATAAATCCAGTGCGGCGGTAATGGCGCGAATGTCTTGCAATGTTCGAGTAGCACGGGCTTCATCCGGTCTACCCATGATTTTTGGGACGATTATTGATGCCAGAATTCCGAGGATGACGACGACAATCATCACTTCGATCAGGGTAAAGCCTTGGTGTTTTTTAATGGTCATAGCGGTTAAAAAATAGGTCTGATTAATGCCAATCCCTGCAAAGACAGGGCACAACAAAGAGAAGATTAAAAACGAAACATGACAGGCGTATGACAACAGCAAAACAGCTATCGAATCAGCTGATTCATTTCAAAAATAGGTAACAAAATCGCCAGTACGATAGTCAACACTACCAAGCCCATGAACAAAATCAGCGCTGGTTCGAACAAGCCCATAGTCAATTCGGTAAGCGCCTGAATATCGCGCTCCTGATCGTCGGCGGCACTTTCCAGCATGCGCGGCAACTGCCCGCTGGCTTCACCGCTGGCAACCAAATGAATAGTCACCGGCGGAAATAAGCCACTGGCTTCCAGCGCCTTATTAAGACTCTGTCCTTCACGCACGCGGACGGCGGTGTTGGCGACGGCTTGTTGCATGGCATCGTTGGATAATACTTGGGCGGAAATTTTTAAGGCTTCCAGTAACTCAACACCGCTATTGGTCAAAATCGATAGTGTGCGGGTAAAACGGGCTGTGTTCATGCCTTTGGAAAAACGGGCAATAAACGGCGTGTTCAACAACCAGCGATGAAAAATCATCCGCGGCTTGTCCTTGCGCAATACCAGTTTGGCGGCAACAGAAAATCCAATAGCCAAAAGCAGCAAAATCAAGCCATTGTTCTTTAAAAAATCACTGCAGGTAATCAAGCCCTGAGTAATAGCCGGAAGCTTGCCGCCCATTTTATCGAATACGCCGGTAATTTCCGGCACGACATAAGCCAACAGCCCGATCACCACCAGCAGCGATACCGACGACAGCATCACCGGATAGATCATCGCCATTTGCAGTTTGCGATGAAGCTGGCCTTTGTCGCTTAAATAATCCGCCAGCTTTTCCAGTACCTGATCGAGTTTGCCGGATGATTCTCCCGCTTCAATCGTCGCCCGATACAGCGGCGGAAAAGAACTGGGGAAGGCTTGGCAGGCAACTGCCAAACTTTGACCTTCCAGAATTCGGCTTCTGATTGCCACCAAAATGCGCCGGGTTCGGGCCGATTCCAGCTGCCGGGCAATAATGCCGAGCGCTTCGTCTATTGCCAACCCTGATTTAAGCAAGGCGGCAAGCTGCCGGGTAATGTGCGCCAGCTGACGCATACTGATACGTGGCGCCAGCAGCATCGACTGACCGCCGTGTTCTTTTTTATGGACTTCCTGAATTTCCAGCAGCGTTAAATCGTTATTTTTCAACTGCTGCCGGGCGCTTTTAAGCGTGTCGCTTTCTATCGTGCCTTTAACGGATTGGCCTTTACCGTTGATTGCCTGATATTCGAATGCAGCCATGTCCGACTATTCCTTTAAGGTAATGCGGATAGCTTCATCGAGACTGGTTTCGCCGCCTAATACTTTTTCCAGAGCGCTTTGTTGAATGCTGCGGGAGGATTTACGCGCTTGTATATCGAGTTCAAAATCGCTGGCGCCGTCGTGGATAAGTTGATGCATCACACTATCGAGCATGATCATCTCAAAAATACCGGCGCGGCCTTTGTACCCATGATTATGACAATGTTCGCAGCCTTTTGGTTGATACACAGTGACCAACTCCTGATCTTCAGATGTGTAGCCGAGCTTAGCCAAATCTCGCCCGGGTAGTTGTTCGGCCTGCTTACAGTGCTGGCAAAGCTTTCGCACCAACCGTTGGGCAATGACACCGACCAGACTAGATGCCAACAAAAAAGGCTCTACGCCCATGTCGCGCAAACGGGTGATCGCACCGACGGCAGTATTGGTATGTAACGTCGACAACACCAAATGCCCTGTCAAACTGGCTTGCACGGCAATTTCTGCAGTTTCTCGGTCACGAATTTCACCAACCATCACAATATCAGGATCTTGTCGCAAAATGGCGCGCAAGCCCTTGGCAAAAGTCATGTCGACCTTACTGTTAACTTGAGTTTGGCCAACGCCATCCAGAAAATATTCGATCGGATCTTCGACGGTAAGAATGTTGCGGCTGCGTTGATTGAGTTGATTGACGATAGCATAAAGACTGGTGGTTTTGCCGGAACCGGTAGGCCCGGTAACCAGAATAATGCCATGTGGGCGCGCAATCATATTTTGGATGCTACCCAGCTCATAGTCGGACATACCGACCTGCTTCAAAGTCAATTGGCTGGCCTGCTTGTCAAGCAGCCGCAACACCACGCGCTCTCCATGGCCGGAAGGCAGGGTTGATACCCGCACATCAACTGTGCGTCCGCCAATATTGAGCGAGATGCGGCCATCCTGCGGCAAGCGTTTTTCGGCGATGTCCAGCTTGGCCATTACCTTCAGTCTGGAAATTACCATCGGTGCAAATTCGCGTTGCGGCTCGATAATCTCCCGCAAGGTGCCGTCAACACGGAAACGCACCACCATGCGTTTTTCGTAAGACTCGATATGAATATCCGAGGCGTTTTCCTTGATGGCTTCTGTTAACAGCGCGTTGATCAAGCGAATGATCGGCGCTTCGTCAGAGCTTTCCAGTAAATCTTCCGGTTTTGGCAGATGCAGGGCCATCTCCGACAAATCGATATTGTCATGCATGTCGTTAACCATTTGCTGAGCATGACCGGTTTTATGTTCGTAAACCGTCTGTAACAAACGTTCAAAATTTTCTTCGCTAATTTGTTCAAACACAACTGGCTGATCGATAAACCGTCGCACCTCTAACAAGGCTGTTATTGAAGCCTTGCCGTGATAGGCAATGCTAACTTGTTCGCCAACTTCGCGCACAACTATGCCGTGACGTTTGGCAAAGCTGTATGCCGGCAGTTTACTGTTTACAGCAACTGTCGGCGCTTCTTGCTCAGTTGCCATTGTTGGCTTTCTCACCAGCACTGCCAGGGGCTATCGAACTGTCATCCGGCAAACTGTCCAATAACGGCTGTTTTTGATCTGGCATGAACAACACCCCATCCTGATTAAACTTCTCTTGCTTGTCACGAATGTAATTGTATTTGTCATGCGTTAAACCGCTAGACTTGACCATATCCCTGATAATCTGCGGACGCAAAAACACCATTAGATTTTTCTTGGTGATGATAGTTGAGTTGGTTTGAAATAATTTCCCCAAATATGGAATGTCCCCGAGCAGTGGCACACTGTCCACGGTTTCGGTGATGTCGTCCTGAATCAATCCCCCCAAAACTAGCGTTTTTCCATCATCAACCAGTACTGACGTTACGATTTCACGTTTACTAAACGTTTGCGACTGCGTCCCGTCACTGTTGGGAACTACACTCGATACTTCCTGGGTTACTTTCAGTTTTACCGCGTTACCTTCATTGATTTGCGGCAGAACTTTGAGCTTAATACCGACATCCTGACGCTGTACGGTTTGAAACGGCGTATTTACGCCTGAGCCTGGACTAGGGGTGTATGTACCTGTCGTCAAAGGAATATTCTGACCGACAATCATGCTGGCTTCTTCGTTATCGAGAGTGACCAGAGACGGCGTCGACAAGATGTTGACATCGGTATCGTTGACAAACGCGTTGATCAGGGCTTTCAGTTCATTTCCGACAAAATATCCCACACTCAAGCCTTTTCCGAGAGTTGAAAGCAATTGCGGAACATCAACGGTGGAGCTAGACCTTCCGGCAATCAGGTTTTGCACATCGCCTTTGGTTTGCCACTCGACGCCTATGCTCTGCGACTTGTCATAACTGACTTCGGCAATAATCGCTTCGATATGCACTTGCGCACGACGGACATCCAATTGCCTCACCACCGATTTAAGGGTCCGCATCAGATCGTGCGGCGCGGTAATAATCAACGCATTGGAGGCTTCATCGGCACGGATGTCGAAATCCTTTTGCGTAGTGGTTTGGGTTTTCGGTTTATCGGCTTTGTCGTCTTTTTGCGCGCCGACACCGGTCAAAGTTTCAACTAAATCCTTTGCCACTGCATAGCGCATGTAAATAACTTCAGTATTACCGTCTTTTTCTATCGGGCTATCAAGATTGGCAATCAAGGCGCGCAATTGCAATCTAAGGTCAGTATCGCCACCGATAATTATGGAATTGGAACGTTCATCAGCTACTAGCGGCGGTGCGATTGCGGTGGTTTTTCCCGCATTGTTGCTGGTAATCAGTGTATTCAGCGGCTGGATCAAATCTGCGGCGCTGGCATGGCGCAGATTGATAATTTCAATCTTTTGCACGTCACTTTTGTCTATTTGCATAATCATCTTTGCCAGACGATTTACATTAGCAGCGGTATCGGAAAGAATGATAGTGTTGCTTTCAGGAACTGATGCCAAAAAGGCATATTGCGGCATCAGCGGCTGTAAGGTTTGTACCACTTGATTAGCATCAATATGATGTACTTGCACAATACGGGTTAGTTGTTCATCGCCGTTTTGCGAGCTTGAGCGTAACTCGCTCTCTTCACCATCCTGTTTTGCTGTGATGTTGGGAATGATTTTGATGATATTGCCGTTAGGTACCGCAGAATAGCCGTGTACTTTAAGTATCGACAAAAACACGTCATACACTTGCGCGGCCTTCATCGGTGTGGAGGTAACCACCGAAATATTGCCGGTTATGCGCGGATCAACAATAAAATTTTTCCCGGTAGCATCGGCAACGGTTTCGATTAATGCACGAATGTCGACATCCTTGAGATTCAACGAAAACTCGTCTTTTTCTGCAGCTACAGTCGAGCAAATAATGGCAAAAAAAAAGCCGATCAACAAACGTGTTTTCATGTGGTTTTTTACTAAGGGGGATTATTCGGTAGTTGCCGGTAAACCGACGCTGTTCCGTTTGAGCGGAAGGAATTCTTGACGATTGTTGTGTAACAACACGACTCGTTTTTTCTCAATTGCTTGTATGCTGGCGCCACCCGGCAATTCATCACCAGAACGATATTTCTTTTGCTGCCCACCTTCGGCTTGAATAATAGCGCCAGCAGCTTCAGGTGCATGCGAAAGCAGGAAGACGCCCAACAAGGTAAGTTGTAGCTGAGTTTCAGTGACTGCCGTCTCAGCGCTGTCATTAGTTAAGGCCTGGCCAAATAAATGCCAGTCGCCGATTTGCGAAAAATCTAAGGTCGGGACGTCAATTGCCGATTCAAGAGGCGGGACGAAAGGCGCCGGGCGCTCAACATCCGAGGCCACAGCTAAGGTCAAGAAAAACAACACGTAACTCAAATAGCCAATCGCCAGACATGTTGCCAGTATGTGAGGAGTGGCAACACGGAATACGTCAGCCTCAGTTGCCTTAAACTGGAAAGCGATTCGCAATAACTCCTTAATTTTCATCATGCGAAGATTATGCTACAGAAATATGACTGTTTTATGACGCACTCTGCGCTCAAGTAACTGACGGTTAAAACTCAATCTACAGATAATTTCACTTGATCAAGTGGCTGTTATATATCTGTAACATTGATGCTTTATGCTTGACAGACCTAATTACCGGGTTAAATAACCTGATTTTTTGCACTACTCAAGTGCGCCAGGAATTAAGCCTTGATCGAAGATGATGACAATTTAAAAAACGACAAGAAACATATCGTTTCCATGCGGCTAAATAATGCCGATCGGTTCGCGATGCGTTCAACGGCTGTACGGCTGTTTGTTCGCGAGTCGGAACTGTACCGGTTTGCGATCTGCCATTTGTTGAGCCGACTAGATAAGCTGCATGATGAATCATATACCGGCAGTGACTTGCTGCCGCTGTTTCTTGAGTTCCGGGAGGAGCTCAATATCCATCTTGGTTTAAAGAAACATCAACTGTTTAAGATTTTTAACGGCAAGAGCACAAACCCAGACAAGTTTGTGGCAATGGTTGATATAGAGTTATTGTTAATGCCGCACCATGCTGTTCGCCAACGCTTACAGCAAATACCCGAAGCGCAGGATGATCGACAAGACGATACCAACGGGTGGCTGCGTCATTATTTAAGTAAGAAGTATTGTTTGGTCGGGGAATTTAATTGCGCAGATTAATGTGCCGTTACTACAGTTGTTGCAAAATCTATCGGCAATAAATCGGTATTTAAAAAAACAAAAACGCCAAACCCGATGTACTGGGTTTGGCGTTTTTGGTTGTAGCGTTGGTGTTACGGAGTAAAGCGAGTCACCGGTCCTTCGTTTGGCAAACCTGCTGGTGGCGCGGGCGCACCGCGTTCAGCACGTTCGCCACTATCAGTGTAATTGCCCAGCTGTTCATTCATTTGCCGAGCCACATCTTCGCCTAAGCTTTTCGAAACGGCTGAAATGACTTTGCCTCGGCTAGGAACTACCCGACTACCTGCAGAAGCCATCCGCGCATCTTCACCTTCGCCAGTTGCACTAAATGCAGCTTTTACTTCATAAGTGCGAGTGTTGATCAGGCTAAACTCAGCAACCAACATTAGGCTAAAGGTATTTGACGAGGTATCGGTGCCGATAATGGGGTTTAATTCATCTCTAAATTCAAGCTCGGTGACGGTACCAAAAAGTACGTAGTCAGCGTTGGGATAGTAGCCTTTTTTGATACGGGCAATAATATCGAAGATTTTTTCACTGCCTTTACTGGTATATGGTTTTGCTTGAGTTAGTTGAAAACCGCTGGTTTTAAGGATTTCGCCTTTAATATCACCCACAAACTTGCGTAGCTCGCCATATTCTATATAGCTATAACTACTTTCAACTTCGGTGTAATCGGTTTGTGAACGTCCACTCTCGGAATAACGACTGGAGCTTGAATAGTTATTTTCACGATCGCTCTGATTAGCGCGTGCAGAAGACTTGTTGTGATAGTCAACCACATGAAAATAACCGCTGACTCTTTCCGAATAGGTCAGGTCGGTGACGGCAATTTTAGCGGCCTCAGCGTTACCAATCATTAACAGCGGCAACACCCATAACAAACTTAACGATTTCATTATCTTCACCGTTAATACAATGACTTATTGGATGTTTTTCTAATTTCTTTCTCGTCTGCCCATTCCATTAAGCCTGATTCGTTGTCAATTAGCTGTAAGCTGAATTTGTAATACACATCTTTAACATCATCGGCACGTTTAACAATGGAGGTGATGGTGCCTTCAATACGAAAATCCGCGCCTTCCATCTGACCAATCTTTTTAGATTTGCTTTTTTTGTATAGACCGCCTTGATTTTGGCGAGTTATCTCATCAACTTGTGTTTGCATGGCACTGGTATCCACCGCAAAGCGTACCAGGCCACTTTTAAGTATTCTTGTACGAATAGAATCGGTAATGGACTTGGTATCGATGTATTCGCTGGTTCTGTTTTTTACTTCAGCCACGGTGACTACAGGGCGGGATTTTGCCGCCAGCACGGGCGCTTGTAATAACGAACTGGACATTGATTCGGCGATTGATTGCAAATCTGTTGAGCCAAATTCATTGGTTAAGGTCTCAACGGTTTTACTGTCACCGTATTCAACGTTGCCAGAACTTAAGTTAGGCGACTTGGTTGCACAACCGGTAAGCGCAACCGACAGCGCCAGGGTAATAGCCAGATTTACATGCAGACGTTTGGATTGATTCATTGGTTAGTCTCGGTAATAGTCAATAATTATTGGTTAGG
>Ga0208751_100073_pt1 | contig 35993 bp, 35 predicted proteins | sample LakWasMet22_HOW5_2_FD_183868 | JGI IMG/M metagenome (GOLD analysis project Ga0208751, IMG submission 183868) | Freshwater sediment methanotrophic microbial communities from Lake Washington under simulated oxygen tension - Sediment Metagenome... | ecosystem: Environmental > Aquatic > Freshwater >... | reverse complement strand
GCAACATGGTAGGCGGACATCGCCAGCACTTCCTGGCGGAAGACGCGGGCAATCAGGTCATTATTATTTGTCATTGGGGTCGGTATTACTACGAATTAGATTGCCCCGACATTGTCCCAGATTCCTCCGCCGATGTCTTGTTTGTCATCGGATTTGGAATCCCTGTGCTGCCGGTTTAGAGATTGATGTAGTAGTTCTACCCAGCAATTGCTTGAGAGACGGCTCCCATTTGCTCAAGGGCCAGCACGAGGACTTCATAGGTAAATTCTGGCGTGACTTTGGCGGGCGAAGCTTTCTTGGGGTTTTTATGCGCCACCCAATCACGGTAGCGCTTGATTTGCTTCATATATCCGATGAGCTCGATCGCGAGCAGCGGCTTGAAGAGATCAATCATCTCGCTCACGCGCCAATACTCTATGCCGGCTTCAACTTTTCGGCATACCGCTTGGTTAAATGCAGACGACGACGTATCAAGCATTTTGCGGCTTTCAGACTCCAAAACGGCAACCATTTCTCTCTCAAATACCGTCCACATCGAAAGAATGGCATGATCATTCACAACGTCCCGACTGGTTTGTATATCTCGCCTGACGACATCAATGGGCATATCCATAAAGCCGGTGCCCTGTAGAGAATCAATGCGTCCTCGCTTCTTTTCCAGTAATGCGACTTCCAAACAATCCAGCGTAACCTGATAGGTACGCCAGATTTCAGCAATGGCGTCAGGTACGCTCATAATCGGACACCGCGGCGAGCAAATCAAAAAACAGCGCCTCGTCAAACTTCTTTGCTCGCCCCAGTCGGGTACTTTCTATCCAATACCAACCGGTTTCGTTTATGTCCCTGTAAAAATATTTTTTTCGAACTTCCGTCATCACACCGTCAACCAATTCGCTTTGCGTTATATAGGGACCGCCTTTTTTCATATAACTGATGACCTCCCTGTTTATCATGCCAATTAAATCTACTCGGCCATAGGATCCCACGATGGAACAGCCCATAGGGACAATCTCGGCGATAGTGCGCCCATCGTCGGTTAACGTCATTTTTTCAGTTTGGTAAGTGCCGTAGTCTTCCTCACTGATTTCTAGAGGCTCTCGGGCAATGCTTAGTCGGCGGTGAACTGACCAGCTTTCAATATCGATGAGTAAACTTGCAACGTTTTGCAAGTATGCCTTCAGCAGGTCTTCATTGGTTTCATTCATAGTTGCCTCCTCTTCAGCCACGCTCGGCTTATGTGATTTCATGTAAAGAACACGCCTAGGATCATACAATAAGCCAGTTACAGCGGCCGCATTAATAATTTACTCTAAACCCGATCTCCGCGCCTCTTCCGGCTTCCGGAGCAAAGTTCCTGAGGTAGGACGTCGAATTGCGGATGTTTTGATCGAGCAGGTTGTTGCCCTTCGCAAACAGCATCAGCTTGGCGTCCTTGTAGGCTTTCAGTTGGTAGTTGACGCCGACGTTCAGCAAAAAATAACCGGCGGTGGAGGTTTCGAAGTCGCCGGCATGCGGCTGGTCGTCGGCACGGGTGAAGCGCAGATAGCTCGACAATTTGTCCTGCATATAATCGAGCTGCAAGCCGTAGCGCAGCGGCGGCATGCGCGGCACATCGCTGCCGTTTGCGAATTCGCCGCGCGTGTAGTCGCTGAACAACGTCAGGTCCAACAGGCCATGACGGTTCTCCATCACCGGAAAAATCAGCTTCGCTTCATAGCCTTTGAAGATCGCGTCCTGCTGGCTGCTGACCAATACGGGCACGCAGTCGGTGACGCAAGGATTGCCGTCTTCATCGACGAATTCGCCGCTGCGTTGTTGATAGATATAGTCGCCGACCCAGTTGTGGAACAGATCTAACTCGGCGCGCAGCCAGTCCGATTTGAAGCGGTAGCCCAGATCGAGATTGTAGGAGGTTTCTTCCTGTAAGTTCAGATTGCCGCGCTCGAAGCTGCGGGTCGCGTCGTGGAAGCCGTCAACCAAGAGCTCCTGCACTTGCGGCGCCCGCGACGACCGGGTCAGCGCGAGGTTCAAACTGTTCTTGCCGTCGATTTTCCAATCTGCGGAAGCCGAAGCGCTGACCGGGGTGTAGTCGAACCCCTGCATGGCGTCCGGCCGAATGCCGGTTTGGTCGATGCGGGTGCCGAACCGGTAGGTCACAGGACCCACGTCGAACGCTTCGACCGCGAACACGCTGTAGCTGTTGATCAAGGAATGCGGCACGATCGGCGCGCCGGTCAGTTTTTCAATCGCGTTGAAATCGCTGGCCTGGGCCTGAAAGCCGACCGTGCCGCGCAACGGGCCGAGGTCCTGATGGTCCATTTCGAGCCGGCTTTCGTAGGATTGATTGGTGAAAAACGCCCCGGGTTCGCCGTTCGCGATTTCGGTGTGTTGATAGTCGGTGTAGCCCAGGCGGGCGCGCAGGCTTTTCGCGAAGCGGAACGGATCGCGCAGTTCGCCTTTAAAGTCGTATTTATCCTGCCTGAGCGCGATGCGCACGTTTTCCTCGCCGGTGCCGTCCGGCGCGATGCCGTAATTGTTTTCGAGATGATTGATCGAAGCGCCCGCGAAACCCGGCTCGCCGATCCAGGACAAGCCGGCCGAACCGCTGATCGCCTCCGCGCCGGTGTTGTTCAAATGCCCGTCCGGATTGTCGACGATCGCTAAAGAGGGATCGGTGATCGAGGCCTTGGCCGTATCGATCGCGCTGCCGCCGATGGAGAGATCGTCGCGGTGCCGGTAAAAACCGTCCAGATGGTAGGCGACATGGTCCCGGCCGCCGTCGATCTTCATCGCGGTGCTGGTTTCGTCGCTGGTCGAATCGAAGCGTTGTTCGAGCGCGCCGCCGATCGGCTTGTCCGGCATTCGCCCCGGAATCCGGTTGTCGATCACGTTGACCACGCCGCCGATCACGCCGCTGCCGTACATCAGGGTGGCGGGGCCGCGCAGCACTTCGATGCTTTCGGCCAGCAGCGGCTCGACGCTGACCGCGTGGTCCGGGCTGAATGCCGACGCATCGTTGCTGCCGATGCCGTTGCTCAATACCCGCACCCTGGGGCCTGCCTGCCCCCGGATCACCGGGGTGCCGACGCCGGGCCCGAAAGACTGGCTGCTGATGCCCAATTCGTCCTTCAGCGTCTCGCCGATGCTGTGTCCGGTTTTCATCCGCAATTCCTCATCGCTCAATACCTTAACCGGCTGGACAGGGCCCGCCTGCGTCTGTTCTGAAGGCGCGGTGACGACGACTTCATCCAGTATCCCTTCGGGTTCTTCCGCGTGCAGCGTGGCGATCGGCAGACCCGCTCCCAACAAACAGGCGATAACAGACGGATAAATAGCAATTTGATTGATCTGCATGAGGCGTTTTAATGGAATGCAATGTTATATTATAACATAAGCGGGCGACCGGCGAGACCCTCGAAGACGACTCTTTTACCTGCCTGCCTGATTAGGAGTAAGCGTGACAAGGCGGTTTTGATTAGAATAGGCGATTTCATAGCTCAGATGTGACAGGCCGACTCCTGGCTGGTTCCGCAGCGCACGCCAGAAAAATCCGTGACTTTAATTGCGCTCAACAAGACCGACGACAACAACAACCAATGAAGAACGCGACGCGCACCAAATCCCTAAGCTTTAGACTGCTGACCTCCGAAGGCCTGGTGCTGGTGGCCTTTTTCGCGCTGGTCGCCGTGGTGCTTGAGCAAGGCTTTCGCGAAAGTGCCGAGGAAGCCTTGAAGGAACGCTTGCGGATCCAGGTGTACTCCTTATTATCTTCCGCGGAACTGAAGGATAACGGCGAATTATCGGTTTCGCCGAACCTGAACGATCCGCGCTTCACCAATCCGGGTTCGGGCCTCTATGGCTTCATCCAGCAAAGCAATAAAAAACTGGTCTGGAGTTCGCCTTCCGCGATCGGCCTCGACCCGCCGCCCCTCCCCGAGATAGCGCCGGGCGAATCGGCGTTCACCCTGGAAAAACGCAACCGCTATGCGTTTCATTACCGGGTCATTTGGCAGAATGTGGCCGGCATCGAGCGCGAATACATGTTTACCGTCGTCGAAGACGGCGATTTTGTCGCGCAGCAGGTGAAGCGCTTTACTGTGACCTTGAGGGCGTGGCTGCTGGTGATCGGCGTGGTGCTGCTCTTGATCCAGTTTTCGCTGCTGCGCTGGAGCTTGAAGCCGCTGCGCCGAATCGTCAGGGACCTGGAGGCGATCGAAAAAGGCAAGCGCCTGCGCCTGGATCATTATTATGCGACCGAACTGCAGGGGCTCGCGAGCAATCTGAACGCCTTCATCAACAGCGAGCGCGCGCACCTGGAGCGCTACCGCAATACGCTGGCCGATCTCGCGCACAGCCTGAAGACGCCGCTGGCGATCCTGCACGGCTGCGCGCAGTCCTTTCAAGGCAATCAGGACGCCGTGATCGAACAGCTGACCCACATGGACAAGATCATCGAGTACCAGCTGCAGCGCGCGGCCGCGAAAGGCGAGACCAAGACCGTCGGCACCTCCGACGTGACCGAGATCATCCGCAAAACGGCCGCCTCGCTGGCCAAGGTGCATCTGGACAAGGGCATCGTTTTCGACCTGAATATGCCGGAGTCGAGCCCGGTGTATTACGAGGAAGGCGACCTCTACGAAATCATCGGCAATCTGCTCGACAATGCCAGCAAATGGTGCCGGAAAACGGTCCGGGTCAATGTCGTGCTGAACCAGCGTAAAAACCGCCGCAATTACGGCGTATTCCTGTTGATCGAAGACGACGGCCCCGGCATTCCGCAGCAAAAGCTCAGCGAAATATTGAAACGCGGCGTCAGGGCCGACGAGAACATTCACGGACATGGCATCGGCATGGCGGTCGTGAACGACTTGATCGAGCTGTTGGGCGGCAAGCTGGAAGGCGTGCCGAGCAAGACCCTGGGCGGGATGAGCTGGAGCGTGTATTTGCCGTAAGCTCCTCGATTGCGGCCGGCATGTCCGGCTATTCGCTAACGACCTCCTCCAAAAAGCGCGCTTGTTTCGGAATCTTGTCCCGCTTTGGAGCGGTCGTGATTTCCCGGCCGCGTTTTGGGTCAAACCGGTAACTTTCGCTGATTTTGATCCCGGTCAAAAAATTGAAACTTTCTTTATAGCCGGTTCCCACGGCGCCGTCGCCATACCTGACATCCTCCCCGATCAGCACGAAGCGGCGGGATTTTGCATCGTAACGAAAGCGCCAGGTTTGGTCTTCAAACTCCCTGGAACCGGTCAACTGGCTCACGATCAGGATGCCTTTCTTGATTTCGACGCCGGCGCTTTCCTTGACGCCGCCGCAGGTGACACAGACGAGAAGATTCGCCTGACTGCCGCCCGGCAAAAACTTTCCTTTCTCGCCGCTAACCAGTACCAGCAGGACGCGCTGACTCTCCGCAAGCGCATCCGGCGCAGCAGGTTTTTGCACCAAAACCTCCGCCCTATCGGCGACCCCGTCGCCATTCAAGTCGCCATCGGCCCGGTCCGCCACCATCCAGCCTTCCGGCGTAAAATCGTCAAACACGCGGCCTTCGCGCGGCAGTTTGCCCGGGTCGAAGGCGGCATCGCTAGCCGATGCCGCGCTGCCAAGCGCGAACAGTAACAGGAAGAAGGACAGTGGCAAACCAATGGATCGATACATGATGCTGACTCCAGGGAGACGAAGACCTCAATAAGCGCGATTGACTCTAACGCTCATAGTGCGTTACATTTAAAGCAAGTTAACCTGCTGGACAAAGCTTCCGGCAACCCTCAAGGCGCCGAAGATGCACAGGCCTGGCCGACCAGGATTTCGGCCGCCTGGCGCGCCGCCGTCATCGCCCCAGAATCGCGCTGCATCTGTTCGGCGATGATCGCGCCGGAAATCAGCAGGCTCAATTGCCGGGCCAGCAAGTCGGGCTGCCTTGCCTCTGCCGCCGCCGCCAATTCGACGAGGCACTGGCGGAATTGGTCATAAAAATCGGCGGAGGCCTGTTTGAAGGCCTCTTCATCGGCGGACGCTTCAGTTGCTGCATTGATGAACGGACAGCCGCGAAAGCCGTCCAGCATCAACAACTCCCCAAAAACATCGAAAACGGCCAGCAAGCGGTCTTTCGGCAGGGATGCGCGTTCCGCGATGCCGGTCATGATCCGCTCGCGCATTACCTCGGCGCTTTTTTGCAAATGCGCCAGCACCAGATCGTGTTTGGAAGGGAAATAGTGGTACAGGCTCATTTTGGTGGTGCCCGCCGCCTTCACGATCGCATCGATGCCGGTCGCACGGATGCCCTGGCGGTAAAAAAGTTCGGACGCAGCCTGCAGGATGCGTTCTTTGAGAGTGCTGGTCATAGCTCAAGCGTTACAAAATAATTTGCAACTATACCGACCGGTCTGTATTATTGCAAACGACTGACCGGTCAGTCTACTTCAATGCAGTCATCAACCTGGAGATCGAAACATGATTACCTTATACGGCTTTGCACTCAGCAACTATTACAACAAGACCAAACTGGCCCTGCTCGAAAAAGGCATTCCTTTCAACGAAGAACTGTTGGCGCCGTCCCAGGATGCGGCGGTGTTAAAGCGCTCGCCGCTGGGCAAGATTCCATTCATCAAGACCCAACAGGGTTATCTGTCCGAATCGCAGGCGATTCTCGAATATCTCGAAGATGCCTTTCCCGAGCATCCTTTGTATCCGGCCGATGCCTTCGAACGCGCCAAATGCAGGGAGTTCATCCAGCATCTGGAATTGAATATCGAACTGATCGCCCGCAGGCTTTATCCGGAAGTATTTTTCGGCGCGTCGGTGTCGGCCGAAACCAAGGACGAAGTCAGGAAAAAAGTCGAGGCGGGCCTGCAAGGCCTGGTGCGTCTGTCGAGTTTTACACCTTATGCGATCGGCGCCAACTTCGGCGCGGCCGACATCGTCGCCTGGCTGCATCTGGGCATCATTGCGATTGCGACGCAAAAAATTTATGGCGAGGATCTGGTCGCAGCCCATGTGCCGGGCGTGGCGGATTATTTCAAGCGCCTCGAAAGCCGGCCTTGCGTGAAGCAGGTCGCGGAAGGCCGGGATGCGGCGGTCCAGGCCTTTTTCGCGCAAAAAAAATAGGCCGGCTCACCAGAACAGGTCCATCTGGCCGCCCGCCGGCGGCCGGAACAGGCTCAGATTGAAATCGGGCGCGCCGGGAAATGCCAGCCGTTTATAGGCCAGCCTAAAACGCTGGCCGAGCAGATCGGCGTAGGCTCCGGTGCCGGTCATGCGCGCGCCGAAGGCCGAATCGTAGGCCTTGCCTCCGCGCGCCTCGAATATCCGCTGCAGCACGCGCTCGGCCTTCAACGGTTCATGCGTGCGCAGCCACTCTGCAAACAGATCGTGCAGTTCCAGCGGCAGGCGCAGCAGCACATAACCCGCATAGACCGCGCCAGCCTTACGGCTCTCTGTCAATATTTTTTCGAGTTCCTCGTCGTTCAGCATCGGAATCAAAAAAGTTACACAACAAGCTGGTGAGAGGAGTCTCAATTATTTTTTGATTGCTCTCTGAGTTAGAGCATGGTTGGGTTTGTGCCGATTGCCACGAAATTCCCTGCAAACTTGCCCACTGACTGGTTCTCGTACTCAAGGACGGAGGACACCGAAATTCTAGCACGGCCTCTGCGCAAGAGGGTGCGCAGGAAAACCTCCCAAGCTTCTGGCTGAGTAATAAACGAGCACGCGGTAAACGTGCCGTAGATTGGCCGCTCATAGCTCATGCTATTGCTCTGGATCACGATGCTGCTAGCGATGCCATCGCTCTTCAGGCGGACATGTATGATTGACCATGCTGCAAGAATCGCTACGGCTGAGGCGCTGCCGCCGAATACGGATTCGGTGTGATTGATGTTGGGCGCCAAGGGGGCGCTCAGAATCACCCTTTCCTCCTCCGCTTCGATGACCCTGATTTGCATGGCCTGTGAGAGCGGTATATGTTCATGCAGGTACTGCTCAAGCACTCTTGGGTTCATTGGCATCGCCTTTTTATATTTATCGTTAATCCAAGCAGACGGTATTTGGCATAAGTGCTTGCTTATTTTTATTTCGTTGCTACCGCGTAAATGACGTTCGTCTCGATTGCATTCACCTTTTCTTCAACAAGACGTGACAGATTTGTCCGGCGCACACGTTCCAAGGTATCCGTATTCAGTTGCTCAAGCGTTCCCCGATAGCCGCTGCCCATGGCTATCTTCCACCAGTCATCGGGCATATTCAATGGATGCGTTCCGGTTTCGGCGAGGATGTCGACGGTTTTCACATTGGCCTCCGCAAGCATTGCGCTGAGACCGTCCGGTTCTGATATTCGATCCCAAGGATTGAAACCCCGGTTCAAATCGGGACACTCATTATGGATGGCGTCCCAGAAAGCGCCGTTGGCCGGCTCGAACAAGTTCGGCCCCCACGTGGTAATCGCCAGCCGCCCGCCGGGCTTCACCATGCGCCATAACTCCCTGACTGCTTCGGTCATGTCCGGCACAAAGAAAATACCGAAAACGCACACAACGGCATCGAAGCTGTCATCGGGATAGCCCAGAGCCAACATGTCGCCGACGCGGAACTCGATGTTTTGCAAGCTTCTCGCTTCCGCTTTGGCTCTGGCCAAGTCAATCAGGCGCTCGGCAAGGTCGGCAGCAATGACATGTCCGTCCACACCGACCCTTTCCGCCGCTGGCAATGCTGATCCACCACTACCGGAACAAACATCCAGCACGCGTTCACCCGGTCGCAAATTGATTCGTTCGACGGTCCGCTGACCGAAGCGATGCCAGAAGGAACTAACCGGATGATCGAAGTGATCGGCGGCGGCATTGTAGGCCATCGCGGCTTTAGCTTTGGCGGCTTCTAGATCACTCATGATTTTTTTACTGTCTGTAGTCATTTTCTATGATTGTGGGAACAACGGTTATTAGGCTCGCAATGGCAAGGCCAAAACGACGGTTTTACTCCAACCAGCCCGTCAGTGATCCCCTTTTCTCCCCCCGTAGAGCAAGCGGCTGATCAAAAGGGCGGTGAAGGCGCTAGCCCCCAAGTCATCGGCGTTATGCCGACATTAAAGAGCAATATCGGTGCGGTGGTGGCACAGGTTATTTGTACCGTTCCGTGAACAATCCGTAATCACCCTTCGACGAACTTCGTAGGGAGATCAAATCTGTTCATCGGTACATGTCCGTCTCATCCTATGAGACTCGGACGTAGAGCGAGCGTCGCTAATGTAATACCCAGTACAGGGACAGTGAGAACAACACCCTCCTTGAAGTAATAACCCCAAGTGATCATCACGCCTTTGCGCGCAAATACATGCAGCCAAAGCAAAGTTGCTAGCGAACCGATGGGGATAATCTTCGGCCCCAGGTTGCAGCCGATTACGTTGGCGTAAATCATCGCGTCCTTTACCATGCCCACTGCATGAGTTGCATCAATGGAAAGCGCTCCCACCAGAACCGTCGGCATGTTGTTCATGACAGAGGAAAGCAGCGCAGTGAGCATACCCGTTCCAAACGCGGCGCCCCATACACCACCCTGCGCAAAACAGTATCCTAAGCCTGTGGATGGATGAGCATGCGAAGGCGTTCCACGCCTACCGGCTCTTCTCTCAACAGCGGAACCACCGCATAGCGTTGCGCATGATCACTGGCCACGACGTTAATTTCACGAAGTTCATTCGCGGCTCTATGCCGCAGCAAAGACGATGTGGCCGACGTCGCCGCGATACTATTGTTAATGATCCAGGCCCATGGCTCTATGCCGGCTCGTTTGAGGTCTTCCTTGAGGCTGGCCGCTTCCAGGACCGGTGTTGTTTCCGCCAGGGTAATGATCAGAACCTTGGTCAGTTTCTGATCTTGCAGCCGCATCAACGGCGTGGTGTAGTGCAAGCCCGTGCCGCCCATCTGCCGGCTAATTTCACGATGATAGGCTCCTGTCGCATCGAGTAACAGCAAGGTATGACCGGTCGGCGCCGTGTCCATCACCACAAATTTTTTGCCCGCCTCGCGGATGATCTGTGAGAAAGCCTGGAATACGGCAATTTCCTCGGTGCAAGGGGAGCGTAGGTCTTCTTCCAACAGGGCTCGGCCCTGAGCATCCAGCTTTGCGCCTTTGGTCTCCAAAATATGTTGCCGGTAGCGTTCGGTTTCGACGCGCGGATCGATCCGGCTGACCGTCAGATTGTCCACGGTGCCGTTCAAGGTTTCGCTCAAATGCGCCGCCGGGTCTGAGGTAGTGAGAAGTACCGGCAGTCCGCGTTGGGCCAGTTCTACGGCGATGGCAGCTGCCAGCGTGGTTTTGCCGACACCGCCTTTGCCCATCAGCATAACCAAGCCGTGCCCATCCAGTGCAATGTCATCTACCAAATCCGACAAGACAGGTTCATCGAGTTCAATCGGTGAATCGAGATTCACATGAGCCTCTGGAGGTGTATCGGCCAGCAATTGCCGTAACGCCGCGATCCCGACCAGGTTGAAAGGCTTGAGCATGACGTGATCGCAGGGGAGGTCTCGCAACACCTCCGGGATGGCATGGAGGGCGGATTGTTCGCGTTCGTGAATGGCGGCGGCCAACGGATCGTTTTCCGCTTCGATGCGCGGCAGGATGCCGTTGATGATCAGGTACTGCTGCAACAGCCCAATGGCTGCCAGTTCTTCATGGGTGTGAGCGACTTCCCGCAAGGTCGCCTGCTGAGCGCGGGCCACCAAAATCAAGCGTGTCCGCTCCGCGTCGGCCAAAGCCTCGACTGCAGCTTTGTACTGAGCGCGCTGTTTTTCCAGTCCGGCTAACGGACCCAAACAAGAAGCGTCGCCTTTGCCTTCTTCAAGAAAGCCGCTCCAGGCGCCGGGCAGTTGCAACAGGCGAATGGTATGACCGGTAGGAGCCGTGTCGAACACGATATGGTCGTAGTCGGCGGTCAGTGGCGAGTCGATCAGCAGCGCGGTGAATTCGTCAAACGCCGCGATTTCTGTGGTGCAGGCACCGGACAGTTGTTCCTCGATGCCTTTTACCACCGTTTCCGGCAGCACGCCGCGTACCGGCCCGACGATACGGTCGCGATAGGCTTGGGCGGCAGCCTGGGGATCAATTTCCAGCGCCGCCAAGCCCGGCACATCCGGAATCACCGTAATTTGGTTGCCGATCGTGATGCCAAACACTTGTCCGACATTGGACGCCGGATCGGTACTGACCAGCAGCACGCGGCGGCCGGCATCCGCCAACTGTATCGCCGTGGCGCAGGCAATCGAAGTCTTGCCGACGCCGCCCTTGCCGGTAAAAAACAAAAAGCGCGGCGCTTGGTCGAGAAATTTCATGTCAGCCATGGCGAGAGTCCTAAAAGGTGATTAGCAGCATTTACTGCCGCTGCAGCAACTGGATTCCGCCTTTGCTTCCACCTGGACAATACCGGCCCAACGTGCCAGCTCGCTACGGTTGGGGTAACGGCCGGCCAACGCGACTTCGCCGTCTACCAGAATCAGGGGCAACGCTTCGGCGCCGGAACGCTCCAGAAAGGCTTTTGCGGTGGTGTTTTCGGCGAAGGCCAAAGGTTGCTGGGCCAGATTGAAACGCTCGATCTGGGCACCGTTCTGTTTGGCCCAATCGACATCGGCGGAAAAGTCGACTAATTGTTGATCGACATCCACGCCGCAAACGCCGGTGCTGCAGCACAAGGCAGGGTCAAATACTTGAATGTTGGTCATGAGGTTTCTCTTTAAAGTTTAAGGTAACAGGTTGCCGATGCGGTCCAATTCCGCTTTCAGGCGTTCGTGGTCGTTTTGTAATTCGTTGAGCGGTAGCGCCAGAAAGGTTTCGATGCGATGACGCAGAATACGATAGGCGGTCATAAAGACCGCGTCGATTTCCTCGTCGCTGCCGGTGGCATGAGCTGGGTCTTCGACGCCCCAATGGCTGCGCAGCACCGGTCCGAGATAAACCGGGCAGGTTTCGTTGGCGGCGTTGCCGCAGACGCTCAGAACGATATCGGGCGTGACCGGCAGATCATTCCAGGATTTGCTGTAATAACCTTCGGTGGCAATACCTTCTCGTGCCAGCAAGGCGAGTGAACGAGGGTGGACTTGCCCCGTGGGTTTGCTGCCTGCGCTCATGGATCGCCAGCCTTCCGGCGCCAAGTGGTTGAAGGTGGCCTCGCCGAGAATGGAACGGCAGGAATTGCCGGTACAAAGAAAAAGCACATTCATAAGTAAGAATCTATTTGATCAGAGGGTGAAGGATTCGTGTCAGTATCACTTAAGACCGATGTTGACTGGCTTTCAAAGCACTGCTCAGGATGGCCGGCACAGCATTCGGCGGTCAGATAAACAATCAGATCCTGCATGACGGTCAGATTGGCGCGATAACGCTGGTAACGGCCTTCTTGGGTGACGCCAACTAAACCGGCATGTGTCATCGCTTTGAGATGAAACGACAGATTAGTCGGTGGCAGGGCCAATAACGAGGAAATCTCTCCGGCGACCAGTCCGGTGGGGGCGTGTTTAGCCAATAGGCGGAACACATCCAGACGCACGCCGGAAGCCAGCGATTCAAATAATATTGTTGCAAGTTGCTTATCCATACGACAATTATACAATAATTGTTGAAATATGAGAACGATAGTGACTAACTTTGCGTTAGTAGATCGAAAAATGCCCTGGCTGTTCTAATAAATCTGTTTAATATTTGTTTGGTGGGCGGTGTCGGAGGCGTGGTGGCTGCCGCCAGTGTCCTCGCTTTGCCGGAAGAGCGCAGAAAGGAGCCTCCTGCCTTTACTGCGGAGCTATGCCACGGGAACCCTCCTAGGCGCCGCTTTTCTCGGGCTGCTTCCAGGCTGAGCACGGTCTTGGCTGCGTCGACGCTCAAGGTGGTCGGCACACGCGCCGGCAATTCATCGAGACTGCCCCAGCCGTCGTCGAACGCTTCGCGCGTTTCGGCTTCGAAGCGCCCGCTGCGATTGCTCAAGGCGCCGCGGCCCTTGCGGACTTGCGGCGGGAGAGGTTTAGGGTCGCCGTTATCACGCATCAACTCAACTCAGCGAAATCAACCGATAAAATAATCAGACACGGGCTTTTTCGGCAAAGCGCCCGTGCCGGACTGATATAATAACGATTTGCATGGGAGTTTGCCGTGTTATGTCTAATCCTGTCGTCATCGAGGCCGCCTGAATGAGAGTAACCCAAGCCGCGCTTGAAAAAGTGATCCGCGATGCGGGCGCCATCGGCATGAAGTTTTTTAATGACCGCAAAAACATGGCGGTGAACAAGAAGGCCGCGCGCGATTTCGTGACCGAAGCCGATGTCGCGATCGAGGCGTTTTTGAAGGAAACCCTGACCCGCGAATACCCCGAATACGGCTTCTGGGGCGAGGAAAGCGGGCAAAGCGCCGATCAAGCGAGCCGCTGGATCGTCGATCCGATCGACGGCACGCATTCGTTTAAGAAGGGGCAATATGGCTGGTCGGTCAGCATCGCGCTCGAAATCGACGGCGACATCGTGATCGGCGCGGTGTACGCGCCGGTGTTCAACGATCTCTATATCGCCGAAAAAGGCCAGGGCGCATTCAAGAATGGCGAGCGCATTGCGGTCTCGGACGAAACCGAACTCGGCGATGCGATGATCGCGACCGGCTTCGCTTGTCTCCGCAACTACTTGACCGACAATAACCTCGAACGCTTCTGCCGTATCGCCCAGCGCACGACCGGCCAGCGCCGCTTCTGCTCCGCCGCGCTCGATCTGTGCTTCGTTGCGGAAGGCCAGGTCGATGCGTTCTGGGAACAGGAGCTGAACCTGTACGATGTCGCCGCCGGCGCGTTGATCGTGCAGGAAGCCGGCGGCACGCTGACAGACTTCAAGGGCAATCCGGGATTGTTTCCGAAGCAAATCCTGGCGACCAACGGCAAGATTTTCGCGCAAATTTTACCGCTGATGTAGGCCGAAGACCTGCCGGGTTTTAAACACCCGGCAGGTCTCGCTCAAGCGATGGCCTGGCTCGGGTAGGAGATTTCGAGCACGATGCACTCGACATCGGTGTGAAAAGGCCCGTGCAGCTCGCCGGGCGGGCGGCTGGCATAGTCTCCCGTCGCGAGCCAGCAGTCGAAAGCCTTGTCATGTTGCCGTATTCTTCGCCATTTGTTAATGCCGGTTAAAAGTGTTGAAGCATTCCTATATACTATGCCTTTTGCCTGCGGCACGGAAGGCCTTCGAAAGCGGCGTTTTTTGAAGCATTTTTCCTGCCGGGCCTTTCAATCCAACCTGATTTTTCATGACTCAACAAGCGATCGATATTCCCTCTTCTTCCCTTAACGACATTTTCAGCGCACCGTTTCTGCTCGGCAACGTCGGCGCCCCCTTCGTGATCGGCATGGCGGTCGGTTATTTTGCGAAGAAAATGCTGAAAACCGCACTGTTCATCGGCGGCGGTTTGGTCGTGCTGATGTTGGCGGGAGAACATTACGGCATCATCACGATCAATGGCGCGCAACTGGAGCATGTCGCGGATGCGGCGACGCAGGCCGCCAAGAGTTCGGGCAATTTCCTGGTCGACCGCCTGTCGACAATCACGACTCGGAGCGTTAGTGCGGTCGCAGGGCTTTCGCTGGGATTTAAGCTAGGTTGAAAGTTGAGCAGTTGACATCGAGCGCGACCCTCCATTATGATGTGCCGAGTCTGAGTGATTTACCGTTGCTTATCTCTACGCAGTTCCTTGTCTATTGCTTGTCCTGTTTATCATAAGTGATTCGCGTTATTCCCCCAGCTCTACCCGCTCTTTTCTTTACAGCAATTTTTCATTTTTATTTTTTAGGACATACACAATGGCAACTGGTACCGTAAAATGGTTTAACTCAGAAAAAGGCTTTGGCTTCATTCAACAAGAATCAGGCCCAGACGTATTCGTACACTTCCGCAATATCGTCGGCTCAGGCTACAAGTCTCTGGACGAAGGCCAAAAGGTAAAATTCAACATTACCCAAGGCCAAAAAGGTCCACAAGCAGAAGAAGTCACTCCTATCTGATTTCTCTGTGCGGATTGCAGGCCGGCAAGGCCTGCAATCCATCACGCCGCTCTTGCGCAGGCCGCCTCAGGCCGCTTCCCTCTCGATCCCGATGCCGCATTTCGCGGCCGAAATGCCTCTCCGCAATGCCCAATGCTAAAATGGCGCCGCGTTAATCCATCAGGGACCTCATGATTTCAACTTTGTGGCAAATGTTCGCGATGATTGCCTGCGGCGTGGCGTGGCGTTATTGGCGTCCGGGCGAGCTGTCCGCGGAACAGACGCGAACCGTGCTGACCACCGTGGTCTATTATCTGCTGCTGCCGGCGTTAGTGCTGGATGTGCTCTGGAAGGCCGATGTCGGCATCCATTCGCTGCAATATACGCTGTTCGGCGCGGCCTGCCTGTCCTTCGCGATGGCCTGCATCTGGCTCGTCGGGCGCCTTTTGCGCTTCAAGCCGCAACAAATGGGCGCGGTGCTGCTCGCGACCAGCTTTCCAAACGTGACTTACCTCGGTCTTCCGGTACTCGAACAGACCTTCGGCCATTGGGCCAGGTCGGTCGCAATTCAGATCGATTTGTTCGCGACCGCGCCCGCGGTGCTGACGGTCGGCATTGCCGCGGCCCGGCATTACGGCCAAAACGGCGAGCAGAACCGAGAGCGCTTTTGGTCGTTTTTGGTCGCGCCGCCGTTCCTTGCGGCCATGCTGGCGGTGGTCTTGAATCTTTGCCGAGTCCCCGCGCCCGAATGGCTGGCCTCGGTGCTGCAAAAATTGGCCGCCGGCGTCGTGCCCTTGATGCTGATCTCGCTCGGCATGGCGCTGAGTTGGAAGGCGGTCACGCTGCGCAATCTGCCCTATGTGACGCCGGTGATCCTGATCAAGATGGCGCTGATGCCCTGGTTCGCGCTCTGGTTTAGCCAGTACCTGACGCTCGATCAGGCGCATCAGGACGCCTTGGTGCTCGAAATGGCGATGCCGTGCATGGTGCTCGGCATCGTGTTTTGCGACCGCTATCAACTCGACAGCTCACTCTATGCGATGGCGGTGACCGTGACCACGCTGCTGAGCCTGGTCACGCTGCCGTTCTGGTATCAGATCGCGGCCGGCTGATTTTTCATTGCTACGGAACTAACACCATGCCGATCCTGGAAATCTTTTCGCAAGGCGAGGAAATCGTCACCGGCCAGACCGTCGATACGAACTCCACCTGGCTGTCCGAGCAGTCCGTAGCGCTCGGTTTTACGGTCAGCCGCCATACCGCGGTCGGCGACAAACTCGGCGATTTGATCGCCTTACTGAAGGAAATTGCGCAGCGCGCCGACGGCTGCCTCTGCACCGGCGGACTCGGACCGACCAGCGACGACCTGACCGCCGAAGCGGTCGCCGCCGCCTTTAATCTGCCGCTCGAATTCGACGAGACCGCCTACCGGCAAATCGAACGCTATTTCAACAACAGAAAACGGCCGATGCCCGCGACCAACCGCAAGCAGGCGCTGCTGCCTCAAGGTTCGATCCGCCTCGACAACGACTGGGGCACAGCGCCTGGCTTCGCGGTGCGGGCCGGACGCTGCTGGTTTGCGTTCATGCCCGGCGTGCCGTCCGAAATGCGCGGGATGTTTATCGAGCGGGTCAAGCCGCTCTTGACCGAGCGCTTCGTGCTAAATCCCTCCAGACTGGTCACGATCAAGACGCTCGGCATCGGCGAGTCGGACATCCAGCAGCGTCTCGACGGCGTTTCGATGCCCGATTCGGTGCAGCTCGGCTTTCGCGCCGGCGTCGACGAAGTGCAGACCAAGCTGCTGTTTCCGGCCAATTATCCCGAAACCGACAGGACAACGCTGACCGAACAGATCGCCGCGCGGCTCGGCGACTTCGTCTTCGGCATCGACGGCTTGAGCGAAAACACCGGCAATCTCGCCGCGGTCGTCGACAAGCTGATGCGCGTCGCCGGTAAAACACTAGCGGTCGTCGAAACCGCGAGCCAGGGCCTGCTGGCCGCCAAATGTCCGGGCGCGACTTGGCTCAAGAGCGCCCTGTTCGAACAGTCGTTGAGCGCGCTGGGCCAGCGCTTAGCCGTAGCCGTCGACGCAAACGATTTGGCCGCAACCGGCGTGCGGCTCGCCAAGGCTTTGCAGGCGCAAAACCCGACCGATTTCGTGCTGATCCAGCTTTACGAAGGCAGCCCGGCGCAATTTCAAGACAAAGACCGGACGATCATCCTCTATAATACGCTGCTGACCCAGGGCTCCTTGCAGCAAAACCGCCATAACCTGGGCGGCCCCCTAGGCCGCAAACAAAACCAGGCCGCACTGCTCGGGCTCGACCTGCTGCGCCGTCATCTACAAAACCGAAAAATCTAATGCCGTTATTACGCTTAACCAACATCTCGATCGCCTTTGGCGTCCATGCTCTATTAAAAAACGCCAATTTCCAGCTCGATGCGGGCGAACGGGTCGGCCTCTTGGGCCGCAACGGCGAGGGCAAATCGACCCTGATGAAAGTCATCGCCGGCAACATCCAGGCCGACCACGGCGACATCTGGCGCCAACCTGGACTCCGGCTGGCCTGGCTCGAACAGGCGCCCGACTTGCCAAACGATGCGACGATCTATGACGCGGTCGCGGGCGGCCTCGGCGAACTCGGCGACTGGCTGACCCGCTATCACCACTTGTCGCAGACCGCCCACGACGACCAGGCGCTGCGCGAACTCGGCGACCTGCAACATCAGCTCGAAGCGCACAACGGCTGGCATTTCGGCAACCGCGTCGATACCACGCTGAGCAAGCTGGACTTGCCCGGCGACCTCAAGATCAGCGACCTGTCCGGCGGCTGGAAGCGCCGCGTCGCGCTGGCCCGCGCGCTGGTGATCGAGCCGGAAGTGTTGCTGCTTGACGAGCCGACCAACCACCTGGATTTCGAAAGCATCGCCTGGCTCGAAGAGCAATTGCTGAATTTCCAAGGCGCGGTGCTGTTCGTGACGCACGACCGTGCCTTCCTGCAGAAACTCGCGACCCGCATCACCGACCTGGACCGCGGCAATCTGGTGTCCTGGCAGGGCAGCTATGACGATTACCTGCGCCGCAAGGCCGCCGCGCTCGAAGACGAGGCGAATCAGAATGCCGAATTCGACAAGAAACTGGCCGACGAAGAAGTCTGGATACGCCAGGGCGTCAAGGCTCGGCGCACCCGCAACGAAGGCCGCGTGCGCGCGCTCGAACAACTGCGCCGCGAGCGCGACCAGCGCCGAAGCCGCCAGGGCACAGCCAACATGGCTCTGGAGCGCGGCGACACCTCCGGCAAGAAAGTGATCGAAGTCAAAGACATCAGCTTCGCCTATGCGGACCGGCAAATCGTCAGCCATTTCTCGACGCTGATCCAGCGCGGCGACAAGATCGGCCTGATCGGCGCGAACGGCGCCGGCAAATCGACCCTGCTCAAATTGCTGCTGCAACAGCTCGAACCCACCAGCGGCACGATCGAGCAGGGCACCCGCCTCGAAATCGCCTATTTCGATCAGCTGCGCGACCAGCTCGACCCCGAGGAGACCGTCGCCGACACGATCGCGCACGGCAACGATTTCGTCGATCTGCCCAGCGGCAAGAAGCACGTGATGTCTTATCTGGCCGACTTCCTGTTCTCGCCGGCCCGGGCGCGCTCGCCGGTCAAGAGCCTGTCCGGCGGCGAAAAAAACCGCCTGCTGCTCGCGCGACTGTTCACCAAACCGGCCAATTTGCTGGTGATGGACGAACCGACCAACGACCTCGACCTCGAAACGCTCGAATTGCTCGAAGAAAAACTGGTCAACTATGACGGCACCCTGCTCCTGGTCAGCCACGACCGCGCCTTTCTCGACAACGTCGTGACCAGCGTCTTCGTGCTGGACGGCTCAGGCCGCGTCGAGGAATATGTCGGCGGCTACAGCGACTGGCTGGACCAACGCCCCGCGCCCGAAGCCAAGGCGCAGCCGGCCAAGAAAGCCCCGGAGAAACCCAAAACCGAGCCGGCCCAGCCGGCCAAAAAGAAAAAGCTCAGCTACAAGGAACAGCAGGAGTTGAGCCAGTTGCCCGAGCGGATCGAGCAGCTCGAAAGCCGGCAGGCCGAGCTGAACGCGCTGATGAATTTGCCCGAATTTTACAAAAACGATCAGCCGACGATCGCCAAAACGCTGGACGAGCTGAACCAGACCGTCGCGTCGCTGGAAGAGGCTTACCGGCGCTGGGACGAACTCGAAGAAATGGCCGGCGAGAGCAGCTGATCAAGGTTATTGCCAAAAAAAGAAAAATCCGGTATCATTAGCGGTTCCCATGCTCATGGGCTCAAAATGTGGAGAGATGGCCGAGCGGTCGAAGGCGCACGCCTGGAAAGTGTGTATACGGCAACGTATCGAGGGTTCGAATCCCTCTCTCTCCGCCACTTGAGCATCCAACGAGGCTCAAAAAGATTCAAAAACCCGCAAGTTTCCTGGCTTAGCGGGTTTTTTTATGTCTCACGAAGTACAATGGGGTACATTGACATACCCCCTACAGCGGGGGTATAAATGGGGGTACATCACATACCCCCAGAGGAGATACCCCCAATGGCCCTATCCGATACCGCCTGCAAGAACGCCAAGCCGAAGGAAAAACCTTATAAGTTGGCGGATGAAAAGGGAATGTTCCTGTTAATCAACCCGAACGGCTCGAAATATTTCCGCCTCAAGTACCGCTTTGCCGGGAAAGAAAAGCTCTTAGCCCTGGGGGTATATCCCGAAACCAGTCTGAAGGACGCGCGAAGCAAACGCGATCAGGCGCGGGAGCAAATCGCCAAGGGGATCGATCCCGGCATTACCCGCAAGATCGAAAAGACCGGCAGCGCGGAGAACACGTTTTCGGCGGTCGCGAAGGAATTCATCGAGGCCAATAAAAACCGCTGGAGCGTCAGCCATCGAGAACACGTCGAGCAATGTTTCGAGCGGGATGTTTATCCGTGGATGGGAAACAGGCCGCTTAAGGATTTGTCGGCGGTTGAAGTCCTGGCAACCTTGCGGCGAATCGTGGACCGGGGAGCCCTGGAAACGGCCGCCAGAACAAAACAGTTTATCGGCCAAGCCATCCGGTACGGGATCGCCACCGGCCGAGCCGAGCGCGATGTCACCGCAGATTTACGCGGGGCCTTGCCCTCGCCTATACGCGGTCATTTTGCAGCAATCACCGAGCCCAAACCGCTAGGCCAATTACTGCGGGATATTGACGCCTATAAGGGAAATTTCGTGGTCAGAACGGCGCTACAGCTTCAACCGCTGATCTTTGCCCGACCCGCAAACCTGGCGGCGGCGGAATGGTCAGAGTTCGACCTTGACGCGGCCGAATGGCGTATTGCCGCCGACAAGATGAAAATGAAGGATGCGCACATTGTCCCCTTGAGTCGGCAAGCGGTCACCTTGTTGCAGGACATTTACCCGCTGACCGGATCGGGTCGATACGTGTTCGCCAGCAACCAAGGCAAGACCGGCGGCGAGCCGCACATCAACCGCGAGGCGATCGGGGCGGCGTTGCGGCGCATGGGCTACCAAGGTCAGCACACGGCGCACGGATTCCGAACCACCGCCAGTACCCTATTGCATGAGCATGGCTTTCATTCAGACATGATTGAGCGGCAGTTATCCCACGCCGAACGCAACCGGATCAAAGCCGCCTACAACCGAGCGCAACACTTGCCTGAGCGTAGGATGATGATGCAAGCCTGGTCCGACTACCTGGACGGCTTGAAGAACGGGGCTGAAGTCATTCCGTTTAGAAAGTCCGGCTAATCGCCGACACCTGAAAAAACCTGAAATTGCCGCACTCGTTGCGGCTTTTTTTTGCGTGTTTCCAGCTCTCTCATCCTTCTACACTTTTGATGAAATTAGTGTAACATTTTGATATTAAAAATAACTATTGCTCAATATGATTCTCTAAAATGCCAAGGTGTGCGGATGATGACGGAATCGTATTAAATAATACTCGACATCTCAAACAAAGCGCGAAGCGCAAGGCAATAAAGATGTTCGATTCAAAAAATAACCTTCCAGCAACTGGCTACGTTCGACTTCCTCAAATCATAGGCGACCGTAAGCGCGGCATTCCCGGCGTTCTGCCCATCGGACGAACGACCTTCTTAACCGGCGTCAAAACCGGCAAATACCCCAAACCCGTAAAGCTGGGCGCGAGGTCTGTAGCCTGGCGCGTCGAGGACATCCGCGCACTGCTGGAATTGATCGGCGCGGAGGCTTGAGCCGATGACCGCACACAAAAAAGCCGCCGGGGAAGGCGTCCCCCAAGCGGCTTGCAAAAATTTAGAACACCAGCATTTTACAGCAACGGGCATAGAGTGCCAATTTCAGGACGCGGCGCGGGCGGCGGGCATCCCTTTAACCGGGGCTATTATCGCGGACGGCGTTTTGCACCGTTCACACATCGAGGGCCAGCGGGCGCGGTTATCCGATGCAGATCGGGCCGCTATTGCGGCAGAACGGCAGCGGCGCGAGATCGAGCGCCAGCAAACACAACGAACAGCCGCCGAGAAAGCCCGCTTTATCTGGGCCAAGACGCAGCACATTACAGACCCAAGCCAACACCCTTATTTGATGAAAAAGCGCATCCAGGCAAACGGGGCGCGGCTGAGCGTTTACCAAGGCCGGGCGTCTCTGGTCATTCCTATCCTTGGCGAATCCGGTTTAACTTCACTCCAATTCATCGAGGCCACGGCAGCAAACGGTTTTTACCGGGCGGCGAAATCAAAGGCTGTTCCGTGGGGATCGGCATGTCTGGCGTTACTCAGGCCGAACCGGGGCGGATTCTGATAGCCGAAGGTTTTGCCACCGGGGTGAGCCTGCACGAATGGTTTAAACAGCCTTGTATTGTGGCGTTCAATGCCGGGAACCTGGAGCCAGTCGCCAAGCGGATCAGGGCGCTATATCCGAACCATGAGTTGATTATCTGCGGCGATAACGACGAATCCGGCGCCGGACAGAAAGCGGCGCGGGCGGCGGCGCTGGCCGTGGGCGGGCGTTATCTGTTACCGCCAATCGTGAGAACTGACTTCAACGACACAATAAACGCTTGGCATGATGCGGCCAACACGGAGGTAGCAGTATGAATACCCACCCCAAAGACATCGAAACGGGGAAATCAACAGAGATTGAGCCGCTAAGCTTTTCTCCCCCAGACAAAAATCATCAAAACAATGTTGCCAATGTTACCAATGTTGCCACCTTCGACCTTGACGGTGCTATCGACGCAAAAGCCGAGGCAATGCAAAACGCTCTGAGGGTTATTGATAATGTGTTGGCTGGTTGCGCTGGCGACCCCGGCGCATTAGCTGCACAGGAATTTAATGACGCAGTTCGTTTTATTCGTGAGAATTCGGCGGCTGAGTGGTTTGCTGTTCGGTGCAAGATAAAAGATGCTAAGCCAAAAGGCGTTCTGTTGGATGACATAGACGCGGCCACTCGTCCGCCAAGGGAAGGCAGCGGGCCGGATTCAGTCGCAGCCGAATTAATCGAGCTGGCGATGGGCTGCGGCGAGCTTTTCTATGATGAGCAATCGGACGCGAAGTTTATCGCAATCGATGAGGGCGGCGTCGAGCAAGTTTTGCAGATCGGCACGAAAGGCTTTATCGAGTGGCTTTCATACGCCTACTACACAAGCACCGCGGGACCTGGAAGCCCTGGCATGTCAGCCAGTGAACCGGCGATAAAGCAGGCGGGATTCGCGCTGTCCGGCATAGCCAAGCATGACGGCCAAAAACAGCCGGTTTACTTGAGGGCCGCGCAGTATCAGGACGGGCTTGTAATTTTCCTTGGCGATGACCAATGGCGGGTTGTTGATGTTCAGCCGACCGGCTGGCGCGTTATGCAAAAATCCCCTGTCAAATTCTGGAAACCGGCATCGATGCAGGCTTTACCGATTCCGCATCCAGGCGGCAATATCGATGAATTATGGCAATTTGCCAACATCCAGAAGAATGACCGGCCTTTAGTGCTGGCGTGGATGCTGGAGGCGTTCCGGCCTAATACGCCATTCCCTGTTCTGGCGTTTAACGGTTTACAAGGTTCCGCCAAGTCATCAACACATAATCGAATCAGGGATTTAATCGACCCCAACAAAGTAAATCTACGCGCCGCGCCCAAAACCACGGAAGATATTTACATAAGCGCAGGCGTCAATTGGGTGGTTTCTTTCGAAAATATTTCACGACTGACACCGCAGCAGCAAGACGCACTGTGTACGCTTGCGACTGGCGGCGGCTTTGCATCACGGACGCTGCACACCAATGCGGAGGAAACGATTATCGAGGTCAAGCGGCCCGTGATTATCAACTCGATTCCCGTGGTCGTCACGGCGCAAGACCTGACCGACCGAGTTATCAACGTCGAGTTGAAACAGATCGACTACCGCGAAGAATCCGAAATCAACGCCGCATGGGAGAACGCGAGGCCGCGCATTTTCGGCGCTTTGCTGGACTTGTTGGTTAAAACCTTGGCCCAATTGCCGAGAGTCACACTCACCAAGCCGCCGAGAATGGCCGACTTCACACGCATGGGCGAGGCGATGATGCAGGCGCAAGGGCACCAACCCGGCACATTTGACGCACTATTCAAGGCAAATAGGCAGGAATCGGTAGCGCGGGCGATGGAATCAAGCCCGGTTGCCGTGGCCGTCCTGGAAATTGTTGACGCACATAAGGGGCTGTCTCCCGTAGTTTTTCGCGGCACAATGAAAAAGCTGCTCGATACCTTAGCCGCTCACCGCCATGATACGGACGGCTGGCCGAAATCGCCGCGCGGTTTGGGCGATGCGCTTAAGCGGCAGTCGCCAGCACTTGCGGCGGATCGACGGCGAAAGAGGTTTGCTCGTCACGATTCTGAAAGCTGGCAACATTGGCAATGTCGTTTCAAACTTATCTACTCCAGGGGGAAATGCACAGCGCCTAAATTCGGCGGCATTTGCTGATGAGAGCGAAATATGAACGCGTTGGCAAGAATCAAAAGCGCGGGGTTCGATGTCTGGCTCAAGGATAACGGCAATATCGGGATCACCCCGTTTAATTCCCTGACCCCGCAACAATTGGAGTTTTTGAAGGAGCACAAGACAGAGATTATTCAAGCCTTGGCCGCCAATGATACCAATGTCGCAGCACCAGCAGCCGAGCCGAAAACAAATCACTCCATCACCTGCAAGACCTGTATTCACTTTGAGAGCTACCACGCCCACGGCGGCGGCGCTGGTACATGCAGGGCCGAGGTTATGCCGTTCGGCGCGTGTTGGTGGTCTGATATCGTCCACCAGTGCGGCAAACACCTATCGAGCGCCAGCAGCGAAGCCGCGCACAATGCCGAGGGCCGATACTTCAAGTTTCTTGTGACCCGGCAGGACGGCACACAGTTTTATTCGTGCTCAATGCCACGCCTGACACTGGCCGAAGTCCGGGAGCAGTACCCAGACGCCACAAATATTAAGCCCGTCGAGGGCGAGGACTACCCCAATGATTGATGCGGGAGAGACAATCGAACGATTGTCTGTAATCAGCTTATGACAATGGTTTCGTGATTTGAGTTTTGAAATATACCCCCAAAAGTACCCCCATCTGCTCAGGGCTGCCCCCAATTTTTTCGGCTGATCCGGCCATCGATGCCGCGCGGCTTGATCGCGGTCCCCACGACTCACGACTGCGCCGGCATTGCGTCAGGGCTAGGCAAAATCTATTATTATCCGTTTCAGATACGATAAATTCCCCAGCATGTAACCCTAGCCAAAACCTAACCATTCAACCCTTGCTAAAACCTTGCTATCCCATCAAAACAAAACCGGATCATTGTAAGGCGGATGCTCGCTGTAGTCAGGCTCACGGCGACTCTCGGCGCTCCCAGTGTTGCCGCGCCGTTTTTTCACGTCATAGGCCGACAGCGCCGCCGATACGGTGATGTTCAAGCCGCGCTTCATTTCGCCCGTGGCCTTGTCTGTCCACTCGGACGGCTTCAAGGCTCCGGCCACGCTCACGGCGTCGCCTTTCTTGAGTTTGGCGACTCTCTCGCAAGCCGTCCGGCTTAGCGGGTTTTTTATTGCCCACCGAAGCGCAATCAGATACAGTGATATGATGCCGTCAAGCCTGACGGCATATCGAATTTAGCCGGAGCTTGTACCGTCATGCCGCTATTTGTTTGGAATTTGAATTTTCGGCACTGTTTTTATGAGCTAAAGCATGAGTAAATCCCGCCAACTCCAACCGCACCCTGATTATCCTAAAAATCGACACCCGGGAGCCCAGGCGACATGAACGATTCGGCGCACGAAAAAAATGTTCCTGCCGAAAGTCCGCATCCCATCGTCGGTATCGGCGCCTCGGCGGGCGGACTGGAAGCGCTGGAGCAGTTTCTGTCGCACGTGCCCGACCACAGCGGCATGGCGTTCGTTGTGATCCAGCACCTCGATCCCAACTACAAGGGCTTGATGCCCGAACTCTTGCAGCGTATCACCCAGATGAAAGTGGCGCAGGCCGTCGAGCACATGCCAGTGGAGGCCGATTGCGTGTATGTGATTCCGCCGAACAAAGATTTGTCGATCCTGCACGGCGCGTTGCACCTGCTCGACCCGATAGCGCCGCGCGGCCTGCGTCTGCCGATCGATTACTTTTTTCGCGCCTTGGCCGAGGATCAGCACGAACGCGCCATCGGCGTCATTCTTTCGGGCATGGGTTCCGACGGCACACTGGGACTGCGCGCGATCAAGGAAAAGGCCGGTCTGGTGCTGGTACAGACCCCCGCATCCGCCCAATTTGACGGCATGCCGCGCAGCGCCATCGATAAAGGCTTGGCCGACATCATCGCGCCGGCGGAAGAACTGCCGGACAAGATAGTCTCTTATCTCCGGCACCTGCCTTGTGTTGATCATAGCGAGGCCGAGCCGATTCTCGAACCCAAACCGCGAAGTGCGCTGGAAGAAGTTGTCACTCTGCTTCGCGTCCGTACCGGTAATGATTTTGCGCTCTATAAGAAAAACACCATACTGCGCCGCGTCGAACGGCGCATGGGGCTGCATCAAATCGACGACATGCGCGTCTATGCGCGCTATTTACGCGAAAACCCACAGGAACTGGACCTGCTGTTCAAGGAATTATTGATCGGCGTCACCAGTTTCTTCCGCGATCCTTCGGTTTGGGAACACATGAAAACCGCTGCCATTCCGGCGCTATTGGCGGCTTATCCGGGCGGTAAGGATCTCCGCGCCTGGGTGCCGGCCTGTTCCACCGGGGAGGAAGCCTATACCCTGGCGATCGTGTTCAAGGAAACGCTGCAGCAACTCAAACTCCAAGGCCGTTTCACGCTGCAAATTTTTGCCACCGACCTCGATGAGAATGCGATCGATCAAGCCCGAAAAGGGAGTTACCCCGGCAACATCGCGGTCGATGTTTCACCGGAACGACTGACCCGCTTTTTTGTCTGCGAAGAAAACGGTTACCAGGTCAACAAGGAAATCCGCGAGACGGTGATTTTTGCGCCGCAGAATATCATCACCGATCCGCCGTTCACCAAGCTGGATATTCTCTGCTGCCGTAATCTGCTCATCTATCTCGGTCCTGAGCTGCAGAAAAAACTGCTGCCCTTGTTCCACTATGCGCTGGTTCGCCGGGGTTGCCTGTTGCTCGGTAATGCCGAATCCGTCGGCGGTTTTACCGATCTGTTCACGCCTATCGATAACCAGTCGCGGATCTACCTGCGCACCGACAAGTCGTTGCCGGTCGTGGAAGTCGATTTCCCCAAGAAAGACGTTGCCATAACGGCGGCCGCCAGGAAAGAATCCAAGGTCATCGGCCCGCCGGCTAATCTGCAAACGTTGGTGGAGCAATTTTTGCTGGAGAATTTCGCGCCGGCGGCGGTGCTGATCAATGCCGATGGCGATATCCTCTACATCAGCGGCCGTACCGGAAAATACCTGGAGCCCGCGGCTGGCAAAGCCAACTGGAACATCCATGCGATGGCCCGCGAGGGCTTGCGCCACGGACTGGCCATGGGGCTGAAGAAAGTGCTGAGGCAACCGGAAACCGTGCACGTGTCCGGCGTTACGATTGGCTCCAACGGCGGCAAGCAAGCCGTCAATCTGACCATTCAAGCAATCGACAAGCCGGAGGCATTGCGCGGTATGCTGGCCGTGGTATTCACCGAGGTGCAAAAAGCGGGCAAATCATCGACCCGCAAACAGCAAACTGAAAATGAGCCGTTGCTGGCGGAACTACATCAAGCGCGCGAAGAACTTCAGACCCTGCGTGAAGAAATGCAAACCTCGCAGGAAGAACTTAAATCGTCCAACGAAGAACTGCAATCCACCAATGAAGAATTGCAGTCGACTAACGAAGAACTGATGACATCCAAGGAAGAGATGCAGTCGATGAACGAGGAATTGCAAACCGTCAATACCGAATTGCAATCCAAGGTGGACGAATTGTCGAGAGTCAACAACGACATGAACAATCTGCTGAACAGCATGGAAATCGCGACGGTGTTTCTGGATAACGCACTCCATATCCGGCGCTTTACCAACCACGCCACCCATCTGTTCAAGCTGATCGCAGGCGATATCGGGCGGCCTTTGTCCGATATCGCCACCGATCTGGACTATCCGCAACTGCATCACGATGCCCAGGAAGTGCTAAGAACGTTGGTGTTTACCCAAAAACAAATCAACACGCGCGATGGCCGCTGGTATAAAGTGCGTATCATGCCGTATCGTACCCAAGACAACGTGATCGATGGAGTGGTCATCACCTTTATCGACTTCACCGAAACCAAGAAGATGGAAGCGGAGCTGCGGAGAAAACCAAATGAACACAACATCCACCCCATCTGAAACAGAAGCCGCCGAATTGCGGCGGCGCGCCGAGCAACTCCTGGCGGAACAGAAGCCGCGGATGCCGGACGCAACGGACGTTACCGAACGCTTGCTGCACGAATTGCAAGTCCACAAAATAGAACTGGAAATGCAAAATGAAGAGCTTAGACTCGGACGCGATCAACTTGAAACCGCGCTGGAACGTTACACCGAACTCTACGATTTCGCCCCGGTCGGCTATATGACTTTAAATCAATCCGGCCGAATTCTCGAAATCAACCTGACCGGCGCCGCGATGTTGAGCAGGGTACGCTCGGTTATCGTCGGCCGGCCCTTGATCGACTATCTGAATTCCGCGAATAGAGAACGATTGCGCTGGCATTTGCGCGAGACGTTCCGAGAAGAAGGCAAAGTCACCGACGAATTTAAAATAGAACAGGCTAACAATTCGGCACGCGACATCTTGTTGGTCAGCGTGGCATCGGCAGAGCGGGGCATTTGCCGCTCGATAATGACCGATATTAGCCAGCGCAAACAGATGGACAAAAAAATGCGCGAATTGGCAAACGAGCTGAGAGTGGTCGAAACGCGCGAACGGCATCATCTGGCCCAAGAACTTCACGATAATTTATGCCAGTTGGTTGCGGTGGCCAAAATCAAGCTATCGCAGTTCTCAATGACCGAAATAACCGACAGCCAGACGCAAAAAATCCAGGAAATTAGCCATCTATTGGAGTGCACGCTCAAGTCAATGAACGCAATGGTGTTTCAACTGAGCCCCCCCATGCTCGATAACTTCGGCTTGTATGCCGCACTCCAAGCATTGGCGGCGGAATTCAAGGAACAGTACGGTTTTGATGTGCACATTATTGACGATGGACTGGAAAAACCGTTACCGCAAGGTTGGAATCTCATTCTGTATCGAGCGGTGCGCGAATTACTGATCAACGCCATCAAACACGCCGACGTCACAATGGCGGAGGTGGAAATCCGGCGAATCGGCAACGAAATCAGGATTTCCGTGCGCGACAAAGGCAAAGGCTTCGACAATCAGGTATTGGCTAACGGACTCTACGCTAATGGCTTTGGTTTATTCAGCATCAAAGACCAGCTCGATCAACTGGGCGGCAGCTTAGCAATCGCCACCGGTCCCGGCGAAGGCGCCAACGTGACGTTGGTTTTGCCTATACCCCTACCCCAGTGTGAACTACGGGAAGGAGCTTAACCGATGAGCTTACGATTGATACTGGCCGATGATCATCAGTTGGTGCGGGAAGCCTTGCGCGCCTTGTTGGAAAAAGAAGCGGATATCGCCGTTGTAGGAGAAGCCGCCGACGGCCGCGAGTTACTGCAACGGGTTGCCGAATTGCAGCCCGACATGGTGATCATCGATATCAGCATGCCGGACATGGACGGCATTGCGGCAACGCGGCGCCTGCATGCCGATTATCCGTCCATCAAGGTGATCGCATTATCGATGTTTTGCAATCCCCAATACACGCTGGAAATATTAGCGGCGGGCGCTTCCGCCTACGTTGCCAAAGCCTCCGCGGGTGAACATTTATTGCAGGCCATTCATCAGGTAGCCGCTAATAAACGCTATCTATCGCCAAAGATCGCCGCAGAATTGGCTGGCGATTCCGTTCATGCCAAAGCGGCCGACTACGTGTCAAACTTGGACCGGCGTGAATTCGACGTCATGAAACTCTTGGTCGAAGGCCTCACCTCAAGCGAAATTGCAGACCGGTTGCAACTTTCCGAGCTAACCGTCGAAACCGACCGGCGCATTATTTTGCAAAAGCTCAATTGCAACAATCTTGCCGATTTAATCAAATACGCCATCCGTCACGGCCTGACGTTTTTCTGATGCCAACCGGCTGACTTTCCGTGCAGTTCCACCTCTCCCTAGACCCGAAGGCGGCCCGCCGAGGGCTTTTGGAATTAAGTTCCTGGTTTTGACAGGTAAAGGAGCATACAATGACCGGTTTGCCGAGCAATGAACTCAAAAAACCGGGGAAACCCGGTTTTTTTATGCCCAATGAAATTGATTGATATCCCCTAAATAGCCTTCATGGCATTATCAAATCTTGAACTTACTGACCACTATGCCATCAAACTTGTCAATTATTATTATTCCGAATGGAATTAAATAATATGCACTTCCCTGACGTGATATTATGCATTTTCTCGATCTTGTCCGAATGTTTATTTAAACGGTCAGGGTTCTCCGTAACTAATAAATAACAAGGGGACACTATGAAAAAAATTACATTGATCGGCGCCGCTTTATTGGGTCTTTTAAGCGCTCCAGTATTTGCCGAAGAGCATGCGGATGCGGCGCTGGAACATACCAATATGGCGATTCAATATGGAAAAGCCGAACACAATCCAATTTTGGTCACGCATGCAAAAGAAGCCTTGACCCATGCTAAAGTTGCCGTTGAACTCGCAACCGGCGAATCTAAAACGCATCTGGAAGCTGCGGTAAAGTCACTGGAAACGGCTATCGACCATGGCAAAATGAAAGGCAAGGAGCATGTAAAACTCGCTGTAAAAGCGGCTGAAGCGGCCTCTGCACACATTAAAGCCGCCAATCAGTAATATCAATTTTAAACTATTGAATTTGTGCCTGCCGGCGCAAATACATAATAAAAAGAAATAATAAAATGATTGCCCCATAAGTTTTCTGCTTATGGGGTTTTTTTATGTTTAGCGATTGTAATTCACGTACTGAATGGGTAGCAATCTATACTTTTTGAGTGCGTTAATCTCAAGAAAACTCTGCTTAAGCCCTTCGACAAACTCAGAACAAAGGGTAAATTGTTGATTCCAATCATGGTGAGTCTGTTGAACTATGGCGGAATCAAGTTTTAGCGTTTCCTTAAAGCTGAACACATGCTCTGATCCAGAATAGTCTATCGTCTCCACCTTTCCCTTTCCGGAAGCCAAAATTAGGCGGGCAGAATTTCTTGCACGTCAGTCTCTTCTACCCTGTCCGACTCCGGAATATCTTCCTTTGCTTGCTCTGGCGGATAAGCTACGACTTGTCGGGACTCGACGTAAATACTGGTAACAGAGGTTTCCAGGCTATTCGGCTGGATTCCGTGAGCTTCCAGCGTCTCAATAAGATCTCGAACAACGTCTTCGCGGTGAAGAACAAAGGTAGATGCGAAACAGCGCCAGAAACGCCAACCAGCGCGCTCGAGAATTCTCTGACGCCGCATGTCGCTGTCCCATTGGTCAGGCCCGTGGTAACGGTCCCCATCACACTCAATGGCCAATCGACTGTCGCTCTCGCCTTCGACAACCATGTCAATCCGATAGGGGCCCACCGAGACTTGCGGGATGACTCGATAGCCGCGTTCCACTAATAGATCAAAGACCTCTCGCTCAAAGGGGGACTCGCAGCGGTCTCGGAGGTTATCCAACTGATCTTCACTTTGCAAAAACGGCGCCTGGAAGTGTTGAATCAGCTTTGTCCTAAGATGGTCAGCCTGACTCAGATCTTCAAGCTGGAGACTTCTAACCAGGTACATACGGTCGCGTGCCCGCGAAGCTGCAACATTAAAACGCTGCGCTGCCATGCCTTGCGTTTGTGCATGCGCATGGCCGGGAGATGCCACCATCGAAAGGAACATGATGTCCCGTTCCTTGCCTTGGAAGGTTCTGGCGTCTCCGCAGGTGATTTTGTACTGAGTCACAACCTGTTCGCCGAGCTCTTCGTTGAGCATTCGCATGACCGATAGCGCTTGATCGTTACCCAGCAGAGAGACAACGCCAATGGTCCTATTGGCAAGCGCAGGATTCTGAACAATGCACGTGATTTCGTTAACGATAAATCGAGCCTCTGGCTGGTTAACATCTTTGTTACGATGACCATCTGTCACATAGACATCAATCAATGGAGGGTCCAGACGCTCGGATGATTTGGGCATGCGAAGGGGTTTCAGTTCATGGTTGTAAAACTCGCGCTTCGAGTATTCGATAATCGGAGCAACACAACGGAAATGTTCTCTGAGCATGATTGCGCTTTTCGCAAAAACCACCTTGAACAGGTCGTAAATGGACCGATCCGGAGTCATCTGCGGGCGATAGATGCCTACCTGTTTCGCCAAGAAACGAGCCATCAAGTTCCTGATTTTCTCTTCTTCAAGGCCGACCCCTTCGGGTGAAACCTGCTTGTCGTCACCGACGACCAAGACCTTCTTAGCCCTCAGAATTGCCGGGAGAGCAGTGAGGTCTGACTGTGAGGCCTCGTCGATGACGACCAGGTCGAAGCAGCCAAAGCTCGCTGGCAGAGACTCGCAAATTCTGTAGTGAGGCATAATCCAGCACGGAATCGCACCATTTGCACGTTCCGCCGCAAAGCGAGCATCCTGCCGATAGCGGCCGGCTCGAATACCCGTACCTTTGCCTATTTTCTTGATAGCCGAGCGATATGCCTCCAGAGCGGCCCGGACGTCATGCGTGGCGTTCTCAGATAGCTTGAGCCAGGTACGTTTGGTGACGACTTCCTGATACAGTTTCGATAGGTCGCCCTCCATGTCCATCCGGAGCTTGGACAGCCGCTTTAACTCTTTACGACCATCAATGCTGTCCACAAAGTTGATCAGGCGGCATAGGCGCCAGACTTCGCGCCAATTGTCTGGCAACAGAGCATCGTGAGCGCCTGGATGAGGCTCGGAGCGCAGCTTCTCGGCCCAGAGCTTCGCACCGGAAGCCTCAATCAGGCTGGTTACTTCAGAAACAATCCTCAAGTGTGCGGACAAAGCATGCACACCTCGGAGCTCTTCCATCAGTTGCGACCAGTCTGACTGCGCCTCCGCCTCGGTAATTTCGGGGTTGCCAAGACGTAAATTGAGAAACTCTCTGAGTTGCTGAGTGATGTTGCCATCACAACCCGACAAAGCCTTGAGAAAGGACTCCTTCACAACCCAGGTTTCGGCTAAACGGTGACGGGTGAGGTGATGATTCAGAATACCCTCAACCTCACTGAGTAGCTGTCGAGTGTAAGGCGTTTCGCCTGCCTTCGACCAAGTAGGTAGCAACGCCTGGATGACTCGGGCAACTTCTGCTTGTTCGGAAACACTCAGCGCCACCTTGTTGTACAGGTCGATAGCCATACCGACGGCAACCAAACGGTCAGGCGTGGCCTCAAAGCGCGGCAGAGAAATTTCGTCCGCCAGGGCATTCCAGCGAACCAAAAGCGCTTTGCTCTGCTGCTGAAATTTGATGTACCGTAGAACGTGATCCCAGTCTGTCATGGAAGCAGGCTTTGCACTGACGACAATAACCGAGTCCAGCAGTCGCTTTTGCTCGGTTTTACCGAAAAAACCGGCCATCCCGAAGGGCTTTTTGCCTTGCGCTTGATTGGCTACCGCCTCAACCAGCTCCACATTCGAATCGAAATTCTCGGGCAGCGTTACCGGCTTGGACAAGAACTGTTTACGTGACTCCAATGCGCTAAGAATTTCGCCCTTCAGGATGATAAACAGATCCAGGATTTCGTTTTTAGAACTGCGCCTAAAGTATTGCTGAAGGCCAGGCGTCCAGGCTTGCTGAGCGTTATCAATTTCCTGGAACAGCAACCGAAGATTAGAGACCTTTGCAGCGGCAGTCATTGCCGTTTGAACTGTTTCAGGAGCGGCATTCACAAGCGCGGGAACCGCTCCATCAGATTCCTGAGCTTTCAGTTCGGAAAGACGGGATAAATCCTGATGCACCTGTAGTAACTTAGCCGTTTCCGGAAAGTCTTCAATTTGCGGGACCTTCTTGCCTAGATAGGCAAGGTCGACGCCCAGGGCCAGCCTTTCACCACGAAGGGCGGAAATTTCGTTGTTTCCAAACTGCGGGCGATGCCGGCTTTCAATTGTGAGGGCATCGGGAAACCAGGCAACTTCCTGGCGCTTAACGGCAACCACTTCCGCAGCCTCGACCGGAGACAGAGACGTGTCATCAATCTGAACCTTGTCGAGATTCTTCCTGGCCCAGTTAGCGATTTCCCTGTCTGTTTTCGAAATTTGGCTATGCAACGTATCAATTTGGCCGTCGATTTGCTCAATTTCTCGCCGATAGGCGGCACGGTCGATACGCGTGATCTCTGCTGCAATTTTGTGTATGGCAAACTCAAACTGCTTCATCCCCTCCGCTTCACTAGCCAAAAGGCTGATGGCCAAAGGACGAATCGGCTCCGGCAGTTGTTCCTGAAGAACTGCCAGCGCGGGGTCTTTCATCGACGTGACGAGCACCCTCTTACCTTGCGCAAGATAATGGCAAATCACATTGGCGATGGTGTGCGTTTTGCCCGTACCCGGAGGACCTTGAACGACAACGCCATCATGCACTTCGAGCATTTGGACGATTTGAACCTGCTCGTCATTATAGGCTTTGGGGAAGTACAGTTCGGCCGCTTTGCCGCCCCCGGATCCGTCGCTCCCTCCTACCATCGACAATCCTCGGAATGCGGGAAGCGCCACCTCCTCATGGGAGGAGGATGGTTCCGTTACCAGGGCCAACACGGCCGGAGGAAGATCCCCCAACTGATCAGCAGCAAGGCATTGCTCAAACCGTTGCAGGTCTTGGACAAATAGATTGCTGGTGCGGGGACGAGCAAGAAGAACCCAAGTATCAGTAACTATCAGGTTCTCACCGACCTTAGGCAAAGCCCGGTCATCCGGCGCCGTTTGAGTTGGCCAGTACGTACCAGACGCATCTAGGAACGTAGCGGCTGACTGAAGAAGCCCTTCAAAGGTGCTTGGTTCGAAGGGATTTAGCACGCCTTCGGTGACTTCAAAAAACTTCTTGCCTGTCGCAACGAGGTTGGCAACTCCGGGGTTGTCCATGGCCGCGTAGATGTCCACTTCCAACCGAGGCTCAGAAGAGCGAGGCCGAATTTCGAGCGCCATCGTTTTGTCATTGAGGGAGATTTCGACAAGCTGCGTCAGCAGCGGGTAAGTCAAAGTTCCCTTAGGTAGCGTCCATAGGGCTACGCCAACCCCCCATACGAACTCTAAGTGAGAGTCGAGTAAGTTGCCCTGCAACTGTTGAGAGAGCATGAAGAGGTCGGAGTAAAGAGCGATGCTCTTGAGAACCTCTTTCTCTTTTTCCGCCCAGGTACGCCAGACCACCTCAAGGTAGGATTTGAGCTGAGTGTTCAGCAGTTCAAACTCCGGAAAGTCTTCCAATGCAACAACCGGTGATTGTACTTCTACCTTATCTGACTCTTCCAGGGGTGGAGGCGATAGCGCGCCGATGGCAATTAACTTCTGCCGATCCGCGTACGATTTAAGCGTAGGCTCCTTGTCTGGTGACCGTGGAAGGTCTACCCAAATCTCAAGCAGACTGCTTTCAGGAACGGGTGGCCGGCTTTCGTGAAGACGTTCCACGCGCAGCCATACCTCGTCAAATTCATCGTCCTGAGCATTGAAGGTTACTCCAGGCAGCCCTTTAATCTTTTCTTCAAAACGGCTGAACTGCTTGTGCTGAGAAACGTGTTGCGGCGGCGTCGATTTCAACAACGCAGTTTGCTTTGCAAACTCTATAAGTCCTACTAATCGCTCTTTAGAGATGGTCATTGATAAAACATTCTCACTTAATAAACAGTGTCAGGAAATTCAGCAACAATAGAGCTGCATTTGCCCATATTATGAGCAAACTATCATTTTTTGGCGTAGGCTTTTACCTGGAAGGGAACTCACATGACGCCGTGTTGAAATGTGCCCGTGGGTATTTTACACTCTGACCAGGTGAGGCGCTGCACAACCCCATCTCATGTGAAAACTAAATTTGGCGCCTTACCATCATGTAGCCATATAGGTCGGGCATGCTTTTTATGCCCTGCATTTCGAGTCCAAAATCGATAAGGCGCTATCGGATTCTCGCCTTTCGCTGATTATTGGATGCTGATAAGTCAGGCAACGATGCAACCGATGCCCGACTTGCCCGACTTGCCCGACTTGCCCGACTTGCCCGACTTGCCCGCAAAGTTTACTTGATACATTAATTGAGACCACCCCGCCCACCGGAGTTTGCCGGCCGAATTAAAGATTTATAAATTTCCTCGGCCTCCTTCAAAATAGCTACAGCGCCGGAAGTATCGCCATCGCGGGCCAGACGGCGGGCATTGGCGATGGCCTTTGAACCGCGTTGCGCCTT
>Ga0208751_100069_pt1 | contig 36726 bp, 19 predicted proteins | sample LakWasMet22_HOW5_2_FD_183868 | JGI IMG/M metagenome (GOLD analysis project Ga0208751, IMG submission 183868) | Freshwater sediment methanotrophic microbial communities from Lake Washington under simulated oxygen tension - Sediment Metagenome... | ecosystem: Environmental > Aquatic > Freshwater >... | reverse complement strand
TTTAAAACCTCAGGATTGGTTGAGCTAGGTATAAATACCTACTACAATCCCCTGAGTTCATCGGCTATTGTGATGGGGTTGGCATTTTTGCTGCACTTATTCGTTTGCGCTGCTGGATTTTAAAAAACTAACGAATTAGGGAGCTTAAATGGTCTTGTTCACCAAACCGCAAATAGTTGTTTTACCTCTTGCAATGCTAATGACCTTATCTGGTTGTTCCGTAATGCGTAGTTACGATGATGAACTTTCTCAAACATTAAACTTGGTCGGTCAAGGCCATGTTGATCAAGCCATAACACAGCTCGAATCCAATAATACCGGGGCGGATAAAGACCTGCTGTATTACATGGAAAAAAGTGAATTGTTACGTCTCAATAAGCAATATAAAGACAGTATTAGTACGTCGCTATTAGCCGATCATTTGGTTGACGAGTGGGAAAATGAAGCCAAGATTCGTCTTGGTGCTGTGGCAGAAACAGCAGGCGCCGTTTTATTAAATGACAAAACGCGTCGATATGATGGTCATGATTACGAAAAAGTAATGTTGTCCACCCGGCTTGCTTTAAGTCACATTCTTAGCGGTGATTGGGATTCGGCCAGAACCGAGATTAAGAAAACCCACGAACGCGAAGCAATTATTGCCGAAGTCAGGGCCAAAGAAACTGAAGCGGTAGAAAAAGAAAGTAAAGAAAAAGGCATTACAACCACCTTTAAAGATCTAAATGGTTACCCGATTGAAACCTTAAACGCTCCTGAAGTAACGGCGTTAAAAAACGGTTATCAAAGTGCGTTTAGTCATTATTTAGCCGGCTTTGTTTATGAAACGCTTAACGAGCCGGGCTTGGCCGCGCCAGGTTATCGGCAAGCCGCCGAATTGCAGCCCAATCTGAAAATTCTCGAAGATGGCTTAGCGGGCTTAGAAACGCGGCCGAGCTTGTTAAAACAAGGCGAAACCGATGTGCTTTTTGTGGTTGAATCCGGCAGTGCGCCGGCACTCAAATCGATCATGATCCCCGTGCCTGTCATCGTGAGTAACCTGGGGGTGATTCCTATTTCTTTCCCGATACTTCGCACTGACCCAAATCACACAACTGCACCCAATATAGTAACGATTGATGGCAGCAATAACTTGCCGCTGGCTACCATTACCAGTTTGGATACCATGTCTAAACGAGCGCTAAAAGATGACATGCCGGGCATTATTGTTAGAGGCATTGTGCGCGCGGCAATCAAAACCACCTCACAAAAAGTCTTAATGGATCAGGGCGGTGCAGCAGCCATAGCCGGTATCGCGTTAAACGTAGCAAACGTTGTTACCGAATCTGCAGATGAGCGTACCTGGCGCACGTTACCCGCGAATATCAGCGCCGCCAGAGCAATCATTCCATCCGGTACACATGAAATAGTGCTGCCGGGCACATCAACTAAGCAAACCATCGATATAAAAGGTTCGCATGCCTTAGTGGTTGCTAGGCAAGTTGGCAATCAACTTTATTGGTCGCAGCCGATTTATGGCAGTAAATTGCCGGGCTATGCGCCAGTCACTATCAACAAAACGCCTGAAGTTGCCGATGAGATAGTGAAGAAAAAAGCCGGCAAAAAGAAAAAAGCCAGCAAGAAAAAGTAGCTTTAAATCAACCAAAAACCTTAATAAGGAAAAATTGATGAATACCTTTAACAAAGCGTTACTCACAGGGATGCTGACCAGTGCCTGTCTATTAACCGCATGTACCAATCATGCGCCGCCGCCACAACCGGGCAGTATCAATTCCAAACTCGAACAACTGGGTGAAATGTCTTATCTCCAGGTGACCGATTTAAAAGCAGTCAAAAGAAATCACCTGTTAGTCGTACAGGCTGAAATCAATAATACAGATGATGATAATCAGCAACTTTTCTATCGCTTTAAATGGTTCGATGCCAGCGGTTTTGCTTTGGGTGATGAGGCTTGGAAGCCTTTAGTGCTATATGCCTATCAAAAACAAACGCTGTCAGCTGTTGCGCCATCACCGCAAGCGACTGATTTTAAGCTTGTTGTGCAAAGTCCTGATAACACCGGCGATCTTCCTAACCAATAATTATTGACTATTACCGAGACTAACCAATGAATCAATCCAAACGTCTGCATGTAAATCTGGCTATTACCCTGGCGCTGTCGGTTGCGCTTACCGGTTGTGCAACCAAGTCGCCTAACTTAAGTTCTGGCAACGTTGAATATGGTGACAGTAAAACCGTTGAGACCTTAACCAATGAATTTGGCTCAACAGATTTGCAATCAATCGCCGAATCAATGTCCAGCTCCTTACTACAAGCGCCCGTGCTGGCGGCAAAATCCCGCCCTATAGTCACCGTGGCTGAAGTAAAAAACAGAACCAGCGAATACATCGATACCAAGTCCATTACCGATTCTATTCGTGCAAGAATACTCAAAAGCGGCTTGGTACGCTTTGCGGTGGACACCAGTGCCATGCAAACACAAGTTGATGAGATAACCCGTCAAAACCAAGGCAATCTATACAAAAAAAGCAAATCTAAAAAGATTGGTCAGATGGAAGGCGCGGATTTTCGTATTGAAGGCACCATCACCTCCATTGTTAAACGTGCCGATGACGTTAAAGATGTGTATTACAAATTCAGCTTACAGCTAATTGACAACGAATCTGGCGTGATGGAATGGGCAGACGAGAAAGAAATTAGAAAAACATCCAATAAGTCATTGTATTAACGGTGAAGATAATGAAATCGTTAAGTTTGTTATGGGTTTTGCCGCTGTTAATGATTGGTAACGCTGAGGCCGCTAAAATTGCCGTCACCGACCTGACCTATTCGGAAAGAGTCAGCGGTTATTTTCATGTGGTTGACTATCACAACAAGTCTTCTGCACGTGCTAGTCAGAGCGATCGTGAAAATAACTATTCAAGCTCCAGTCGCTATTCCGAGAGTGGACGTTCACAAACCGATTACACCGAAGTTGAAAGTAGTTATAGCTATATAGAATATGGTGAGTTACGTAAGTTTGTGGGCGATATTAAAGGCGAAATCCTTAAAACCAGCGGTTTTCAATTAACTCAAGCAAAACCATATACCAGCAAAGGCAGTGAAAAAATCTTCGATATTATTGCCCGTATCAAAAAAGGCTACTATCCCAAGGCTGATTATGTACTGTTTGGCACCGTCACCGAGCTTGAATTTAGAGATGAATTGAATCCAATTATCGGCACCGATACCTCGTCAAACACCTTTAGCCTAATGTTGGTTGCTGAGTTTAGCCTGATCAACACTCGCACTTATGAAGTAAAAGCTGCATTTAGTGCAACTGGCGAAGGTGAAGATGCGCGGATGGCTTCTGCAGGTAGTCGGGTAGTTCCTAGCCGAGGCAAAGTCATTTCAGCCGTTTCGAAAAGCTTAGGCGAAGATGTGGCTCGGCAAATGAATGAACAGCTGGGCAATTACACTGATAGTGGCGAACGTGCTGAACGCGGTGCGCCCGCGCCACCAGCAGGTTTGCCAAACGAAGGACCGGTGACTCGCTTTACTCCGTAACACCAACGCTACAACCAAAAACGCCAAACCCAGTACATCGGGTTTGGCGTTTTTGTTTTTTTAAATACCGATTTATTGCCGATAGATTTTGCAACAACTGTAGTAACGGCACATTAATCTGCGCAATTAAATTCCCCGACCAAACAATACTTCTTACTTAAATAATGACGCAGCCACCCGTTGGTATCGTCTTGTCGATCATCCTGCGCTTCGGGTATTTGCTGTAAGCGTTGGCGAACAGCATGGTGCGGCATTAACAATAACTCTATATCAACCATTGCCACAAACTTGTCTGGGTTTGTGCTCTTGCCGTTAAAAATCTTAAACAGTTGATGTTTCTTTAAACCAAGATGGATATTGAGCTCCTCCCGGAACTCAAGAAACAGCGGCAGCAAGTCACTGCCGGTATATGATTCATCATGCAGCTTATCTAGTCGGCTCAACAAATGGCAGATCGCAAACCGGTACAGTTCCGACTCGCGAACAAACAGCCGTACAGCCGTTGAACGCATCGCGAACCGATCGGCATTATTTAGCCGCATGGAAACGATATGTTTCTTGTCGTTTTTTAAATTGTCATCATCTTCGATCAAGGCTTAATTCCTGGTGCACTTGAGTAGTGCAAAAAATCAGGTTATTTAACCCGGTAATTAGGTCTATCAAGCATAAAGCATCAATGTTACAGATATATAACAGCCACTTGATCAAGTGAAATTATCTGTAGATTGAGTTTTAACCGTCAGTTACTTGAGCGCAGAGTGGCTCATAAAGTAGTCATGTTTTTGTCGCATAGTCCTCGCATGATGAAATTTGAGGAGTTATTACGTCAATGCAACGCACGCGCCTAAACGGGGAGGATCGAATTCACAAATCTTTGCCGCTAAGACTTTATTGTAAATAGTCCGGAATTTCTCCTGTCATGAAGTAGTTGAGCTATCCGCCATATAATTTTTATGAATGAAAGATGACCGTTACGTCAGCCTATCCCGGTGTTCGAAAAAACTTGACCACTGCTGGCTTAGTCTTTAATTTCTCTGCTTGCCGGTGTTAGTACTCAGCAGTTAGGTACGAAATTAAAGCATTCGATTTGCCGCTTAAATTCCGCTCTTTCAGGGAAGACGGAGCCCAACCCAGCCCAACTCACCCCAACTCACCCCAACTCACCCCAACCAAATTTAGGGATAGTCGATTTATGAGAATCGTTCCACGTAAAAATGTTTTCAGCGTTTTATTGACCTTAGTATTTTTACTAACCCTTACAGGTTGCAAGGAAGAGACGAAAACAGCCGCACCGGCTGCCGTTTACCTGTTGAACTACCAACATTGGACCCCAGCGCTGGTCCTGAATTTCACGGATGCACTAGCGCCGCCGGATGACAGCAGACAACCTTTGTTAGAGGCGGCGCCGCAACTAGAGCCGCCCATGGAAGGCGAATGGCGCTGGCAAGATCCTTCCCGACTGGTGTTTTTACCTGCCAATAAAACCTTACAACCCGATACCACGCTGAAAATATCGCTGGATAAAGTAACGCTCTATCCCGGCTACCGCCTCAGTCAGAAAAACCTCACGTTCCACACCCCGCCGCTGCAGATCACACGGCAAGAGTGTCGATGGCAAGACAGTGACGATGCGCCCTTACGCCGCGCGTTGGAATTGTTGGTGGAATTTAACTACCCGCTGGTTAATCCCTCTTTTACCGCAGCGTTAGACAATGGCACTGAGATCGGCATCCGTAGCAATTACGGGACGCTTATTACCGCCACCACCGATTTTTTAGTACGTCCCAGCCAAGATTCGAAAATAATCGCCAAACTCCATTCGGGCAGCGTGCAGTTACAAACGCGTGATCAGAGTGTTATCAATGCCAAGCTGGAAAAAGGTGCCGACTGTGAGCTGGCGATGGTGCGCGGCGATTGGGATAAGCCGGAAGCCAACACCCAGCCTACGGTGAACGGCATTGAAATCAGCATGGATGATGGCAAGCTCAATGTTCGTTTAACTGGTGAAGCGTTAACCGAATCGGCAAAAAAAGCCGGTGCCGGTCAGATAGTCACCAATGGCATCCAAATTAGCCCCGAGCTCGAAGGCAGTTGGAAGGTGGGCGAGTCAGCGGAAGGTCCGGATTTGATTTTTACACCGAAATCCCCGGATGCATTTAAACCCGGCTCGCCTTATGAAGTCACGGTCGCCGCGAGCGTTTTCCCGACATTAATTTTCAACAAACCAGACTATAGTGCCAGCCTCACAACCTTAGATATGTCGGCCGCTATCAACTCCATTAAGCTCTACAGCGACCCGGTTGATCCTAAAATAAAACGTGCTACGGCCACTTTAAGTTTCAGTTATCCGCCATCAAGAGACAGTCTTGCGGCTAAAACATCGGCATGGTCGCGGTTGCTGCCTGCAAAATCGTTTCAAGATGCGGTGGCTTATGAAATTAGCTACGACGACAAAAATCCCCGCTTGGCTTATCTCAAAACCGTACCGTTAAAGATTGCCGACAAACCCAGCGAAATCAAGATTGCACTCGACAATGGGATTACCGCCGCCTCAGGAGGCAAACCGGCCCAAGGAAGCTCACGCACCCTTTCTATTTCCGGCGCGCTTGACTATCTGCAGGTCACCGAACTCGACGTAAATAGCGTTATTAAAGAAGACGACAGCATAGAACGCCTGATCATGCTGCAAACCAATGTGGTCCTTAAGGAGCCTGCCGGTTTGGAAAAAGCCGTCGAGGTCTATTTACTGCCGGATTGTCATATTAAAAATCCCGCCAGACCGGCGCTATGCGCGCAAAAAGATGTTACCGAATGGCAAAGCGCCAATCAGGTAGATGCTGAGGTGATTAAACTATCGACAGCCGTTGCGGTTAAATGGCGAGATTCCGGCAGCGAAGATAAAACGATTCAGCATCTGACGTTTGCCGCGCCCGAAAATCAACAATTGTTTATCAAGGTCAACAAAGGCATTGAAAGCATCGACGGTTTTTATTTGAGCAAAGACGCCCGCTATCTCAAAGAGCTGGGTGCCAACAAACGCGAACTGAAAATACTCCACGAAGGTGCGCTGCTTAGTTTGAGCGGTAACAAAAAGCTCGGCGTGACTGCGCGCGGCATCGATAACATTCATGTTGAATTACAGCGCGTGCTACCGCATAACATGCAGCACATTGTGCAATTTACGTCCGGCAGTTTTCAAAACCCAAGATTTAAGTTGCCCATCGAACACTTCGCCGAAAAATTCGAATACGACGAGGCCTTATCACCCGGCAAAACTATGGAGAGAAATTACCTGACGGTAGATTTCGGTAAATTTACCCGCGACAAAGGCTTTCCGCCGCGCGGATTGTTTATCCTGTCGGTAGCGGAGAAAAAACCGGACACCTGCAAAGACGGTGATAAAGCCGACACGACTGCCAGCGCAGGCGAGGAGGCCCAAGAACCGCAAGCCAATGATGAAAGCGCAGATACCCAAACCTCTGACGAGCAGGCAGATGAAACCGACTGCGCGGAAAACAGCGTCGAAAATAGCGACGATAGCGAAACCTCCGGCGTCACCCAGGACAAACGCTTGGTGCTGCTCACTGATATGGGCTTGGTCGTTAAGACCGGCACCAATGGTCAACAAGATATATTTGTGATGTCCTTCCGTACCGGCTTACCGGTTAGCGATGTGCAAATTTCCCTGCTGGGCAAAAACGGCGTGGCGCTTTTTTCCGGCAAAACCGACCGCCAAGGCAAAATAAGCTTTCCGACGACCGAAGGCCTGACGGCGGAAAAAACCCCTACCGTGTATCTGGCGGAAAAAGACGGCGACCTGTCTTTTCTACCCTACAACCGCGACAACCGGCAGTTGGATATTTCCCGTTTTGATATAGATGGACTGCGAGACAACGCCGACAGCTTACAAGCCTATTTGTTTTCCGATCGAGGCATTTACCGGCCCGGCGACTCAGTGCATGTCGGCGTTATTTTGCGTAAGCGCGACTGGTCGGCATTGCCGTCGGGCCTACCGTTAAAAGCGATTATTACCGATCCTGAAAATCAGGAAGTCTGGAGCCGCACCTTGGCTTTCGGTGCCGAAGGTTTTGAAGAAATAAACTGGCTCAGCCCGGACGGCGGCAAAACCGGCAGCTACCGGATTGAGCTGATTATTAACGACAAAAATAAAAAGTCATTAGGCAGCACCAGTGTCCGCGTAGAAGAATTCCAACCCGATCGCCTGCAAGTTAAAACCGATATTCCATCAGCTCCCGCCAAAGGCTGGTTGGTACCCGAGGCGGCCAAAGCGCGCGTGACGGTGCGCAATCTGTTCGGCACGCCTGCTGAAGGTAACGTTGCCAAACTAGAACTAACGGCACGCCCTTGGGCGGGCATGGTGCCGGGCTATGCCGACTACCGTTTTCGGCCGACCGTGGTAGAAAACATTCCCGATATTCCTCAAACGCTGGGCGAGGTAACGACCAATGCGCAGGGCGAAGCCATTTTCGACTTGCCGTTAGCGGCGATTACCGAACCGGTTTATGAAATTGCCTTGGCTGGCGAAGGCTTTGAAAAAGGCGCGGGCCGTTCAGTGGTGGCGATGGCGTCGACGCTGGTTTCCAGACAAGCTTATCTGCTGGGCTATCGTGCCGACGGTGCGTTGGATTACGTACCCAAAGACACGAAACGTACTCTGGAATTGCTGGCTTTGGGGGCCGATTTTCAACCGCGCAAAGCGGAAACTTTGTCAGCGGAAATCTATGAAAATCGCTATGTTTCGACCTTGGTAAAACGTGACGACGGGCTGTATCAATATCAATCCGTGCAACGCCAGGAACTACGCAAAACCCAAGCCGTGTCATTAAATAATGGCGTGACTGGCTTTGCACTCCCCAGCGAAGCCCCCGGCCAGTTCTTTGTAATCTTCAAAAACGCGCAGGGCGAAGAATTAAACCGTGTCGATTACACGGTTGCGGGCGAAGGCAATGTCTCGCGTAACATCGAACACAATGCCGAGCTTAATTTGACCCTGAACAAAAAAGAATTCCAACCCGGAGAAACTATAGAGCTGCAGATTGTCGCGCCATACGTAGGCGCAGGGCTGATTACCGTTGAACAGGATGGCGTATTGACTAATCAATGGTTTAAAACCACCACCACCGCATCCAGCCACCGCATTACCTTGCCCAAAAACATCAGCGGCAATGCCTATCTTTCCGTGGCTTTTGTGCGCTCGTTGGACTCCAAAGAAATCTACATGAGTCCGCTCAGTTATGGCGTGATGCCGTTCAGTATCTCCAAGCAGCGATTCACGCAGGCGATCAGCCTGAATGTTCCTGAGACGGTAAAGCCGGGCACACATCTTGATGTTCGGTACAGTGTTAAAGAGCCGACCAAGCTGGTGTTGTTCGCGGTTGATGAAGGCATTTTGCAGTTTGCCCATTACAAAAATCCGACACCGCTGGATTATTTTTTCCGTAAACGGGCATTGCAGGTTAACACTCACCAGATTCTCGATTTGATTTTGCCGGATTTTGCGTTGGTGCAAAATCTGTCGGCACCCGGCGGTGATGAAAACGCGGCAATGCTGGGTAAATATAAAAATCCGTTTGCCCGCAAACACAAAGCGCCCATGGCATTTTGGTCCGGTATTATCGATGTGCAACCGGGCGAACATAACTTATCGATACCCGTGCCGGATTATTTTAACGGCAGCATCCGTGTCATCGCTGTGGCAGTTAATGCCGGGAAACTAGCAGTGCCGGTGACTAAAACCGTTGCCAGCCAGGACTATGTGATTCAACCTCAGCAGCCCTGGGTCGCAGCACCGGGCGATGAGTTTGATATGGGCGTACTGGTCGCCAACAATAGCGGCGAAGCTGGTAGCCAGTCCTTGCAGGTTAGCGTTGCCGCCGGCGATTCGCTGGAATTGCTCTCGCCTAATCCGCAGCCCCTGACGCTGGCGCAAGGGCAGGACGGCACAGTGCGTTTTCATGCCCGCGTTAAAGATAAGCTCGGGCCGATCAATGTGCGTTATCAAGTCACAGGCGGCGGGAAAAGCACCGATTACAGCGAGGAAATGAGCATACGGCCATCGCAACCGTTACTTACCACGCTGCAAGGCGGAGTATTAACCATTGAGGAGCAACGCAAAGGCAAAACCCGTAGCCTTGATTTAAAACGCGAGCTTTACGACGAACAGCGCAATGCCGAACTGGCGGTTTCCATCACACCGTCGGCTTATCTGCGCGGCATTGTCGATTACCTAAAACACTATCCATACGGCTGCACCGAACAGATTACCAGTCAGGCATTCCCGGCTGCCGTGTTGGGCGCTAATCCTGAGCTGGGACTATCAACTGCGGATGTCGATAAACTGTTGGATCGCAGCATACACATCCTGCAAACCCGCCAAAAACACGACGGCAGTTTTGGCTATTGGACCGTTGCCGACGAGGGCGAACCGTTCTATTCCATGTACGCCACCCATTTGTTGCTGGAGGCCGGGGAGCATGGTTACAAAGTACAAGAGGCCATGTTGACGCGCGCCCTGCATTTTGCCGATGAATATTCGCAAAGTCAGCAAACGCAGCAGTACCAGCATGACGCCCAAGCCTACGCGTTTTACCTGTTGGCCCGCAACGGCCGGAATGTCGCGGAGCGCTTACGTGCGTTTGAAGCCGAATTGCAATCCCAAAGTCAGGCGAGTGGCAACCCGATCAGCAGCCGAACCCGGTTTTTTATCGGCGCCGCTTACAAATTGCATCATCTGGATCAGGATGCCGATCGCCACTTCGGCGAATTTCAACGCCAGTGGCAAGCCACCGGACAATTACCCAAGGATATTCAAAATAATCCTGAAGATTTAAGCCTGTATCTTTATTTGGTGGGTAAACACCTGCCGGAGTTGATTGATAGTAAAGATCCGAAATTCGGTCACTATCTTCTCGAACTGGCTCAAGACTTGATCAAACAACGGATGAATTCTTACCGCGGTTCCATGGCCTTGCTGGGCTTGGGGAGTCTGTGGTCACGTTTTGATCAGGATCAGGATCAGCAACAAGCCTTTACCGTGCTGGCCGGTACACCGCTAGCCCAACTGGAACTGCAAGGTAAATCCGTCAAAAGTACATTGCTGTCGCCAACCACAAGACCGTTGGAAATAAGCGGCAAAGGTACCTGGAATTTGTATTATCAACTCAGTGAGCGCGGTTACGATCGTTCAGCACCAGCGGCTGCCATTGCCGAAAAACTGACCATCAACCGTCAGTTGCTCAACGAGAAAGGCGAAAAAGTCGAACAGATCGGCTTACAGGATAAATTGCACATTCGCGTCGCCTTGCATCCGGACCATGCCATGAAAGACATTGCCGTCGTCATGCTGATTCCCGGCGGCTTTGAAATTGACCTCAGCGAGCAAGGTTTGGCCGAGCGTAAATCGCTGCCAATCGACAAAAAACCATTGTGGCAACCTGATTATATCGACGTGCAAGAAGACCGCTTGGTGCTGTTCGGTGCGTTGGACGGCGGCGAAAAATATTTCGAATTCCGCTTAAAACCGCTGAATTCGGGAAATTACAAAGTGCCGCCGGTGTTCGCAGAAGGCATGTATGACACGGAGATTTTATACCGGGGGCTGGCAGATGTTATTAAGGTGAAGGAGTAATGACCGGCATGACTGGCTTGAAAATGACTACGATGACGGTTAAAGAAATGCGCGCCGCTCGCGAGCGAAGCGAATCGAAAACCGACCTGGAGAATTTCTGCTGGGTTTCGCGATGCTCTACCCAGCCTACGGGCTATCCCGAAATAATTGTCGAAAGTGAAAAGCAGATTTCAGGTGTAGTGCGTAGGCTGGGTAGAACGCAGTGAAACCCATCTAGGGCGCTTAAAGCAAGGCAAGCCAAAATACATGAGATTTACCGCTAATGCGTTGAAACTGTCGCCAATCAAGCTAGCGCTGTTAGCCGCTGTGTTACTGCTATTAATCTGGCTGGGTTTGGGCTTTACCCCTCAACCCCTGCTGGTTAACAGCGCCAACGGCTCTTATGCCGTTACCGATAACAAGGGCCATTTGTTGCGGCTGAGCCTGACGTCTGACGAAAAATACCGGGTATGGACGCCGCTGGCTGAGCTGCCGCAAACCTTGCAAGATGCGACTTTACATTACGAGGACCGCTGGTTTTATCAACACCCCGGCATCAATCCGGTAGCTTTGTGTCGTGCAGTGTTGAGCAGTCTGATTCCGCATAAGCGCTGGATGGGCGCATCGACTTTGACTATGCAATTGGCCCGCCAGCGTTGGCGGCTGAAGACGGATACTGTTACCGGCAAGCTGAAACAGATGGCTTATGCCGCGTGGCTGGAGCGGCATTTCAGCAAAACCGAACTGTTGCAGGCCTATTTAAATCTTGCGCCCTATGGCGCCAACATCGAAGGCGCGGGTGCTGCCGCCTGGGTTTATTTTCACAAGCCGGTGTCGGCGCTTAGCCAGGATGAAGCCCGCGCGCTGGCATTGATTCCACAAAACCCCAGTGCGCGGGCGCCGATGACTCCGGCGGCGTTGCAACGGCTGCGTCAGGCTTGGCGAACTGCATACGGCGATGATCCGGGATTCGACAGACTCTGGTTTAGGTTGCGTAAAGATCTGCCGTTTCGAGCGCCGCATTTTTCCGAACGACTGCATGCGCTTCATCCAGAAGCGGCAACGCTGCTTTCGACGCTGGATACTACCGTTCAGGAGTTGAGCGAAGAATTGCTGTCCGGTTTTCTTCGGCAACATCACCTGCAAGGCGTTGTTAATGCCAGTGTGATGGTGGTGCATGCGCCGAGCATGTCGGTGTTGGGTTATGTGGGCTCTGCGGACTATTTCAATCGGGATATTCAAGGCTATGTTAACGGCTTGAAAGCCCCGCGTTCGCCCGGTTCCACGCTTAAACCTTTTATTTATGCGCAGTCCATTGCGCAAGGGTTGATTACGCCGGATACCCGCGTTAAGGATACGCCGTTGCGGATGGGCGATTACCAGCCGGAGAATTTCGAACGCAATTTCTATGGGCCTTTGTCGGCGACCGATGCGTTGGTACGCAGCCGAAATATTCCGGCGATTAGTTTGCTGGCGCAACTGCAAAAACCGACTTTTCACCAGTTTTTACTACAAGCGGGCATACCTATTCCTAAGCAAGCGGCCAATTACGGACTGAGCTTGGCGATAGGCAGTGCTGAGATTTCGATGGAAGATTTGCTCAGGCTGTATGGTTTGCTGGCTAATAATGGCGAGTTGAAAGAGTTGCGTTGGTTAAACCAAACCGACCAAGCACCGCAAGCCAATCAGCCGCTATTACTGCCGGAAGCCGCGTTTTTAGTGAGAGACATGCTGGAAACCAACCCACGCCCGCAACGCAGTTTTGGCGGGCGTAGTTTCGGTCAACAGCAAGCGGTCGCCTGGAAAACCGGCACATCTTCGGGCCTGAAAGATGCCTGGGCCATCGGCATCATGGGTGATCTGCTGGTTGGCGTTTGGGCCGGTAATTTCGACGGCAGCCCCAATCGGCATTTAGTCGGCCGGGAATTGGTCGGGCCCTTGTTGTTTGGCGTTCTCGATGCCATCGCTATGGAACGTCCGATTGCCGACTCTGATGCAAAATCGCCTACCGGGCTAAAGCGCATAGAAATCTGCCCGTTATCCGGTCAACCGGTTTCGCCCTGGTGCCCGCGTGGCAAAACCGGCTGGATTATTCCGGGTGTATCACCGATTAAAACCTGTACCCTCCATCGCCGGATCAGGATTAATCCGGCCAACGGTTTACGCCTGTGTCCGGACGACCAACGCCAAGGCGAAACGCGGGTGGCAGAATTTTGGGACAGCGATGAATTAGAGTCGTTTCGCCAAGCCGGAGTGCGGCGCGACAATCCACCCGCCTTTGAGCGTTCATGTGACGATGCAACCGAAAGCAATGCCGCCGCCAATCCGCCCAAGATTGTCTCACCGCAGGCGGGTGTGAGCTATCCGGTCAGGGCGGGGCAGCAAAACACCATAGAATTTAGTGCCATCTCAGCGGGCGGGCGGCACCGGTTATTTTGGTTTGTCGATGATGATTTTATCGGCGAAGGCACCACGGTATTTTGGCCCGGTAAACCCGGCCAGTTTGCAGTCGCGGTTATTGACGATCAGGGGCAGTCGGCCAGTGCAGCTTTTAAGGTAGTGCCGACCGATTAATGGGTTGTATTGATTACGGATTCCAACCCCCTACCGTTAACTTCAAATCACTCCGATGTAATACATGTCTTAAAACATTAACTTGCCTGTCACTGAAATGTCTCAATCAACCAGTAATCTACAGGCATTCAAAAAACCAAGCGGTTGATTGCTTCGGTCTTTAGTAAAAATGGTTCGGGGTATCGTGTTTTACCCCTGTGTTGTTATTTCAAAATCAGAACAGTGGCAAAAGCCAAACCTATCGTGAGGTAGGGACGGAAAACTTCGGGTCTTTATCGATGAAAAAGATCGATTAAAAAGATAGCCGGGTTGCCACCTTATTAACGTAAGGACTTATTAATGCAAGGAAATAACTGTATCAAATGGGGCTTAGCCCTGCTGTTGTTATCAGTCGTCAATACTGGCAACGCTTCAAGTAAGGCATTTAACGAATCAACGTATTTAGATGTTAATGAAAGCGTTGCTATTGATAAGTTTCAGGCCGGCTTTAATGCCGCGGAGCAATTAAAGGCATCGTTAAGCTCGATAACCGGCAGTAGTATTTCAGCTGTTACGGGCAATAAAAATGCATGGGCGATGCAAACCAATTTATGGCTGCTTAATGCTAATAAGCCGGCCGGTAATCCGCAAGCACTCATTGAACCCTTTGCCAATAGCGCCTTAGCTTTTAACACGGGATCGACTTGGGATGCGATGGGCGAAAAGCAATGGCTGGCAGATTGGAGCGTTAGCGTCAGCAACATTGTTAATACCTTAGGTGTTAGTGCGGTTAGGGTGTCGGTTATTTCAATGCTTGGTTCATCAGAGATTCTCGCGGCTGTAGCTGCTATCTCAGCTGTTCCGTTATCAACTTTAGTTTGGGTATTTCTTACCGGGTTAATGATCTTACTCGCCACTCGCCGCAAACATGCGGTGTTAGGGATAGTGGCGTAATAACTGATTGGATTGTCTTGATGTATTCGAAATTGCTGTCGAGCCTCTTCAGGTAATGGTAGGAGCGGGCCTTGCCCGCGACCAATAAAATCTAAATCGCTGTATTGGAAAATAATCGCGGGCAAGGCCCGTTCCTACTGGGGTTTCAATAAGCGCCAGTAGTCCGCCAAGGATGAAATGACGGTTAGGATGTAGGTGCGGATTTATCCGCACTGGGCGAATAAATTCGCCCCTACATTATCGCCTTCGGTTGGCACGCTACTAGGCAGTGCAGCCTGCAACAGCGCAGGTTTGAGCTGGAAATTTATTAGAGAGCAGCGTCCAGCGTTGGTTAATGAAGATGCTGGTTATGTAATACATTTCATCAAACTGTAACCAAGCTGTCACCGAAACAACACAACAACTCTGGAATAATTCGCACCAAGTTGAGGGCGGCTGAATAGGGTTGTTGTTTAACGAATTGGATGTAACTAGGGAACAAGGATGGCACGAATAGGGAGTGGGCTTTGGAAGATAGTAGGGAGTAAGTTGGGGTAAAAAAATGGTAGCGGGGGCGTAGGCGGCAGTGTTTATCTGTTAGATGGTGTCGGGCAGAATTATAAGTGTGTAAAAGCCAAACCTGTTGTGAGGCGGGGACGGAAAGTTACAGGTCTTGATAGTAAAAACATTCAAGACGGCTGGGCCATCACCTTGTGTAAATAATACTTTTTATTTTTTAAACATAAGGCATTAAACCAATGAAACAATTCTCTAAATCTTTATTAGCAGTGGCTTTGTTAGCGGCTACAACTGGCGCGGCTAACGCAAGTATTCAAGTTGGCAGCAATACACTTTCAGAAGCTTATCTGTCAGTGTATGACAGCTCACGTGGATTAACATTTGCGTTGGACTTGGGTCTGACTATGGGTGATTTAGTTCTTAATTTAAGCAATGATACTTTTTCAAAAAGCTATGATCTGGCTGCTCTGACTGCGGGCTCTACCGGTGGAAAATGGTCAACTTTCGCTGCCGGTTTAAATTCTGCAACTACGGTTTACGGCGTGGTAGCTTCAGGAACGGCTGGAAAATTATTTGCAACGGGTCCTGAAATTAGTCCAGCAAATTTTGCAACAACAACTCTTGCTACTGTTGCTGTAACTAATACTAAAAATCATATAGCTTCTGTTAACACAGCATCTATTGCTGATAATGCAGGTGCTGCTGTTCTTACATCTTTAAATCTGAGTGCAATAATTTCAGATGCCGATACTGCGAACACTGGGCAACATAATCAAGTGGCTCAATTCAGTACTCTTAATGGAGCTAAAGGTGATGCTGCGGCCGATATTAGCTATGGTCAACTTGGTAAATTTTACTACTACAACCAAAATCAGGCTCCTGTAGAAGCTGTCCAACAATGGTCATTGTCTGGTAATACACTGAGCTTTGCTGCCCCTGCTGCTGTGCCACTGCCTGCTGCGGTTTGGATGTTTGGCGCTGGTCTGATGGGTGTATTGGGTCTTACTCGTCGTAAAAACACTGCTGTTTAAGCTTTGATCTTAGGAGGGGTGTTTTACATTCCTCCGCTTTTATTTAACTGATTCCAAGTGAGAAATCTAATGAAAAAATTAGTCTTAGGCGCGGCCATTGCTGCGGCGTTAACAGCAACAGCTGCCCAAGCGGCAATTACCGTTGATGCCAATGGTGTGCCAGTTATTAACCCAGCTGATACCAACATTTTGTATCTGTCAGGCGCTTCTGCGGCAGAAAAATTTATCGAAAAAGTGATCACCGATGTATCTGTACCTGCGGTTGATAAGATCTGCGACTCATCTAAAAAGATTTATAAATTCCAAGATACTGCCGCTACTTCGCAATATGCCTACTTGTGCGAAAGAGCTACCACTAACCCTTCTGTACCTAGCAATAAAGCCAATATCTTGATTTATAAACGCAGTGCCGGCGGTTCTGCGTTTGGGGTTAGCCCAATTGTTGCTGAAGCTAACGGTAATACAGCCGCTGCAACGATCGAGTTTTTAAAAATCAGCTCAGCATGTACAGTGACTACTGCCGCTGGCGTGGGTGCATTAACTAAAATTAGCTGCGCTTACGATCCTGCCGATGCCACTAAATTTGTTAATCATATTCCTGATTTCGGTATCTCTGACGTCGATCCTGGTCAGTTTACAGGTAACAATGCGCCGATTAATCCTGATACCAATGCGCCTTATGAAAGCGTAACTTCTGCAGATGTTGCCAAATTGACGGTAAAAAGTGCTTCTGCACTGACATTTGGCGTGCCTGTTACTAAAAACTTGTATTTTGCCTTGCAAGCGGCACAAAAATCCACCGGTGCAATCCCTGCTGCTTGCGTAGTGGGTGATGAAACTGAAGCTTGTATGCCTAACTTAACTTCTGCGCAAGTGGCTTCTATTCATGCCGGTGCTATTGTTGATTGGAATCAATTGAAAGTCGGTACGGTCGGTTTGTATGATTGGGTGAATACCCCTGCAAACGGCGCTAGCGCTTATGCACCGGGTGCGCCTTATCTGCACACTTGCCGTCGTGAAAACGGTTCTGGTACCCAAGCCCAATCTAACATCAAATTCTTGGCTGATCCGTGTGCTGGAGGCGCCGCGCTTACAGCAGCATCTGATACAGTTGTACAGGGATTTGCTGAGGGTGACGGCTTGGCAATGGTTCACGAGAACAACAGTTCAGGAAACGTGGATCTTTGTTTGAATGAATTGCAAGACGGTACTAACGCTGCAAATTCTTTTGACAACACTTACGGTGTACGTTGGGCGGTGGGTATCCAGTCATTGGAAAAATCAACTGCAGCGGCCACTAAATACCGCTTTGTTAAATTGGACGGTGTCGCACCTACTTTAGCCAATGTTGTTAAAGGTAAGTACCGCGATTGGGCAGAAAATACTTTCCAATACAGCAACACGCATGTCTTTTCTAGCATCAGCGCTGAAAACACAGCGCTGAAAGCCTTGACTAATGCGGTTATTAAATCGTCTGGCGCACCAGAAGTAATGGCGGCGTTGAACAACGGTTTTACACATACCTTTACTACCGCTAAAGGCGCTTATTTGGCAGTACCTACCAACTATGCTCCAGAAGCCAACGGTGCTTTCTTGTCCACAAGACCGGTTAGTCCATTCAGCCATGCAACAGCGGCTGTGCCAGCTAACAACTGCCGCGTACCTTCCATTTATAACAATGGTTCAGTCGGTTCAGGTGACACTGGCTTGTAAGCTTAGCTAAGCCGGGGCAACCCCGGCTTGAGTCAAGGACGACTCAAAATGAATAAAACCAGCCGTTTTAGGACGGCTGGTTTTTTTCGTTCGCGTTAAGCGGTAAGTGGGAGCGATGCCAATATCGCGATGTAGGTGCGAATTTATTCGCACAACTCGCTAATAGCTGCTTCGCAATGTGCGAATACCCCCTGGGGCACAAGTAAATTCGCACCTACAACAGGCAATAAATAAGCGAACGTAACCCCGTTGTCACAATAGCTTAACGTAAGCTCAATAAAATGACGGACTAGCGGTTTTCAAAGGGAAAACCGGCACACACAGACAAAATAGATGTCATGCAGTTAAAAAGAATTAAGACGGGCCAGCCTTTAATTTGGCTGGTCTGCTGTGCTTTTACAGTGGTGGGCAATGCGTTCGCCGAACAGGCTGCGCAGCCAGCCCCAGCTAATGTAGAAGCTGCGCAAGATGCTTCGGCTGAACAGCAAGCTGCGCCCGAGCAACCGGCTACTTTCGATTTGTTGGAATTACGGGTGAAGGGCAATAACCTGATCGACAAAAAGCAGTTGGAACGGACTATTTATCCATTTTTGGGGCTAAAGAAAAGCGTCGACAATGTTGAGGCTGCGCGTGCGACATTAGAAGAGCTCTATAAGACTCAAGGCTATCAAACCGTGTCGGTGGACATTCCTGAACAGGATGTTAAAAACGGCATCGTTTATTTACAGGTTGTCGAAGGCAAAATTTCGCGTTTACGGGTGAAAGATGCCCGTTATTTCTCGCTGGGTAAAATCAAGGCGGGCGTGCCGGAGTTGGCGGAAGGTAATGTGCCTAACTTCCCGAAAATGCAGAAACAATTGGCAGAACTGGGCATCGAGAGCCCTGATCGGCAAATTCAGCCGGTATTGCGGGCAGGGGAAACGCCAGGGACGCTGGAAGTTGATTTAAAGGTCAAAGACGAATTGCCACTGCATGGCAAGGTTGAACTCAACGGCCGTAATACCTCGACGACCAGTCGTTTGCGCTTGGTATCGTCGTTACGTTACGAAAATCTTTGGCAGGCCATGCACAGTGCTTCGTTGATGTACCAAGTGTCACCGGAAAACAGCGCTGAAGTTGATGTTTGGGCGGGGACTTATGCCTTGCCGTTGTTTAGTAGCGATGCACGACTGGCATTTTATGGGGTGAGTTCATCGTCAAGTGCCCAGATTGCCAGTGCCGGGGCGTTGTCGGTGATTGGTATTGGTAATATTTATGGTGCCCGACTGGTGAAGCCGTTGACGCCGATAAATGACTATTTTCACAGCGCTACTTTGGGTGTCGATTACAAAGACTTTCAAGAAGACGTCAACCTGATCGGTGCCGACAATATCAGAACCCCCATCAGCTATTTACCGTTCATGGCTCAATACAGCGGTAGCTTACGGACTAAAGAGTCAGAAACGACGTTCGATGTAGGTGCACATTTTTCGTTCCGCGGATTGGGTAATGAACAAAAGCAATTCGAAGAGAAACGCTATCTGGCCAAAGCCAATTATGTGTACTTGACCGGCGACCTTAAGTTTCAGCATGAATTGCCGTTTGGCATGGAAGCGGTCAGCCGTGTTGCCGGTCAGGTTTCTGATACGCCGCTAATCAGTAACGAGCAGTTTTCGATGGGCGGTGCTGAAAGTGTGCGCGGTTATTTTGAAACACAGTCATTAGCTGATGATGCACTGTTCGGTTCTTTGGAACTGCATTCGCCGCATTTAGGTGCCGCTGATTGGGAGTATCTCAATAATTTGAAATTATTAACGTTCGTGGACGTGGCTAAAGGCTGGGTTAAAAACCCGTTGCCGGATAATTCTTCAGGCGATTTTATTAGTAGCGCGGGGATAGGGATGAATTTTCAGATGTGGAAACATCTGAGTGGCGTATTGAATGTCGGGTTTCCTTTTAACGCATTAGGCCCGGTAAAAAGCGGCGATCCCCGACTGCATTTTAATATCGCCACCGATTTTTAAGATTAATGGTTTGTAGGAGCGGGCCGTGCCCGCGAATTTTAAAACAATCGCGGGCACGGCCCGCTCCTACAGGCTGAATAAAGATTTTTTTATTGTGTTAATGCTAAACCCGTTGCGAGGCGGGGACAGAAAGCCGCGGATCTTGCTTAGCAAGACGGCCGGGTTGTCACTGACTAAAGCGTGTTAATTATTTTTGCTAAAGGTAACCCCCATGTCTCACAAAACGCAGCCAACTCAACATAAGCCAGTAGAAAATCAGTTCAGGTTAAAACCCTCGGTTGCATGTATAAAACTGGTAATTACCGGTGGTTTGTTCGCAAGCGTAGTGGCACCGGTTTATGCCGAATTACCGGTTCCTGTGCCGGGACAAGGTTGGGTCAGCTCCGGTAGCGCCAGCAGCCAAGTCTTGGGTAACACCCTGCGTATTGATCAGCACACCGATAAAGCCATTCTTAATTGGCAAAGCTTTAACGTCAGCAAGGAAAATACCGTGCAGTTTGTGCAGCCCGGTAGCTCGTCGGTCGCACTAAACCGCATTAATCAGCAAGACCCCAGTCGAATTCTTGGTCAAATTAAAGCTAATGGCCAAGTGTATCTGTACAACAAAAATGGCTTTGTGTTCGGTAAGGATTCGGTAGTCAACACTAACAGTCTGCTTGCCAGTACCCTGAATATCACTGATGACGTATTTAATCGCGGCATTACCCGTGTATTCGATGAAAACGGCAGTGCGGCATTAGCCATTGAGCCAATGCAGGCAGGCGATGCGCTGGATCCAAAAAACGCTCAAATCCTGATTGAAGCCGGTGCCAAAATTTCCACCGATAAAAACGGCCGCATCATTATTGTTGCGCCGACTATCGAGAACAAAGGCTCGTTGTCTTCGGATACACAAGGCCAGATTATCTTAGCGGCCAGTCAGGACAAGGTTTATTTACAGGCGGCCGACAAAAATGACCCGTTCGCAGGCTTGGTTGTGGAAGTCGATACCGGCGGTAAGGTGACTAACGCCGGTGATATTCTTGCGCGGCAAGGTAACGTCACCATGGCCGGTTTTGCTGTCAATCAGCAAGGCCGTGTCAGAGCAACGACCTCGGTGAGCGTGAATGGCTCGATTCGCTTGTTGGCGCAAGAAAAGCACGGCACGCAAGGCAATAAGTTGGTGGCGACCAAGACTGACCGCACCGAAACAGAAAGCACCGATCTAAACGATGGCTTGGGCACCAAAGCCACCACTACTTTAGCAGCAGGCAGCGTTACCGAAATCGTTGCGGATGTCGATGGCGGCAGTGCGATTGATGAGCAGGTCCAGCCTGACTCTTATTTACAGGTGACGGGCAATACCGTGCAAGTTCAATCCGGCGCCACTATTAAAGTGCCGGGCGGCAAAGTGAATATCACCGCGACTGATAATCTGGCTGATGCCACGCAAGGCACCAAAGGCCGTATTCTTGTTGATAAAGGCGCAGTAATCGATGTATCCGGCTATAAAAATGTGGCGGTGGCGATGGAGCGCAATGTCGGCGAGATTTCTGCTCAAAGTTATGATTTACGCGATTCCCCGTTACAAAGAACCGGCGTACTGAAAGGCGAAACCCTCAAAGTGGATTTGCGTAAGGGCTCGGATATTGTTGATACCAGCGGCGCAGAAGCCCGTATATCACGCGGCATTAATGAACGCTTGGGCGACGGCGGCGAGATTAATCTAATTGCCAGCGGCGATTTGATTATCAACGACGACGCCAAAATTGATATTTCCGGTGGGTCGGTTGCTTATCAGGATGGCTACATTAATACCACCAAGTTGCTGACTGACTACGGACGCATCGTTGACATCAGCGATGCCGATCCCAATGAGCATTATGTGTCTATTTTTGGATTCGTTACTGAGCGCCATGATAAATGGATCCCCAAAGGAAAGGAAAAAATCTGGAATATGCTGGGGAGTGGCGCTAGTCAGTTCCAGCGCGGTTACGTTGCAGGTAAAAATGCCGGTAGCTTGAATATTAAAGCGCCCAAGGTGGCTTGGAATGGCACGCTAATAGCGGGCAGAAATGCCGGGCAATTTCAACGCGAGCTGGCGAACACGCCTTTCGGGGGCCGCCTTGATATTGACATGGCGGTTTTCCAATCAGTGCAAAATGTTAAGTTTCAAAATGCAGGCCAGCAGACGCAACTTGCCCTGGATGACCTGTTTCCCGAACGGGATGCTCAGCAACCCGCCGACCTGATCTTGTCTGCGGCATTGTTAGGCAATTCAGGAGTCGAAGCGGTATCGGTTAAAACATTTGGCGACGCGACGTTAGTTGAAGGCGCCAACATTACCATGCAACCTCGTGGCAGTTTAGCGGTGCAAGCAGGCAATATTGATGTTAACGGCAGTTTTAAAGTCGCCGGTGGCAGCATTAACTTAAAGGCGGCGACTAATTCAGTAGCAGCTAATGCCGGTTTGCTGAATATTAACTCCGGAGCCGTTTTGGATGTCTCGGGTCGATGGGTTAACGACATAAAACAAGGGCTGTCTGTATTATTGACCGATCCACTGGCGATTGCGGGTGGATCGGTCAAGGCTGAAGCCGAGGGTGATTTAAAGGTCAATGCGGGTTCAGTCATCCGTGCCGATGGCGGTGCCTGGCTGCCGTTAAGTAGTAAATTGAAAGCCGGTAAAGGCGGCGACATCACATTAGCGGCCAAAGGTAACGGTTCCGTTCCTTCGACCTTGACATTGGCAGGCGAGGTCTCAGCTTATGGCTTGGAACAGAACGGCAGTTTAACGCTTGAAAGCGGCAAAATTATTGTCGGTAAGCCAACGGCTGATAATGTCACTGATCAGGCGTTGGTGTTGGGTGTGTCTAATGGCAATTTCGACTTCTCTCAAAAACTAGCGTTTAACCGGATTAATTTAATTGCCGATTTTGACGATTTAACGGTCAAATCTAATGTTAATTTGAATTTGCGGGCGAAAAATCTCCAACTGAAACCTGGCTATTTAACAAAAGCCACAGGCAGTTCATTGCGCGACTTTACAACGATTGTTGAATTGCCTGAGCATTTACGTCAACCGCTGCAAATCAATATGGACGGCAATTCCGGGGTAAAGATTGAAACCGGCAGCGCCATACGTACCGATAAGGGCTCTACGATCAGCTTGCTGAGTCAAGCCGGCAGCATTTTCGTTGGTGGTTTGTTGGAGGCAGCCGCCGGTCAAATCAAACTGGCAATTAAACCTTCAGCAGGTTTGGAATACGATCCTAAGCAAACCATCTGGATCGGCGAGAACGCTAAATTATTAGCGCAAGGCACTACACGTTTGAATCCGGCTGATATTTTTGGGCATCGTACTGGCGCCGTATTGAATGGTGGTGAAATCAGTTTTGATGCTCAGCGTGGTGCAGTGGTGCTCGAACAAGGCTCGCTGCTCGATGTGTCAGGCACGAGTGGAACACTGCATATATTGCAACCGGCAAAGAATGCGGCTGCCGATTACGTGACACAAACCATTGCTTCTGACGCCGGTAAAATAAAGTTGACAGCGGCTGAAGGCATTGTGATGGATGGCACGCTGCGTGGTGCGGCGGGCTCGACCAAAGCTCATGGCGGTAAGCTGGAAGTCACGTTAGATCAAGCCAAACGTAATCCGCCGGATGATCCGCAAGTCCCTTTCCCCAACAATCCATTGATAATCAATGTGACTCAAGTGGCACGACGCTCATTGGAAGAAGACGTTAATCCCGGTGATGACTTCCCTCTTGCTCTGAATGGACAGGCAACCTTAAACGCCGACAGTATTCGTACTGGAGGTTTTGCCGATCTAAGCCTTAATACAAAAGATCAGGTGGTGTTTATTGGCGACGTCAATTTAACGACGGCTGAGCGTATCAGCATTGATACTCAACTTATCAGTGCTACTGGTGATAATGGCGGTGACGCCGGCAACATCAATCTCAACACCAATTTCCTACAGATGGGATCGTCCTTGAATCGGACGCTTGCCAATTCTGCGCAGACCGGTAATGGCCAATTCACCGCCAACGCAAAATGGCTGCAATTAAAAGGCGCGACCCAGTGGGATGGTTTTAAACGCATCGCCTTGAATAGTGAGCATGATATTCGCACCATCGGTTTGCGTAACGCTGATGAGCAGCGCGATTTTGGCGGTGGTTTGGTCACGGCGGCTGATTTGGCGTTAAACGCCAGCCAGATTTATCCATCAACATTAACTGATTTCACTTTCGCGGTTAAAAACAACCCCGACGGAAAAATCGATATTACCGGTCGCAACACCGATACCTCACCGTTATCGGCAGGCGGCACATTGACTTTTGAAGCGGCGGTTATCAATCAGAAAGGGGTATTAAAAGCGCCTTTGGGCACGATTAATCTCAAAGCATCTTCAAGTTTAACGCTGGAGGACGGCAGCTTGACTTCCGTGTCAGCGAAAGGCCAAACAATTCCATTTGGCGTAACGCAGGGCGGCCTGGATTGGTTATATCCGTTGGACACATTGAGAAACCTGGTGTTCGATGCCGCGCCGGAAAAGCGCATGGTGTTATCGGCACCTGAGATTGTCGCCAAACAAGGTAGTGTGGTTGATGTCTCCGGTGGTGGCGATTTGGTTTCTTATGAATTTGAGGCAGGTGCCGGTGGTTCTTTTGATTATTTACAACCCGGCAGTGCGTCTTATCAAGGTGGTTTTGCTGTGTTACCGACCTTGGGTTCACAGTTGGCTCCGTATGACCATTATGAAAGTCAGGGGTTTGCTTATGCGCCCGGTAGTACGGTTTATTTAAGCGGTAGTCCGGGATTGCCAGCCGGTGAGTATGCAATATTACCGGCCCGATATGCGTTGTTACCGGGTGCGTTTTTAATCACGCCGCAAGCCAATACTCAAGACTTGGCGGCGGCTCAGTACACTGTCGATGGTTTGTCCATCGTACCCGGATACCAGAAACTGGCGGGTACTGACATTCGTGATGCACGCACCAGTGGCTATCGAATTGAAAGCAGGGCTGATGTGCTTCAGCACTCAAAATACAACATAAATACCGCTAATCAATTTTACCAAGCACGCGCCCGGAAGAACGAAACAGCGACGCCAGTGTTACCGATGGATGGCGGGCAAATTTCTTTGATTGCCCAAACAAAACTGATTATGGATGGGCAGTTCATGGTCGATGCGTTAACCGGTGGCCGCGGCGCAAAAATGGATATTGCCGCCAACCGAATCTCTGTGGTCAATCAATTGAGTGAGACACCGACTGACGGAATACTGGAAATTTTGGCAGGGGATTTAAGCGATTTACATGTCGACAGTTTGTTGCTCGGTGGCGCGCGCAGTCGCAACACAACCAACAGTGCTGAAACCGATATTGATGTGTCCGCTCAAGAAGTTGTGTTTACAACTAATACCCACTTGCAGGGCCCTGAAATCATACTGGCAGCAACCGGCTTGGTCGAAGTTCAGGCGGGTGCAAGCTTGGACGCCAATCAACAAGCCCGAAGCGGCGATAGTGTCTTGAATGTCAAAGGCGATGGTGCCTTACTGCGGCTTTCCGGTGATAAACAAGTGGTGTTAAATCGTACCGAAACGTCCGGCGCTACAGGCGAATTACGTGTTGCCGCCGGTTCGACCTTAAAGTCCTCTAAGTCAATGTTGCTGGATGCCAGTCAATCGACTGAACTGTCAGGTGATATTCAAATGCACGGCGGTTCGTTAAATCTGGCCGCTAATACCATCAACATCGGTGAAGTCGATAATTTGGGTGGCAATGCGTTGAATTTGTCCAACCTAAAATTAGCGAATTTAGCTGTTGATGAACTGGTACTGACCGGTCGGGACAGCATTGGTGTGTACGGTAATGTTGGTCAGGTCAATGCGGATGGCTCATTGATTACCGATATTAATGGCCAGTCGCAAGCCATTAAATTCGATCGCCTGGTTATCAACACAGCAGGATTTACCGGCCACGGCACCGCTTCTGATAGCGCCAAGCTCCAGGCTGGTAGTTTGACTGTGCAAAACACCGCGTCGGCAACCAATCAGCAAGTTGTTGATGGACAAGGACTGTTGGAGTTGCAGGCCGATAGCTTCAAGGTAGGTAGCGGCAACTTTGCGATTCAAGGTTTCAACGGCGTTAACATTAACGCAGCTAAAGAGTTCCGAGCGGCCGGTAAGGGCAGTGTCGATGTTGCCGCCGATTTGAATGTGACGACAGCGGCGTTGACGGCTGACGGTGGCAGCAATATCAAATTGAATGCGGCAGGTTATCAGGCTCAGTTTAATAGCCTGAACAGCACGGCTGCGGTTGTAAGTAGTTTCGGTGGTGTGATTGACGTGATTGCCGATGCGATTGGTTTTAATACCAAGGCGGTTTTACCGTCCGGCAGTTTCGGTTTGCATGCCTTGACCGGCGACGTTACCTTAGGCCAACAGGCTAATGTTGATCTGGCTGGACGAGCCGTGCAATTTGCCGACCAATTCGACTACACGCCGGGCGGTCATTTTAAAGCGGAGTCAGATCACGGCAAGGTATTAATGGCCGCGGGTTCCATGGTCGATGTTGATAGTGGCGGCGGTAAAGCGGCGGGCGGTAGCGTTACGTTAAAAGCGCCTGATCAATCAGTTGTGTTGTCAGGGCAATTACAAGCTGCAGGTGGCAGCGCGACTTTAGATGTCGGTGGATTTGATGCAACGGCGAACTTTGATGGTTTGATGGCGGCGCTAAATAATGCCGGTATTAACCAAGCGATTTATTTCCGTACTCGAAATGCCGACATAGTACAAAGCACGGCTGGCAATATCGTTGCCAAAAACGTCACTTTAGTGAGCGATACCGGTGCGATGACCTTGGCTGGCGCGATACATGCCGACTCGGCTGAACAGGGCGGCAGTATTAAACTTTACGCAGGCGATGGCATTACTTTGGCGGCTGGTGCTGATTTGACAGCCTTGGGCACGGCCGTTGGCGCGAAAGGCGGCCAGGTGTTGTTGTCGTCGGTTGATGGTGATAACGATGCAATTAGTGGTATTGATCTACAGAGCGGTTCGCGTATTGATGTTTCAGGTAACGGCGGGGCGGACGGTGAAGTGACCCTGCGCGCCTTACGCACCGGCACTGGCGTTAACATTCACCCGGTTGCCGGCACGGTTAGTGGTTTTAGCAAGTTTTATGCAGAGGGTGTTAAACAATACAGCAATGCTGATCTGGGTGATGACGGTGAGATTAATAGCGGCGACATCGCTGCAATCAAGAGTGAAACCGCTGCATTTATGACGGCCGCGAATATGCAAAATGTTGCAGTAATGGCGCCAGGCTTGCGTTTGACCGCCGGTGTTGAAATCAACTACAGCGGCGATTTAACTCTGAAAGATAAGTGGGATTTAGCCGGCTGGCGCTATGACGATGTTGCAGACAGCAATGTCTGGGATGATTTACCAGGCCGTCTGGTGATTAAAGCCAGTGGTGACTTTAACGTTGAGAAGTCGCTGAGCGATGGCTTTAAAAACCAAAGCTTTACATTTTCTGGATCCACCGCCGGTACAACACAAACGATTAATATTGTCGATAAATTGCAAGGCGGCGAATCCTGGTCTTACAACGTGGTGGCGGGCGCAGATGCAGGCAGCGCCGATGTTAACGCTACCTCGCAGCCTGGCAATTTGATCATTGCATCTAATGCCGTCATTCGTACCGGCAGCGGCGACATGCAAGTGAACGCCGGCGGCGATATTACCTTTACCGATAATACTTCTTCAATTTACAACGCCGGACATCCTACTGAGACCTCTCCTAATGGCAGTTTTAAGGATCGTTTTGTAGGACAGCGATTTTATGCTGAATACCCAGTAGAGGGTGGGGATCTGTCGTTGCTCGCTGGCGGGAATATCAATGGAGCAGTGGCGGTTAATAACGATTTTAATGATTGGTTGTCGCGCATTGGTAATTGGGACGATACCAAACCTCTTGCAGGGCAAAGTCCGACGGCCTGGGGAGTTGCACTTGGATATTCGACCAATTTTCAGCCAATTACCCCAGTTCAAAATCCTGGAAGAACTAACCCACCGGCAGTATTTAAGCAAAATGTCGGTTCGTTTGGCGGAGGTACTGTCTCAGTGTCAGCTGGAGGAAATATTAGCAATCTTGATGTGATGATGCCGACGACTGGAAAGCAGGTGGGCATGGCGGCAGATAGTACGTTAACTAATAACGATTACTTGACCAACCAAGTTGAAGTCAATGGCGGCGGCACTATGCAAATTAGCGCTGGCGGCGATATTGCCGGGGGTACTTATTATTTAGGTAAAGGCACCGGTACGATGACGGCAGGTGGACAGGTGACTGGTGGTAGCCGTTTTGAAAAAGGCCCTGATTTGTTGATTGGCGATACTCGGTTTTCTATTAATGCGGGTAGCGGCGTTAGTTTAACAGGGGTATCTGATCCGATGATTATGCACAAAACCGATGTCAATTTTTTTAGCTACAGTGCCGCTAGTGCGTTGAATGTGGCAACGTTGTCAGGTGATGTGCTGCTAGGCGCCGATGGCAGTATTTTTCCAAGGAGCAACAATTCTGATCAAGAGGCTTTGGCTAGCATCTATCCTGCATCGCTGCATGCCAGCGCCTTTGGCGGCAGTATTAAGCTGTCTGATAAGATTATCCTGTTTCCATCCGCAGATGCTGAGTTGAGTTTGTTTGCCGAGCAGGATATTACTGCTGACTTGTTAATCAAATTGGGTATGTCGGATGGCGATACTTCGTTGTTGCCTAATATGCTGACTCGGGTGTCACGCGACAAAATGTCTGAAGTAATAGGCAGAATCGATCCGTTTGGTGGTGATCAGAAGCAGTTACATGCCGCAGTGCCTATACATAAAAACGATAATCAGCCGGTAAGATTGGTTACCCGGCAGGGCGATATTGAAAACATTACTTTCAACCTAGCGAAAAAGGCGATAGTTAAGGCAGGTCAAGACATAACCAATTTATCGCTGTCTATCCAGCACGTAAATGAGGGGGATGTGTCGCTGCTCGAAGCGGGACGGGATCTTCGCGACACCAGCGATCGCGATCCGGCGACCGGTGCATTGTTGAATAACTCCGCCAAGATTGAAATCAGCGGTCCCGGCGAAGTGCTGGTTAAAACTGGCCGTAATGTTGACTTGGGAGCATCTGAAGGTATTTCGACAGTGGGCAACGTGGTTAATACCAGTTTGCCGGAGCAAGGCGCAAATTTAACTATTTTGACCGGTGCGAACGGAGAGCTTAACTATGCGGGCTTTATCAAGACTTATCTGCAAAACAACGATCAATACAGCCAGGATTACCAACAGGCTACATTGTTGATAACCGATTTTATGCGGCAAACCTTAAATGACAATTCACTGACTGACGCCGCCGCAATGGAGGCATTTGCCCAGCTGAAGAGTGATGATTTCGTGGCGATTCAGCCGCAGCTTAACGCTATTGTTCAGTCCGTGCTTTTCAACGAGATTAGAGAGAATGGTAAGGCATCGGCAAAGGCGGGTTCGTTAGATTTTAAACGCGGATTTGCGGCAATAGAGACGTTATTTCCCGGTAGCGATTGGAAAGGTGATCTCAGTTTATTTTTCAGTAAAATCCAAACCATAGATGGCGGTGATATTAATCTGATAGTACCCGGCGGACAGGTTAATGCCGGGTTGGCTGCCTCTTTCTCCGGCGCTAAATCAGCATCTGAATTAGGAATTGTTGCGCAACGTTCAGGCGATATAAACGCACTGGTACGTGACGATTTTCTCATCAACCAATCACGGGTATTTGCATTAGACGGCGGCAATATCTTAATGCTGTCTACTGACGGCAATATCGATGCCGGTCGCGGTGCCAAATCGGCGATTGCGGCGCCGCCGCCGGTGATCAGTTTTGATGAGAACGGCAACCTGAAAATTGAATTTCCACCGGTGGTGTCGGGCAGTGGTATACGGACAGCGGCCAGTTCTGTTGGCGTAAAACCAGGAGGCGTTTCTTTGTTTGCCCCGCATGGTGTAATTGATGCGGGTGAGGCCGGGATTGATTCAGGTGGTTACGCTGATGTTTTAGGCACCTTAGCGAATGCGAGCAATTTTAAAAGTGATGGTCCTGTGTCCGGCGTTGCGCCACCACCGGCCAGTGTTGCGGCCGGTATGACAGGCACCAGTAATGCGACTGCCGGTGTTAGTCAGGGGGCGGAAAGCTCGGTTAACAGTGATGTGGGTAAAGATGTCGGTGATGCGTTAGCAAAAGCAATATTGGGACTGTTGAGCGTAGACGTGCTTGGTTTTGGTGAATAAACGTAAAAGTCCTAATGGGTGAGAAATTGGATTCAATGTAGGGGCGAATTTATTCGCCTCGTTAGCTTAGGTAGTCTGGTCGGGCGAATAAATTCGCCCCTACCTCAGAAAAATTCATCAACACTAAACAACGTTGAATAGTTATAAAAGTTTAACGATTTCTTAAGTCGTAGTTGTAGTAAAAAATCCTCTAACTGTCATATTAATGTAACGAACTGTTGTGATAATGCTGCTATAAATTTATTTTTGAGAGCAAGCATGAGACGATTTGGTTTTTTATTGGTCGCGTTGTTAATGATGCCCGCACTTGCGCAAGCTTGGTGGAATGATGACTGGGGTTATCGGAAAAAAATAAGCATCGATACCCAAAAACTGCAGCAAGATGGTGTGAAGATTCCTGGTGAATCGCTGGCATTGGTGCGTTTGCATACCGGTAACTTTGGCTTTTTTGCCGATCTTGGCGAGGGTGGTAAAGCGTTGCGCTTTATGTCCGGCGATGACCTTACGCCTCTGAAGTTTTATATCGAGAAAATCGACGCAGTGAATGAAATGGTCTTGGTCTGGGTCAAATTACCCGCAGACTTTGCTAAGGCTGACGAGTCGGCTATTTGGATGTATTACGGTAACCCCAAGGCGGTCGATGCCCAGGATGCTGCCGGCATTTTTGATGTGGCACAGTCTGTTGCTTATCACTTCGAGGCCGGCCCGGTTAAAGACAGTACCGCTTATGCAATTCAGCCCGCGGCAGCAACCAGTACCGTGCTGGAAGGCGGTGCCGTAGGTGATGCCGCCGCGTTCGACGGTAAACAGTCGGTTCGAATTTCCGCAGCGCCATCATTACAGATGACAACTGATCCGGGTTGGACAGTGTCTGCTTGGGTAAAAATCGATCAAGCGCAAAAAGAAGGTGTGCTGTTTCAGCGTGACAAGCTAAGTTTATCTGTTAGAGGTCAGTCGCCGGTTTTGCAGGTGGCAGGTAAGGAATTTGTCAGTCCCACCGGTCTTAATTTAGCTGCGTGGCAGTTGGTGGCGGTGACTGCAACTCCCAGTGGTTTTACGCTTTATGTGGATGGCAAGGCGGTGGGTAGTTTGCCGGCCAGTCTCTCGGTATTGGATGGCGATATTAGTGTAGGCGCCGCGCTTGATGGAGCACGCGGATTGGTTGGCGCGATCGATGATTTCGGTATCACTAAAACGGCACTGGATCAGAATGCGCTGCATTTTGCCGCACTGATGCAAGGACAAGCCTCAGCAGCGTTGATTTACGGTGAAGATTTGACGCCAGATAGTGAGGAAGGCGGCGAATCCCTGATTATGGGCTCGTTAAAAAATGTCACCACCGATGGCTGGGTGATTATAGGTATTCTGGGTGTGATGTTTGTGGTCAGTTGGTTGGTGATGATTATTAAAGCCATCGTTCTGCAGCGAGTGCATAGCGAGAACAAAAAATTTGAACAAGCTTACAGTCAATTGACTACGCAAGATATTGATAAGCTAAACAAAGAAGACGATGAAGATGATCAAGACTTTGATGAATCACCTTTGTTGTTGTCGTTTACCAGCAAGCATGGCGCTTTTGCCGGATCGACTATTTATCGCATCTACCATACTGGTGTCGAAGAGATGAACCGTCGTCTGAAAAAATCCGAAGGATCAGGCGATCAAGTGTTATCAGCCCAAGCCATGAATGCGGTAAGAGCAACGATGGATGCGGTATTAATCCGAGAATTACAAAAACTTAATTCACAAATGGTGCTGTTGACTATCGCTATCTCCGGCGGCCCGTTTCTTGGACTGTTGGGCACCGTCATCGGGGTAATGATTACGTTTGCTGCGATTGCGGTCAGCGGTGAGGTTAATGTTAATGCGATTGCACCGGGTATTGCCGGTGCATTGACGGCAACTGTGGCGGGTTTGATCGTGGCGATTCCTTGCTTGTTTGGTTACAACTATTTAGGTGGTCGTATCAAGGAAATTACCGCTGATATGCATGTGTTTGTCGATGAGTTTGTTGCCAAATTGACTGAGCAACATACCTGAGCAACAGCTAAAGGTACGCGGTGTGTACCCTACAAATCATGAATCGTAGGGTGCGCACTGCGTACCATTGAACCAACGAGAATATCCAATGAAATTACAAGAAGAAAATGCGGCGTATGACGAAATCAACGTCACGCCGATGCTGGATTTGGCTTACGTATTATTGATTGTGTTTATTTTGATGACCACCGCGGCAGTGCAGGGCGTGCAAGTCAATCTACCCAAAGCCAGCAACACGCCCAGTTTGGCCAAGCCGCAAACCAAAGCCATTACGGTAACCGCCGACGGCACTATTTTTCTGGATACTTTTCCGGTGACGATGGAACAGTTGGAATCAACTTTGTTGCAATACAAGGCGGTTAATCCTGAATTGCCGGTGGTGGTAAAGGGCGATTCGACGGTCCAGTATCAAAATGTGATCGACATCCTGGCGCTGTTGGGCAAGCTGGAAATTACTCAAGTCGGCTTAGTGACGCAAAGTCTTGTTAAGTAATTCACATGACCAAAAAAAAACATTTCCGGGTTTATGTACCGAGAATTATCGGTGGATTACTGGCTGTAATTGCAATTTATTACGTGGTCAAGGTCATCATCAGTTTTAGCGAAGATAAACCCGTTAAACAAGAGAAAAAAATCCAGCCGATTACTTTGTTTAAGCCGCCACCCCCGCCTCCGCCGCCACCTAAAGTGGAAAAGCCACCGGAGCCGGAAATTAAGGAAAAAATAGTAGAGCCGGAACCCGAGCCGGAACCGATGCCGGATACCCCGGATGAAGCACCTGCGCGGGATTTGGGGTTGGATGCGGAAGGTACTGCTGGTTCCGATGGTTTCGGATTGGCGGCTCGCAAAGGCGGTAATGGCTTGTTTGGTGGTGGCGGTAGTCCGTTTGCTTCATACGGCAGTTTGGTTAAGAACGATATTCTCGGTTTGTTGAGTGGTCGTGATGAGTTACGTCGCAAGGGCTATACAGCGATAGTCAAAGTCTGGCTGAAATCTGACGGTTCCGTGGAGCGTATCGAGCTTACCAAAGGCAGTAACGATGCTGAGATTGACGACATTATCAGCCGCACGCTCGACAAGCTTAAAAAAATTGGTGAGATGCCGCCTCCCGGCATGCCGCAACCGATTAAATTAAAAATTTCATCACGCGTTTAAAAATTACAGGTACACAAATGGCGAACAAAAAACAGCTGATGGCCTTGGTGCTGTCAGGACTGGTCGGGATAGCTCATGCCGGTGAAAAGGAAGAATTGCTGAAATTACGCAATACCACCACTAACCTGATTAAACAATTGGTTAAGTCAGGGGTGATTACCGACAAAATGGCCGAGGAGATGATCAAACAGGCCGAAGCCGATGCCGGTAAGCAAGTTGCAGAAGCCAAAGAAGCGCCAGCCAAGGAAGCTGTACCTGCCGATGAAGTGCGGGTCGCTTATGTACCGGATTTTGTGAAAGACGAGATTCGCCAGCAAGTACGCAGCGAGTTGCGTGAAGAAGTGGTCGGCGATGTCATGGCGAAAGCCAAGAACGAACAATGGGGCATGCCGAATGCACTGCCGGATTGGATTAAGCGTTTCAAGCTATCAGGCGACATCAGGCTACGTTCTCAACATGAATTTATGGCGGATGATAATACCGCCCTTTCTTATTTTGATTACCAGTCGATTAACGACAATGGTGGGGTCACCAACGCTGGACTTGATGGCTTTTACAATTCGACCGAGGATAGACAGCGTTTCCGTGAACGGGTGCGGTTAGGTGTTGATGTCAATATTACTGAGGGCTTAAAAGCCGGTGTCCGGTTGGCGACTGGTAATCAGCGCGATCCAGTGTCGACTAACCAAACACTGGGCAATACCGGTAATAAATACGATTTTACAGTCGATCGCGCTTACCTCCAGTACGACGCTGTTAATGACGACAAATTCAAATGGTTGACATTATCAGGCGGCCGCATCAAAAATCCTTGGTATACGGGCGGCGGTGAATTTAGCGGCGGTAGCGAAGTGGTCTGGGATACGGATCTGTCATTTGAAGGGTTTTCCGGCACACTGAGTCACCAATTGGGTGAGTCTGATAGTTTGATGGGTACCAATCGGCTAAATCGTTCTGTATTTGCCACCGCTGGCGCATTTCCTTTGCAGGAATCAGGCTTGAGTCATGACGATAAATGGTTGTTTGGTGGGCAAGTGGGCGTGGATTGGGGCTTTGCCAATCAGGATAATTTGAAGGTAGGCCTGGGCTATTTCGATTACGTCAATATTGAGGCGAAGCCAAACACGTCGGCCTCCGGCACCTGCGATACCAATACACCAGCCAATAATGCCTCAAGACCTGAGTTTATGCAGGGCGGCAATACAGTGGCTGTGATTTGCAATGAAGGCAACAGGGATTCGCTTGCATCGCAAACCGGATACCCAGCCATGTACGGCTTGGCATCGGATTTTAATATAGTCAATCTCAATGCTTCTTACGATATGGCGCTGTTTGCACCTTACCACGCCAGATTAAGCGGAGATTTTGCGAAAAATATCGGCTTTGATAGCGCGGCAGTGAGTAAATTGCTTAACGGTACTGTTATTGACGAGCAAACCAATGCTTGGCAGATACGCGCAGACTTTGGTTGGCCGAGGGCGGAAGTCGCAGGGCACTGGAACGTGTTTGCTGCTTACAAGCGTGTTGAGCGCGATGCCGTGCTTGATGCCTTTACCGATTCCGATTTCCATCTTGGTGGGACTAATACTAAGGGTTGGGTGATAGGTGGTAACTATGGGCTGATGAAGAACACTTGGCTCACCGGTCGCTGGTTAACAGCTGATATGGTTACCGGTCCTCCATTCGGTGTTGATGTGCTGCAACTTGACGTGAATACGCAATTCTAGGCGGGAGGCAAGATGAATAAAATTATCAAAGCATCGATATTATTAGCAGGCAGTTTATTGTCGTCTTCTTTAATGGCTGCGCCGCGACAACCTGCGGTCGATAACGGTGCGTTAGTTAAGCTACAGGCAACGGTAAAAAGCTTAACTGCCGAACGCGATACTGCGACGGCTGAAGCTGCCGCACTGAAATCAGAAGTTGAGCAGCTAAAGAAAGAAAATTCGGCGGCTGTGTCGACTAAAGAACAGCTGGGCAGTGAATTATCTGCGCAAAAAAACAGTAATAGCGAAGTGCGGGATAGGTTGGAAAAAACCAACGCCAAGTTGCTGGAAGTTATTGAAAAACACAAGGTACTCAATCAGGCTAAAGCCGATCTCGGTAACGAGCTGACCGTCGTAAAAGGTAAACAGCAAGCAACCGAGCAACAACTGGCGACGTGCAACGATCATAACGTCAAACTTTTGCAATCAGGTCAGGAACTGCTTGATCGCTATCAGAGCAAGGGCACCATGGCGACATTACTTCAGGACGAGCCGATCCTGCAATTCCAGAGCGTCGAGATGGAAACTATCGCACAGGAATACCAGGACAAGTTGAACTCAGGCAAGTATCAAAAATAAACCAGTGTCGTAGGCTGGGTAGAGGCGGCGGTAGCCGAAACCCAGCGGTTGAGGTGTTTTTGGAATGTTATTTTGGGTTTCGCTGCGCTCTCGGCAATTGCTCCATGCAGTCGTACCCAGCCTACTCAGGCTAATGTTGAATCGTTACTAAGCCATTTGTGGTTTCAGACCTATCCTCCGATTTAAGGTAACTTCTAAAAATTGCACTTCGACAAGCTCAGTACCCATAGGGCATAAATGCGAACGGCGGCTTATATAAATCAGTAACTTATCCGTTCGTGCTGAGCTTGTCGAAGCATGAACGGATAATTTTTAGAGATCCCCTTAAATTATTTCTCCGCCATTCCCCATCCTTTTGATCTATGTCAAAAGCATTAAATTTTTTACTGTCATACTGACTGCAAGCCGTTAAGAAATCTCTGAGGAAGTTGTTTTAAGCAGAGATACCGTAAGGCTATTTAGTCCTTCCTTTGACCTTGCAGCTTCGAGCGAAGGGTGGCATTTTTAAAATATAATAATGAGAAAAACACTATGAAAACAATCAGCCACGTTTTGTTGTTAGTTATTGCAGTTGCATCACTTGTCGCATGTGGTGAACAAGGTGTTGGCCCAAGCAAGCCGGCTACACAAGAATCTGCTAAATAAAAAGCTTATTCGCCAGCGTGATATTGCCGCTTGTTAGTGCGGTAATGTCAGCTGGCAGTTTTATTCATTAACAACGCAATGAATAGGGCAGGGGTTAACGATGGTGTTCAGCAAATCGAGGTTATTTATTTGGATTCCTCTTTGCTTGACTGTGATGACGCCTTGTTTACTTAAAAAAGCCAATTGCCGACTGACCGTCTCAATTGTTAAGCCTAAAAAATTGGCAATATCTTGCCGACTCATAGATAAGTTAAATGTAGTGCTGGAAAACCCCAACGCGTTATATCGATGCGAGAGCATTAGCAGAAAA
>Ga0208751_100060_pt1 | contig 38924 bp, 43 predicted proteins | sample LakWasMet22_HOW5_2_FD_183868 | JGI IMG/M metagenome (GOLD analysis project Ga0208751, IMG submission 183868) | Freshwater sediment methanotrophic microbial communities from Lake Washington under simulated oxygen tension - Sediment Metagenome... | ecosystem: Environmental > Aquatic > Freshwater >... | reverse complement strand
TAATCGAAAAAAAAAAAAAAGATAAAATAAGTTTTTCCGATAAAATAAAGATTTTGACTATTGGACAAAGATTAGAAAGTACGCTAGATAAAGCGGTCAAAAAAAAGATTATTCATAAAAACACAAGCTCTCGAAAAAAATCAAGCTTACAAGCTTTGCTAGCGAAAGAGCTGAGCTAACTTTTAGCAAATTATATAGCTAAAATGCAAAATTTTTTTATTAACTTTAATCAAGCATTATGACCAATAATAAAAGTTATACTTTCATAACTAATTTTAGCGACTTATTAGAAATTCAAAGGTCTAGCTTTTATCGTTTTCTTTTGGAAGGAGTTACAAAAGAGCTTAACTCATTTATTATAAATCCATTTTCCCTTATTTTTTCTGAAAATAGTGATCCCATAAATATATTTTATGGGTCAAATTATGAATATGCCAAGAATCCTAAAAGTGCCGCAGCAAACGTTTATTTTTATCCTTCTAAGCTTAAAGTTAAAGGGCCTATAAAAAGCTTATTAACATGTTTTGAACGTGAAGAAACATATGCTGCAAATTTATATATCCAGGGTGAAATAATTAAAGCGCCACAAAAATTACCGGTGAAACGCGAATACTTTTACACGCTAAAAAAAGATAAAATAAAAGCATCTTACAAGAAAGGTGTTCGTAGTGTTAAAGTTTCTCCACAATTTATAAATTACCAGGCAACAAAACTTGTAATAAAAAAATATTTTTACTTAGCAACTATTCCCTTCCTAACAGAGGATGCCAGTTTTTTTGTTAACGGGTGTGAGCGCGTTGTTATTAACCAAATTGTTAGAAGCCCTGGTGTTTATTTTAGAAAAGAGTACTTGGGCTTACAAAAAACTTTTTATACAGCAACCTTTATATCAGATAATTCTGTTTGGACAAAATTTATCTTAGACACTACTCCCCAAAATATAAAGCTTTTAAATATTAATGCTCATAGTGATTTGCAAACAGGTTTAGACATTAGCGCGTTCGAAAAAACTACCGAGGAGTTGCCTAAAAAATATGATGTTTATTTAAATCTAGAAGACTCAAATTTTTGGCAAGAAATAGCTATTTCAAAAAACTCTAAGGATGGGTCCAATGAACTTCTGTTAGTTAATATTGCTCTTGGACTAGGCTTAACAATAGAAGAAATTTTTGATAATTTAAAATACCCGAACAGACTTTCTTTGCCCGAAATTTTTAACAAATCAAATCTTTTATTGGAACCAAAGGATCGAAAAAGCTTGGACGGAAAAGTATATAATGATAGCGTAACAGCCTCTGCAGAAGGTGAGTATTCGCTTATGGGGCGCTTACTTGATCATATTCTTGGCGAAACTGAGGAAAAAGCATATTTTTCTCTAGGTGCTGTAGGTCGTAATCATTTAAATAAACGTCTTGGGTTAAATCTACCTGAATCAGCTAAGTTTTTAACTGGTCTAGATTTTTTGAAAATAGTAGATGCTTTAATATGTTTCAAAGAAGATGGTTTAGCTTCTGATGATATTGATGATATAAAAAACAAGCAAATTAGAGGAGTGGGTGATTTAATACAAAACCAACTTAGATTGGCTATTTACAGATGGATAAAGCACCCCAAATCTGGAGAAGAGACGTTTAAACCAAAGTCTTTAATTAGCTACGCAAATGGAAATATAAAAAAAGCTCGACTTTCAGCAAACTCTTTTACACTTTCCTCTAACTTAAAACTGGCTATAGAAAGAAGTTTTCGTGAATTTTTTTTATCTAGCCAACTATCACAATATTTTGATGAAACTAACCCACTTGCTGAGCTTGCGCATAAAAGACGTATTTCTGTTTTTGGACCTGATGGGCTTCAAAGAGAGAATGTTGGTACTAAAATTAGGGATATTCATCCCAGCCATTATGGAAAAATTTGCCCTATCGAAACACCAGAAGGCGAAAATGCAGGTTTGGTAATGTCACTTGCAAGTTTTGCAAGAGTTAGTCAATATGGTTGGCTAGAAAGTCCTTATTTAATTGTTGAAAAAAATGCCGTTTTGCGCAAAACTAAAGTATTTTATCTAAATTCTAGCCAAGAAAATTGCTATAAATTAGCGTTTACCAATAACAAATTAAATAAGAGCTCTAAGTTTTCAGCTAATTCAATTTACGCTAAAGATGGGTCTTATTTTTCCAAAACGGGTACAGAATCTTTGGATTTTAGCCTTCTGTCTCCTTTTCAAATTTTATCTGTTGGAGCAATTCTTGTACCTTTTGTAGAGCATGATGATGCAAACCGGGCATTAATGGGCTCAAATATGCAACGACAGGCAGTGCCCTTGCTTTTTTCTCAAGCGCCTTTTGTTGGGACTGGGTTTGAATCCAACGTTGCAGCTGAATCTGGGCTCGTTTTAAAAAGTGAAGCTGAAGGGCATATATGTTTTGCATCTTCATCCTCTATAGAAATTGAGGATGCGTTTGGTCAAAAGATACTATATAAACTAAAAAAATATTATCGATCAAATCAAGAAACTTGTAATAATCAATCCGCAATCTTTTGGCCAGGTGAGAAAGTATATGCTGGACAAATAATTGCAGATTCATCTGCAACCGTAAATGGCGAGCTTTCGCTTGGTACAAATCTTTTTATTGGCTACTTGCCTTGGGAAGGCTATAATTATGAAGATGCAATTGTTATAAATGAAAAACTAGTAACTCAAAATGTTTTAACTTCTCTTCATATTTCTACCTACCAAATTACTGTAAAGCCAACTAAAACAGTACTAAAAAAGATTAGTCGAATTGTTCAAGCAGCAAGGAAAAATCGCGACTTTAAAAGGCTTTTTAGATATCTAAAAACGCTAAACGCACAAGCAGATAGATCCTTAAATTATAGAAGCGCGTTTAAAAAACTTTCCGAAAATCTTTTTAAAAATATGCAACTGTTGAATGAAAGCCTTATATATTCAACACATACATATGAGCATTTTATTGGAAGGGAAAAAGTGAGCGCATACGTTGGTAAACACGACTCTTATTTATGTCGTAACTTATCGTCTAACGGTATTATAAAAATTGGATCAAACATTAGTAGCGGCGATATACTTGTATCTAAAGTTCAAGCTGTAGATAACTCAAAATCAAAGTCTAGTTACCAAAAGTTATTTGAGGACTTACAAATAAATGAACCAAAAGAAACTAGAAAAAAAACGGGGGCTGCAAACCGCTCAGTCAAAGCATTAAAATCAAAAGTTCATTCATTAGAAAATGACGTTATAAAGCTAAATCTAACTACTCAACATTTAAAATCGTTAAACAGTAGTAATTTCAAAGCATTAATTTTGTTAAAAAGATTAAAAGGCCTTAAAAGCACATTATGTAGTTTTTTAGATGGTATTTATAATAGTAATCATAACATTGCCTCCAGTTTAAGCATAAAATCGCTAGTGATTAAGTATAAATTAAGCCAAAACTATCTGGAACTATTAATAAGCCAACTTAAGGCAGAGCAAAAAAGAAAGGTTAGACTAAATTCTTATTTAGAGAGACTTACAAAAATTTTAACACAAAGTTTTTATAAAAAACTATACGTAGCTTTTTGGGAAAGTAAATTTAATAAAAAGTTCGATTTTGCTGAACAACTTAAACTCAAATTTAAGCAAAAACTTCTTGAAACCCAGCTAGGAAAGTCATCCTTTTTAATAGGCCAAGCATATTTTAAAGCAAAACGCTCCTTTTTGGATACACTAAAAAATCTATACGCTATTGCATTGGATAGTTCTCTAATTAATAGCACAAAATTATACCTCTCATCACAATTATTTTCTGATCTGTCCCTAAAAGCGCTTCAAACACTAACATTTGACCCTAATTTACACTTAAAGTTAGCAGACCAATTTTTTATTTCACATTTAAATACTTTAAATTTTAATCGCGCTAAGGAAGCTACAGTAGTAACAGGCTCAACAAATCAATTTATTACATATAAAGATACCTCTTTAGTTGCACCTGTAGGAATTCAAGGTAAAGTTATAGGAATCAAAATTTTGCCAATAAGCTCAGAAGATAATTCGCCCCTTTCAGGAGGTTTTGCAATTAAAATATCTGTCCTTGAAGCTCGAAAAATACAAATTGGGGACAAGTTATCTGGTAGGCATGGCAATAAAGGCGTAATTTCTAGAATTTTACCATCAAGTGATATGCCAATAATGCCTGACGGAACCACTTTAGATATTTTAGTAAACCCACTTGGTGTGCCATCCAGAATGAACGTTGGACAGTTATTAGAATGTGCCTTAGGTCTTTCAGCTATACATTTAGGTAGCAGGTTCAAAGTACGACCATTTGACGAGCGATTTGGCACTGAAGCTTCAATAGTATTTATAAATCAAAACCTTAAGCGCGCAGCACTTGCTACCCAAAGACCATGGATATATAATGAGGATAGTCCTGGGAAGCTTTATTTAAGGGATGGAAGAACTGGAGAATTTTTCGACAACCCAATCACCGTTGGAGTAGCATATATATTAAAATTAATTCATTTAGTTGAAGATAAAATTCATAGTAGAGCATTAGGGCCATACAATAAAGTAACCGAACAACCCCTCCAAGGAAAAGCAGCTTCTGGTGGGCAGCGTTTTGGTGAAATGGAGGTATGGGCTCTTGAGGCATACGGATGCTCCCGAACACTTCAAGAGATGTTAACCGTAAAGTCTGATGATATTGATGGCCGAAATGATTTATATAAAGCCATTTCAAGCGGAAACTATTATAATAAACCAAATCCAAATTTTTCAGAAACATTAGTAAGTTTGATTAGAGAGCTTAACTCGTTAGGACTTGACTTTCAATTTTTTAGAGCTTTTCCAAGTGCTAACCTTCTTAGCCCATTTAATTATGTAGCAACAAAAACAGAAGAAGAAATAAAAATTTTTAATTTGCTTGAAAATCGTTTAAAGTTAAGATTTAAAGTAGATGAATTAAAATCTTCTAGCTTAAATCCACAAAAAATAGGCCAAACTAATGACCTCGTGCTAAGCGAGGCCATTAATAAGTCACAGAAACTGCTTTTTGACTACTTGGGTAAGTGAAAGCTTACCTAAATAATCAAAATAAATAGATTAAAATTTTAAGCATGGCAAAAATAAGTTTTGATAGAAAATTCGCAAAAAAACCATTTGAAACGGCAAAGGCTAAAGAAGAACTGGCTAAAACAGAAAATTTGCTACATAAGCTCGATAGCCTTTATAGTTCCTTTGATTACTTAAAAATCTCTTTGGCTTCCGCAGAGCGAATAACTTCATGGAGTACACGTGAAATTAAAGTAAACATAGGAAATAGACTAAACCCCAAAATAGTTAAACGAACCGTCGGCGAAGTTACTAGTGGTGAAACTGTAAAGTTTTCCGACTTTTCACCAATTTCAGGTGGTCTTTTTTGTGAAAAAGTTTTTGGACCTTTAAAAACTGGCTACTGTGGATGTGGAAATAAATATGAAAAAGTCGGCTTCAGTTTCGCTTGCCCTAAATGTTACGTTGAGTTTACTGAGTCGCGCGTAAGACGTTATCGCATGGGTGTGTTTCACTTATTTTCTCCTGCTGCACATGCTTGGTTCTTACGTGGAAGACCCTCTTACATGGAGCAAGTTTTAGGCATACCACGAAGAGCGCTTGAAGTAGCATTATATTATAAAGAGCTTTTTCAACCATTTGAATTTTCGTTATTACCCCAAAAAGAAAAAGGGGCATTATATCCCTTATATTTATATTCTCAAACAGCGAAAAATTATCCTCAGATTTGCGCAGATTTTTGCTTTTTTTCTAGTAAGCTCTCAAAACAAAGGCGAGAATATTTGGAAAAATTTGAAAAGTTTTTGTTATCCAGCAAAATTAAATTGACTCGACAAAAACAATATCTTCAATTTATTATTAATAAAATTATAAACAAAAATCAAGGCTATAATGACCCTTTTGCCAAGCGCCGTTTACCTGTATTATTAAAAAGGTGTGAAAAATTAATTTTTGCCATAGATATTATTTCTAGACACATTAAAAATTATCACAAAAATAAGCTTAACCATTCTTCCAACGACGTCTTTGATTTAAAACTTGAACAAGATTTTGAACAATTTTACAAATATTTAATTAAGCAGCGTTCTAGCTTTTTAAACCAGTTTAGTAAGCAAAATCTTTTTGCGGTGCTTATGCGCACAATACAGGCTCAAAATAAGAATATTTTTCCAAAAATAGGACAACTTTTAAAAGAGAATTACTATGAAGTTTTAGGAAAAAATATAATGTCAGATCATTATGCTAAAAAATATTCTGGCAAATCTAGAAAACGTTATAATGGCGAAATAGTTTATTCTCTTTTGGATGATATTAACCTTAAGGAAGAGATCTCCTATTTAAGAGAACACCTAGTAAGTTTGGATCAAATAAGTAATGACTCAAGCAAAATTATTAAGCGCCTACGTATTTTAGAAAGCTTTGAGGCAACATCCGTTTCACCGGTGTCTATGATGTTAAAATCTATTCCTATATTACCACCAACGCTTAGACCCTTGCAGGAGCTTGACAATGGGAAGTTAATCAGCGCAGATTTAAATGAAATTTACCGTCTTATTATTTTGCGAACTCGCCGAATTTTTACTTATAATGCGCTCGGCTCTCAAAGTGACAAGTTTTCAATTTTTCAATCACAAATTGCCAAATCTGTTCAAGAAGCTATAGATTGTCTCATTGATAACTCTCGAGTGACTAAAAATCGCCAAATCCTTATAAACAATAGGCCTTTAAAAGCGTTAACAGAAATTCTAGAAGGAAAAGAGGGTAGATTTAGGCAAACTTTACTTGGAAAACGGGTTGACTATTCTGGAAGATCTGTAATTGTAGTCGGCCCTGAACTCAAACTAAACCAATGTGGTTTACCCTTTCAAATGGCCAAAACTCTGTTTGAGCCATTTTTAGTTGCTCTATTATTAGATTTAAAAGTTAATCTTGAGAAAAAAAAATTAGCTAATACATTAAACGAAAACACAAAAGAGCCAAATTTAGAAATTTACAAAGGAATTTCCTACAAAAGGTTTTTAAGGTTTCTAATTCAAAAAAACAAACCATTAATTTGGTCGCTTTTATTTCAAACCAGTAAAAACTATACAATTTTACTTAATAGAGCACCAACATTACATAAATTCGGTATTCAAGCTTTTGATCCGCTAATTATTTTAGGTGAATCCATTCAACTTCATCCTCTTGTTTGTTCAGGATTTAACGCAGATTTTGATGGCGATCAAATGGCTGTTCATCTTCCGTTATACTACACAAGCCAATTGGAAGTTAAAAACTTTGTAAAAAGCTCCTCTAACGTTTTTTCACCATCTAATGGTGAAGTTATTTTAAAACCTAGCCAAGATATTGTTATAGGGACTTATTATTTAACGTTTATGCGTGAAAAAAAGGAAAGCGATTTCCCTAAAATTTTTCTAAACAAAAATAGTATTATCTTAGCACTTATAAGTAAGAATATTGAGTTACAAACACCTATTTTTATTCGCCAAACTCTTAATAACTTAACTTTTTTTGTTGAAAAAAATTGTCTTGTTTTTTCGGATCATGCATTTATATTGTGGAAAGAAAAAGTTAAAATTATAAAAGTGCTACATTCATCTCACGATTTACGCAAAATTTATTTCATAACAAGTTATGGTATTTTGGTAGGACATAAACTAAATAATATGAAGTATATGCTAACAGAATGCTTTTTCGAAACAACTCCAGGACGTATTTTATTTAATATAAGCCTTTCAAACTCGCAAAAACAATCATAAAGGGTTAGAAATTATGTTCATATCTAAAAGTTTGACAAAAAAAAGTTTAGAAAATTTGATAAAACAGAGTTTTCAGTTTTTAAAATTTTCACAAGCCTCCGCATTAAGTGATTGCATAAAAAATATTGGCTTTTATTATGCAACGGCAGCAGGTATTTCAATTAGTTTAGAGGATTTAAAAACGCCTGCCCTTAAAAGTCAGCTTATACAAGAAATTGATACAAGCTTTGAAAGGATAAGTCAACGTTGGTCACTAGGTCTTATTTCTGATGTAGATAGGTTTCAAAGTGTTATAGATAATTGGAATAGCGGGACTGAATTGTTGAAAGATCAAATTGTTAACCATTTTTCATTAAATGATCCACTAAACACGTTGTATCTTATGGCTTTTTCCGGTGCGCGTGGAAACATGTCTCAAGTTAGGCAAGTAATTGGCATGAGAGGACTAATGGTAAATCAGGATGGGGACATTATTGATATGCCAATTCAGGCCAATTTTCGTGAAGGCTTAAGCGCTATAGATTATATTATTTCATCTTATGGCGCCAGAAAAGGTGTAGTTGATACAGCCCTAAGGACAGCCGATGCCGGCTATTTAACTCGTAGATTAATTTATGTTGCGCAGGAAGTTACTATAAAAGCAGTTGACTGCAAATCAGATATTACCCAAAGCTTTACGCTTCTTAAAGACTCTTCGACATCGAACTTAATTGGCAAAAACTTAATAATCATTACTAACCTAGAAGGTAAACCTATCGAATACCTAAAAAAAGGTCAAACTTTTTTAACAAAAGACTTTTTAGGTAAAATAAAAAAAGATGCCCCCCTTATACTTTTCTATAGGTCTACTTTGGGATGTAAAATACAGGGCGGAACTTGTCAGGTCTGCTACGGGTGGGACGCCTCAAAATTTGAAAAAGTTGATTTGGGCTCAGCTGTAGGAATAATTGCAGCTCAATCCATTGGCGAGCCTGGAACACAATTAACAATGAGAACTTTTCATACAGGTGGTATTTTTAGTGGTCAATTTATAAGCTGCCAGGTATCGCCATGTTCTGGTAGGTTAAGTCTGCCTTTAAACTTCAAAATGGAGTTTTCAAAAACAAGTCATGGCAAAGGAGTGCCACTTCTTTTAGAAGACATTTTTGCTACAATTACGTCTTTAGATGGAAAGAAAACGAATGTTTTTATTCCACGTTCGTCGTGCTTACATTTTTTAGAAGAAAGTTTTATTAAAAAAGGTCAAATTTTGAGTGAATATAGCCAAGACTCAAAGATTGTATACCAAAAAAAGCAGCATCCTGTAAGAGCTCCTTTTGATGGTGTAATACTAAATTTAAAACTTTCTGCCCGTTTTTTTAGCTCAAAAAATTTGAAAATAACTAAAAAAAATGGTTCATTGTGGCTTGCATCAGGGCGAATTTATAGCACATCTTGGAGATCTAAACTTTCATATAAAAAATTTTTAAGTAACCGCAACTCTTTTGCTTATTCCAAAATAGTAAGTCCTATATCAGGAGTTTTTTCAGCTAATTCAGAAACGGGTGAATTGAAAATTTCGAATAATTTTAAGCACGCAAAGCTTGCTATTGGGCAACTTTCAAATTTAAGTTTTTACGGAAAAATTCAATCTATTGTTAAAAACTTTAGCTTTATCGATGCGCATAGTATATTTGCTTATTATTATTATTATCCATTAATTAATGAGCAAATATATCGTGTACAGGAATACTCAATAAAAAAAAACGAGCGTAAAACTTCTTTCTTTTTTATAACAGATAAAGATGTTTGGAAGACTTACTTTGATCATCCCAGACAGTTTAGTAAAAAAAGGCAGTTTGTTTTCTCTGGTGAGCCCATAGCACCTAATTTGCGTGCGTTCAGCTCCGGAAAGCTTTTTGCAAAAGATGGCTTTAAGTACACGTATCAAAAATCGTTTTCATTATCAGTCCCTCAAGGCGCTATTTTGATTGCTAACAAAGGAAAACTTTTAAGAAAAAATAAAACGGTTGCTTACTTAGTCAGATCTAAACAAAAAGGTGATGATATCGTCCAAGGTTTACCTAAGATTGAAGAACTTTTAGAAGCAAGAAAAACAAAAAATGCCGCGACCTTATTTTCAATGCCTTCCATATTTTTAGGAGGTTGGGTAACCGGTGTAACAAATTTATATAAAAGTGTATCAAAACAATCAATTGCAAATGTTGTCTATTATAAAGTGGACATTAGCCTGCGTGAAGATGATCTTTTTAATAGTATTTCAAAGGTCAGAAAGTTACCCTTAAATAGCTTTGATAGACGAAAGGTTAGAAAGCTTGTGCATAAAAAGTACATTTTGGGTGGATTTTTTCAAGGCATTTCTTCAGATAAACTTTTATCAGATGATCTAAAAATAGGCTACGAAATGCTACCGATTAAGCAGTTAGAGACGTTTAGCCCTATGCCGGTTAAAATCTTGCCTTTAAATATGTTAGCTTATACTAATTTTGAACAAACTTCTAAACGGATAATTAATGACCTGCCCACTATAAAATCTGATAAATTAAGAAACAATAGCTTATTAGCCTTTTTATGGTTTAAAGAAAATAAAGAATGCAAAAGTCTTGGATTAATTTCATTACCATATATTCGATCACCAAAGTTTCCAAGCGTTATAAAACGATCAAATTTAACATTATCTAAAATAGAAAAAGAATTTTCAGATCGTTTTTTTTGCAGTTTGATTTACAACTTTTCTTTGGAAAAAACATCAAAAATATTAACATATTCAGAAGCTATAAGTCCTATAATAGCTGCAAGCAATATTCAAATTTCAAATAATAATACCTTAAAACACAAATATTATAGAATCCAACCTCATTTTGCTGGATACTCTCATTTCTTCGCAGATTTAGTTAAACCTAAAGCTCGTATTTCAGAATTTTTGGATATTGGGCGACCTGTCACAGAAGGTAAAATAGACCCGCACAAAATGCTTAAATGTTTATTTGGCTATCATTATAACTCAGATGGGCTATATGCAGGAGCCGCAAAAAGCGTGTATAAGCTTCAACTAATTTTATTGAATTCAGTGCAAAGCGTTTATCGATCGCAAGGGGTTAATATTTTAAACATTCACATTGAGCTAGTGCTTCGGGAGCTAACATCAAAAGCTCGCATAAGGTTTAGCAATGGTGAAGTTTTTTATTTAAATGAAATTGTCTCGTTAAAAGCTGTTTCCGAGCTAGAACAAATTTATGAGGAACAAAACAAAAAAAAATTAATATATGAGCCTATTTTATTGCCTATAAGCAAAGCCTCTCTTCAAAAAAGTGGCTTTTTAGCGGCAGCAGGCTTTCAAGAAACTCGGTTTGTTTTAGCTAAGGCAGCAATAGAAGGAAGAAAAGATTGGGCACGAGGGTTGAAAGAGTCTATTATATTAGGCAGGCCAATACCGGCGGGTAGCGCTTTTTTAAGTCCGAAGCACTATTTAGATAACATGTTCTTTTATAAACCAATTTAATATTACACTATATATTATGAATATAATAATAGAAGGTCCTTGGGGAAACTTCGATCCTGAAGACTTAGAGTCTGTTGATCCACTAGTACGTAAGGATTTTACGCGCGAGTTGGTTAAACGATATTTAAAAGTAAACATTCAATACGGACACAAACCGAAAAAATGGAACCCGAAAATGGCTCCTTATATTCTACGCGAAAAGCATGGTTTTCATGTTTTTAATTTGATAAAAACTTTGAAGTTTTTAAAAATAGCAGGAAAAGCTTTAAGAAAAAAAGCTTACGAAGGTAAGCAAATATTGTTTGTTGATACAAAAAAAACAAGCTCCCATTGTCTATCTTTATGCGCAAAGGAAGCCAAAAGTTTCTATATTGAATCGCGTTGGCTTGGTGGCATGTTAACAAATTGGCCTACATTGCAACGCCAAATTAAATCGCTAACACTTTTAGAAAAAGATTTTGTAGAAGGAAATGTTGACAGGCTAGCAAAAAAAGAGCAAAGAAAGCTTCGAAAAGAGTTAGAAAAACTTCGATCTTCTTTTGGTGGTATTAGAGGAATGAAATCACTGCCAGACATTGTTATTTTCATGTCACAAACCAAAGAAAAGTCTGCGTTATTAGAATGTCAAAAGTTGGGTATTCCTACGATATGTGTAGTTGATTCTAATTGTGATCCAGATTTAACACCCTATCCAATACCTGCTAATAGCGAAAGCCCTGCATCTGTATGCTTAATTTTAAAATACTTGGCTAACCAAGTTAAAAAAGGCAAAGCACAGGAATTTGCTGACAGCTATATAATAAAAAAGACTAGTACTTTTTTATTAAAGCAATCTTTATTTCGAAATAAATTAAGTAAAAGAAGTGCTTAATAATACTTTCGAGCATACTTGAAAGGTTCATTTAATTCAATAAATATAAAAAACAAAGATAAAATCCTAAATTTTTAAAGCACCCTATATAATAATAAGTTTTATAGGGTGTCAAAATGTTTGTATCCTTTTTGATCTAATTCATAAACAAGCTTTTTGCCACCGGTTTTTTGAATTTTGCCGTTAAAAAAAACGTGCACGAAGTCAGGATTCATAAGTTCCACCATTTTTGGATTATGAGTGATAATTAAAAATGCTGTTTTTTTCTGATGTCTCAAAACGTTACAAATTTTTTTTAAAGTATCAAGATCTAGGCCTGAATCAATTTCATCAAGAATCGCTAATTTAGGTTTTAGTAGCAACATTTGAATAATTTCGCTTCTTTTCTTTTCTCCCCCTGAAAAACCTTCATTAAAATTTCGTTCAAGAAGATCGTCGTTACTTCCAACTTTTGCAAATATTGATTTAATTATAGGTAAAAACTCAAGAGGACTAACGCTTTCTTTGCCATGAAAGCTAAGATTTTCGTTATAAATTAGATGAAAAAAATCGAAGCAAGTTAATCCTGGTATTTCTATGGGAGATTGAAATGCTAAAAACAAGCCTTTCTTTGCTCTGTCTTCTGGAGATAAGTTCTGCAAATTTTCATTTATAAATAAAAGCTCCCCAGATATTACTTTATAGTCTGGATGCCCAGCTAAAATTTTTGTAAGCGTACTTTTTCCGGATCCGTTTGGACCCATTATTACGTGTGTTTCACCCTCATTAATTGAAATATTAAAATTTTTTAATATTGGTTTAGCTTGGGTTTCAGCGCATATGTTAGAAACTGTTAAAAGTGTCATAAATTTTAGCCGATACTATTGTCTAATTTTAAAGATAAGAGTTTATCCGCTTCGCTTGCAAATTCTAGCGGAAGTTTTAATATAACATCTTTACAAAATCCTGTAATTATCAAATTTACAGCCTTACTAATGGGTATACCCCGTTGTAGCAGATAAAAAAGTTGCTCTTCGCTAAGCTTAGATATTTTAGCTTCATGCTCTATTATCGCTGTTAAATTAAAATTGTCGAAATACGGGTATGTATTGGAAAACGATGATGCACCAATGATAAAAGAGTCACACTGCGAAAAATTTCTAGCATAATTAGCTTTCTGACCAATTTTGACTAAGCCTCTGTAAGAATTTTTCGAGCAACCTGCAGCAATACCTTTTGAAATAATTGTACTCTTTGTATATTCCCCTAAATGTATCATTTTTGTTCCAGTATCAGCTTGTTGTAAAAAATTTGTTAAGGCTATAGAATAAAATTTTCCTAAAGATGCTTTTCCAAGTAAAATGCAGCTTGGGTATTTCCAAGTTATGGCAGATCCCGCTTCAACTTGTGTCCAAAAAATTTGAGAATTTTCGCCTACACAAAGGCCACGCTTTGTTACAAAATTATAAATACCACCGAGGCCTTCATTATTTCCACTATACCAATTTTGAACTGTGGAGTACTCAATTTTTGCGTTTTCATAAGCAATAAGTTCAACTATTGCTGCGTGTAACTGATTTTTGCTATATGCTGTGGCAGTACACCCTTCTAAATATTTAACAGCGCTATTCTTTTCCGCAACAATTAAAGTTCTTTCAAATTGACCCGCGTGTTCGTCATTTATTCTAAAATATGTTGAAAGTTCAAGGGGACAAGTTACGTTTTTAGGAACATAGCAAAATGAGCCATCACTAAAAACAGCAGAGTTTAATGCCGCAAAAAAGTTATCACCTGGTGGGACTACGAAACCTAAATATTCCATTATTAGATCCGGATAGTTTTGTATTGCGTCTGAAATTGAACAAAAAATAACACCTGATTTTGCCAATTTCTCTTTATACGTTGTAGCTATCGATTTGCTATCGAAAACAGCATCAATAGCAACCCCTGAGGACTTTTCATTATCCTGTAAACTTATGCCTAATTTGCTAAAAGTTTCAAGCAATGTTGGATTAACCGCATCAGAGCTGGTCTTATATTTGTCTTTTTTTGGCTGCGAGTAGTAGCAAATATCGTCATATGAAATAGGCGGTATATTTAAATTGGCCCACTCAGGTGAGCGCATTTGTACCCATTTTAGGTAAGCTTTTAACCTAAATTCTTTTAGAAAGTATGGCTCTTTATTTTGAGAGGAAAGAAGTAATAAAACTTCCTCATTAAGACCTATTGGAAAATATTCTTTTTCAAGATCTGTGGAAAAACCATATTTATAAGAGTCGTATATAAAACTCAAAAGGTTATCATTCATAAAAATTTTTTGTAAATAAAAACTTATTTATAAACTATATCATATATTAGCGGCAAATGCTAAAGTGAAAGAATGTAACAGCATATTTATGAATTACGTAAAAATTCTAAATTAAAAAAAAATTTATTAAAAGATGACTTTTAATAAATTTTATGGTATTCTTATATAAAACTTATAAAAATTTTAAATATATTTTATATAAATAATTATTTATTAATATGATTCTTTTAGCTTACACTATACGTAGCGAAATTGGTAAAAAAGTACTTTTATCTCAAGTTCATATGCTAGAAGGTTTAATAAGCCTTATGACCGTGCTTTTTGTGATAGGAAAATTTTACAAAGGATTAATGTTCACAAAGCTATTGTTTGATCAACTCCCTTTATTTAATCCTTACAATTGGCCACTATCAATAATACGCGTTTTGGCACAACCTTGGTTTAATTTCTGGCGAAGAGTGCTGCCGCCAGCTAGAATAGGAAACCACAGCTTTGAGATATCGAGTTTAATAGCTTTTGAAGCTTTTGATATAATTCTTCATTGTATTAGCTATTTAAAGCTAATTTTGTTTATTAGGTTAAACTCTATCCTATCTAAACTTCCGTAATAGCTAAAATTCTACTTAAAATTAGTTCTATAATGTATTTAAAGTTATGCTGAAAATTCGTCTAAAAAAATTGGGAAAAAAAAATAGGCCATTTTATAAAGTGTCTGTTATGGAGAACTTATGCAAGCGAGATGGGAAGAGTATTGAAAATCTTGGGTATTATGACCCTATAAAAAAGCAATTTTGCATTAAAAAAGGACGCCTTCTTCTACATTTACAAAATGGTGCACGACCTAGCAATACGGTTAGGCACTTATTACTTAGACATTGTTTAGGTGTATAAAAAATAACAAAAGAAAAATTTTATAGCTTTTTTTATACAAAAAAGCTATACTAAACATAGCCCTAAACGGGCGTGTAACTCAGAGGCTAGAGTGCGTGGCTACGAACTACGAAGCCGGGGGTTCGAATCCCTCCATGCCCACTTTTCATTGAGTTATTGGGATGTCGCCAAGTGGTAAGGCAATGGACTTTGACTCCGTCACGCGTAGGTTCGACCCCTACCATCTCAGCGGCTTCCTAGGATTAGATATAGCAGGCTTATTACTAAAATTTTTGTCATTTAAAACATATTATTGATAATGAAACTTAAAAGTAATATAAAGTAATATATTATGTAAACATAGGGCTCTGTAGCTCAGTTGGTTAGAGTAAGGGATTCATAAGCCCGAGGTCGTAGGTTCGATTCCAACCAGAGCCAGGGAGAAATGGCAGAGCGGTTTATTGCGGCAGATTGCTAATTTGTTGTGCCAAGTTTTTTGGTACCAAGGGTTCGAATCCCTTTTTCTCCTAAAATATTCCTTTTTTATTCCTTTTTTATAGTAAAGTTATTGGGGCTGTAGTTTAATTGGTTAGAGCGCCGCCCTGTCACGGCGGAGGTTGCGGGTTCGAGCCCCGTCAGTCCCGTGCAATACATATATATATATAATATTTAAGTTTATTACATTTGCCATAAATGTGGACAAAATGTTAAAAGCATTTTATAATGAAAGAATACGTATTAGGGGCTACTAACTCAATGGTAGAGTACTCGGCTTTTAACCGGTAAGTTCTGGGTTCGATTCCCAGGTAGCCCAAAATTTTTGCGCATTAATGAATATTAAGATTAATAAGATTAAGCAAAAATTTTGTTGACAAATAACAATTCACAAATTTATAATTAGGAGTGCTACAAACATGAATACTTTGCCCTCATCGTCTAGTGGCCTAGGACACTTCCTTTTCACGGGAGCAACAGGGATTCGAATTCCCTTGGGGGTATAAAAAAAAGCTTTACAAAAAACATTTAAGTCGGGATGGTAGGATTTGAACCTACGACCATCTGCTCCCAAAGCAGATGCGCTACCAAGCTGCGCTACATCCCGTATATAGATCCAATTTGATATTTTAAAGTATAAAAATGTTAAAAGTTGAGTATAATTTAAGATCTGCCTATTGTTTTAAAATTTAAAATTTGCTATAATTATTAATTGAATTATATGAGTAGCTTTAGGAATGATGAGACACTTAATTTGTAATGTTTTAAAAATATGAGTTCACTTAAAAAAACTTGGAAGAACAGTTGGGATCTAGAATCTATAGACAAAGTAGAATTATATAACGTAGTACAAGGTGCAGTAGCTGCCCATTTAAATATAGACAGCGATAACCTACCTCAAGAATCTTCAAGCTTAGCAGAAGAATATGATGCAGATTCTGTTGATCTTGTTACAATTTTATTACAATTTGACGAGCTTTTTAAACCTGCAATTGAAGCTTCAGGTGTTACAATTCCAACTGATAAATTAGGTGAAATTGTTCTTTTTGAAGACCTTTTTGATGTTGTTTATGAAGCTGTTCGCACAATGGAAACTAAGATAAAAGAGAAAGGATTACCTCTAAGCATACTTAGAGCGCCTTTTAAATCTTAAAATTACAATGTTAAGCCCTTCTAGGGCTTAACATTGTAATAGCAATATAAATAACCAGAGTTTAAGCCCTACTTTATAACAACTTTAGCGCCAGCTAATTCTAATTCTTTTTTTATATTTTCAGACTCATCTTTACTTATAGCCTCTTTGACCGATCGAGGAGTATTATCGACAATATCTTTAGATTCTTTTAATCCTAGGCCAGTAACTGATCTTATTACTTTTAAAATAGCAATTTTTTTATCAGATGGGACTTCAGTTAATAAAACGTCAAACGATGTTTTTTCTTCTGCGGGTTTGGAAGTCGCAACTAAATCTGCTGAAAATGAAGGTATAGCTACAGTAGCTGCTTTGACAGAAGCATCAACGTCAAAGACTTTCTCAATTTCTTTTACAAGATCAACAGCTTCTGATAGAGTTAAACATTTAAGTGCATCAATAATGCTAGTAATTTTATTTGTCATGAATTTTACCTTAATAAATACAATATTTGGCTTAGTTTAAATGTAAATTTTGAGCCTTAAAAGAGCTTAAATCTAGGCAAATTGACGGACTCATTGTTGAACATAAATGTATTGATTTGAAATATTTCCCTCGAATACCATTAGGCTTATTTTTTTCTATGGAATCATAAATTGCAAATAAATTTTGAATTAAACTGTTAGAATCAAACGACGTTTTTCCAAAAATTAAATGAACAACACCTGTTTTGTCGGAGCGATATTCTAGTCTTCCCTTTTTAAACTCCTTTATTACTTCCACTATATTTTCTGTAACAGTTCCAGATTTTGGTGAAGGCATTAAGGATTTTGGTCCCAAAATTTTACCAAGTTTAGCCAATAATGGCATAAGCTTTGGCGTTGTTACTAAAATATCAAAATTAATACTTCCACGGCTTATTTCCTGAGTTAATATTTCAGTTCCAGCAATACATGCCCCAGCTACAAGCGCAGCTTGCACAGCAGAAGGGTCCACGAAAGCTGCTACCCTAATATTTTTTCCTGTACCATGCGGCAAAACTAAGCTAGATCGAAGTTGCTGTCCTGATTGCTTTGGATCAATATTTAGCGCCACATGCGCTTCCACAGATTCTATAAATTTAGAGCTTTGTAAAGATTTTAGCAATGTAATAGCTTCAAAAACTGGATAAACTTTTTCAGTTATCAAAGTGCTAAGATATGCAATACGTGGTGAAACTTTACTCATAATGCTATTTAGTTTTTAGAGTTTTGCTCAATTTGTATTCCCATGCTTCTAGCGGTACCTTCTATAATTAGCGCTGCTCTGCTTAAGCTTGTGGTATTTAAATCAGGAAGTTTAATTTGAGCAATTTCTTTTAGTTGTTCCTGACTAATTACACCAACATTTTCGCGATTTGGTTGAGAAGCCCCTTTTTTTATGCCAGCATATTTAATAAGCAAAACGGAAGCTGGTGGTGATTTTAAAACAAAATTATAAGATTTGTCATCATATACGGTAATTTTAACCGGTATAATAAGTCCAATTTTATCAGCTGTTTTCGCATTATAATCTTTACAAAAAGCCCCGATATTAACTCCATGCTGACCTAACGCAGGCCCCACCGGTGGGGCTGGCGTAGCTTTTCCTGCAGGCAACGCAAGTTTAATAAAGGCTTTAATTTTTTTTGCCATAGCTAATTTTAAAAAGTGAGTAATAGAATGCTTAATCGTGTTATACAAAAGCTAAGTGAATGCTTTGAGACGCGCCCTGAAGGAATTGAACCCTCGACACCAGATTTTGGAGACCTGCGTTCTACCTGCTGAACTAAGGACGCTTTTCTTTCAGCGAAAGAAATAAGACCTTTCAAACATGCCAAGAACCAGACTCGAACTGGTGACACGAGGAGCTTCAATCCACTGCTCTACCATCTGAGCTATCTTAGCTTTAAATAACCTTAGCGGTTTACTTGAATAATTATAGTTAGCAAACATTTTTTTGTCAAAAATATGTCATTCGCTACTAAACTATTCAAAATTTTGGATCAAACTTCTAGCTAAGCTTTTCAACGCGTATGCTTTGATCTTCGCTTAAAAAAACTCGTAGCGAAATGCAATCTTTCTCAGAAGATAGAGGATTTCTTAATATAAATTCAGAAACTCCATCTTCAACAAATTTTGTGATCATACGTCTTAGTGGACGAGCACCAAAAACGGGATTATAAGCATCAAAAGTTAGTTTCGTTTTAACATTTTCTTCAACTTTTAACTTAACTTTTTTGATTTCTAACCGCTTTTCTAATTGCCTTATCATGATATTACATATTAATCGTAGCTCTTTTTGGCTTAAGGGCCTGAAAATTATAATATCATCAAGACGGTTTAAGAATTCTGGTAAGAAAATTGAGCTAAGTCTATTTAAAACTGCTTCTTTTAAAACAGAATTTTCTTTATCAGATGAAGATTCCTCACTTTCGCTAGCATTTTGCTTAGCGCTTTCTTTTTCTAAGAATTCCGAAGATTTTAGTGTTCTATACGACTCGCGCAGTTCAATTGCTAATCTTTGCTGAATATCTTCCATATAATTTAACTGTAATGGAGATTTAAAGAATTCAATACTTCCTACGTAGTCATCCGTTAAAGCTTTATTTCTTGCAGCGTTAAGAGTGTTTTCAGTACTTTTTTCTTCAAGCAAATTATGTTTTGGTTTATTTAATTCACCACTTAATAAATTTTGAATTTCAGAGGCACCGGCATTTGATGTCATTACAATTACAGTATTTTCAAATGGTATAAGTCTTTTTTGCGTATCTGTTAACCTACCATCTTCCAAAATTTGCAATAATATATTTAGAATTTCAGGGTGAGCTTTTTCAATCTCATCAAAAAGTACTACAGAATAAGGCTTACGTCTTACAGCTTCCGTTAACTGCCCACCTTCCTCATATCCAACATAACCCGGAGGTGAACCTATCAAGCGAGACACCGTAAACTTTTCCATAAATTCAGACATGTCAAATCGAATCATATCTGATTCGGATCCAAATAATGCGGCTGCAAGCGCTTTTGTAACCTCCGTTTTACCAACACCTGTTGGACCACAAAACATGAAACTTGCTATAGGACGATTCGGGTTTTGAATGCCTAAACGTGCTCGACGCACAGCTTTTGCAATAGCTGAAACAGCGGCATCTTGGCCTATTACACGGTTATGAAGCTCATCTTCTAAATTCAGAAGGCGTTTTGATTCATCGCCAGATACAGATTGTAATGGTATACCTGTTAATCTAGAAATTATATCTCGAATATCCTCTGCACTAATTTCATGTCTTAAGCTTGAAATATTTTCCTGCGCTCTTATAGATTTAAAAGTTGGATTTTCTTCTAATTGTGAAAGCAAAGACCCTTCAAAATCCTCAGCAAATATTCCAAGTAATGAGTAAACATTTTTCGCATCTTGTTGGGATAGTTTGAAGTTACTTGTCCCTGCTAAGCTCTCAATTAAGCCTTTACGAACTAAAGGTTTTAACTCTTTTAAAAAGTCGAAATATGCGCTTATTCTGGATTGCTCGACTTCGCTAGGCAAGTTTTGTATGTTCTCTGCTTTTTCCATATCTTCTAGAACAAAGTCTTTAGAATATACGGGATCATAAGGTTTATGAGACGACGCTAAATGTTTTAGAAACCCTAAAACTTGAAGTTCTTGGACAATAAGATATAAAAGTGGCTTTGCAAGCTTTGTATTTTTTTTTATATTAGGTTGTTTTAAATAGCGCTCAAAAATAAATAGAGATGCCCTATAATTACTAAATTTAGTTATAGACTCAACACCATCTAAACGTAGAGCTAAACTATGCTCTATTTTTGAAATTATATTTTTGTTATTGCTTTCTGAAAGATTAACCGTTTTGTAAGTTTCACGTACACGTTTTTTTCTTGTGGGTGATGCAAATAGCAGATCATCGACACGCTTTAAAACAACTAATCTAACTTTTTCGTACAGATCTTCTGATAACGGTGTAAAATTGGAACTTGCTGGAGCGCTTTTAAGCGACAACGGATTTTCAACCCATTCTAGTAAAAATCTTCGATACGCGAGCTCAACTTCTTGAAAAATGTAAAGAGTTGCTAGATCCCCTCGTCGATAACATTCATTTTTTAACTTTCCTAAATTTATAAGAGCCCCCCCAATAATGGCAGAAATAGCTGTCCCTGAAGCCATTGTTGTTGATCTTAATACTTCTCTTGCAGCAGCTCTATCAATTAAGTCAATTGCTTTATCCGGCAAAAATCTTTCGTAAATATATCGAGACGAAAGTTCTGCTGCTAATCTTAAAGTTCCTGGCAAAAAGCTGACGTTATGAAAAGCTTCCATTGAAGGACGTAAACCGTATAGAATGTTTAGCGTATCTTCTATAGTTGGCTCTTTAACTTTAATAGGTTGAAAACGTCGATTAAGCGCTGGGTCTTTTTCTATTTTTTGATACTCTTTAATTGTTGTAGCTCCAATACATTGGAAGCCGCTTCTAGATAGTGCAGGTTTTAGAATATTGGCGGCATCTAACGAGCCTTCTGCTGCACCAGCACCTGTTAGTGTATGAATTTCGTCTATAAACATTATGACATGTGGATATTCCAAAATTTCATCAAGAACTTTTTGTAAACGAAGCTCGAACTCGCCTCTATATCTGGCTCCAGCAATAATTCGTGCTAAATCAATGCTAATTATAGACCTACCTTCAAGCACAAATGGCACACTATTAGTTACTAATTTAGTGGCAAAAAGCTCAATAATTGCAGTCTTCCCTACACCAGCTTCTCCAATTAAGACTGGGTTATTTTTTTGCCTTCTGATTAAAATCTCCATAAGTTCTGTTAGCTCTTCATCTCGACCAAAGCATTCATCAACTTTGCCTTCACGTGCTAACATTGTAATGTCTGTACCGTAAATTGATAAAGCATCTTTGCTTTTATCTTCAGAAGATTCTTGGGAGCTTATGTTTTCGTCCGACACTTCGTCATCGAAAGCTATATTCGAAGATGAAGATTTTAACAAATCAAAGGAAAAGAGTTCTTTTTTAGGTTTTTTATCCTTTTTATCCTTTACACTAGAATCTGACTCTGAGTCCTTTGCATGCTTATTCAATTCTGTAATTCTTTCACCATTTTTTTCCGATATATCATCTTCGGAATCAATTGAAGAATTTTCAAATAAGTAAGTATCTGACATTTCTGGTTTTTGCTCTTCCCAATTACCCCAATTATCAAAGCTATCAACGCTTTCTAAACCTGGTTCTTTTTTCTGAAAGATAGAGTACGGACCAAGTAACATATCGCGAACACTTTTTGCTATAGATTTCTTTGGCTCAAAATCTTTATTTAATTTGGGAGAATTTTTGGAACTTTGTTTTTGTTTTGCTATTTTCTTTTTTTTTTTATTGTTTTCTTCTGAGTTAGGACCAAGTTTTTTCATAAAGTAGTATCTTAATAAAATATAGTGAAAATAAGATTAAGGGCGTTAACTACGTAAGGATATAAAAACAAATAACATTAAAATGCAAAATTTTTTCTAGAATTCTATTTGCTTACAAATATGATAATAAATTCTGCTTATTATAAGCTAAAAAGTGTCATAGGTTTCATGTCTTAATATTATAAACCTTTTTTTTTAAAGTCGCCAAATTTAAGAGCTTTTTTTTCTAATTTTTATCAAAATAATAAGATGCGTATCAAAAAAACAATTTAAAATATTTTAAAGCGGGTAGACAGAATCGAACTGACATAATTAGCTTGGAAGGCTAAAGTTTTACCATTAAACTATACCCGCAATTGTTCTAATTAGAATCATATATTATTTTCTAAACAAAAATCCAACTTATTTTAACTTTAAGCCAAAATTGACTAACATGCTTTGATAAGCTTCCTTTTAGCTGTTATAATTTTATTAAAAATTTATTTAAACAATTTATGACAAATTATAACGTAAGACTAATAAACGCAGCAGAAAATTTGGATATTGTGATAAGTTGCGATAAAGATAAATTCATTTTGGATGCAGCTGAAGAAAATAATATTCAGTTACCTTATTCTTGTAGAGCAGGCTCATGTTCAACTTGCGTTGGAAGACTGGTCAGTGGTACGGTTGCACAACCCGACCAATTTTTTCTAGATGACTCACAAATATCTAAAGGGTTTATTTTAACTTGCGTAGCTTGCCCTACTGCAGATGTCGTTATACTAACGGGCGAAGAAGATAACTTATTCTAGTTTTGTATTTAGTATTTTTGACCACATGCGAATGATGAAAGTATCAATGTGGTAACTAGCATTCTAAAACTTGAAGCGAGCAAAGAACCCCTGCTGGTACTTCCAGCTTTAGCAATTGATCCAAAACTTGAAAATTTTCTAGCGCAATATCAATAAAATGCTTATGAACTCTTAGTTCAAAAGCCTCTCTAGAATCTTTATCAATATGGGGAGATCTTAAAACGCAATATTTTTTAATACGTATCGGCAAGGCCACAACCCCCGCGGTTTTGCATCCTAAGCTTTCGCATAGGCTACGTAACTCAGCTGAAACCTTTATTAGGCCTTTGGACTCAAAGGATTTTAAAACAAAGCGTAATTTCATAAATTTATTGAATAATAGTTGTTACTAAGCCTGATCCTACAGTTCGCCCACCTTCTCTAATTGCGAGTCTCATTCCATTTTCAATAGCAATTGGAGATATAAGCTCAATTCTCATTCGTACATTGTCACCAGGCATTACCATATCTATGTTTTCGTTTTCTACAAAAAAGTCGGAAATTGATCCTGTAACGTCAGTCGTTCGAACATAAAATTGAGGTTTATAGCCTTTATAAATTGAGGTATGGCGCCCTCCTTCTTCTTTCGTAAGAATATAAACCTCAGCTTCAAATTTTGTGTGCGGCTTTATAGAGCCAGGTTTTGCTAAAACCATCCCACGTAAAACATCTGCTTTTTGTACACCTCTAAGTAGAACTCCAATATTGTCGCCAGCTATACCTTTTTCTAAGGTTTTTTGGAACATTTCAAGCCCTGTAACAGTCGTTGTTTTGGTTTCTACAAGACCCACAATTTCTATAATATCACCAATACTTAATGCTCCTCTTTCTATACGTCCTGTGGCAACAGTCCCTCGCCCTGTTATTGAAAAAACATCCTCAATTGCCATTAAAAAAGGCTTATCAACTTCTCGCTCAGGCGTTGGTATATATGAATCGATAGCGTCCATAAGATCAAAAATTTTATCAACCCATTGGTTTTCTCCTTTTTTTATTTTAGGGTTACTAGAAATAGCCTGGAGAGCTAAAAGAGCGGAGCCTGATATAAAAGGAACTTCTTCGCCTGGATAATCATAATTTGACAGAAGATCGCGCAGCTCAAGCTCTACTAGGGATAATATATCTGGATCGGTTACTTGGTCAGCTTTATTTAAAAAAACAACTAGTTTTTTTACACCAACTTGTCTAGCTAATAAAATATGTTCACGCGTTTGAGGCATTGCGCCGTCTACGCCAGAAACAACTAATATAGCTCCGTCCATTTGTGCAGCACCTGTTATCATATTTTTAACATAATCTGCATGGCCAGGGCAATCCACATGCGCATAATGTCTAGCTTCAGTTTCATATTCAACATGTGCGGTATTAATTGTAATACCACGTGCGCGCTCTTCAGGGGCTGCGTCTATATCCTCGTATTTTTTTAAAATTGCATTACCAATAGTGGAAAGCGTTGCCGTAATAGCAGCTGTTAATGTAGTTTTTCCGTGATCAACGTGGCCTATCGTTCCTATATTAACGTGAGGCTTTGTTCTCTCAAATTTATCTCTTGCCATATTAACTATTATTAAATTATTTATATATATTTTTTTTTAGAGCAAATAGACATTTATTTCATTTTCGCGAAAGCCTTGTTAGCTTCCGCCATTTTGTGAGTTTCTTCTTTTTTTCGAACAGCTTGCCCGTGTCCTTTTGAAGCTTCGATAAGTTCGTTAGCTAAATTTAAGGACATACCTTTGCCAGATCTTTTTTTCGAAAATTCAACAATCCAGCGAATTGCAAAATTTGTTGACCTAAATTTTGTTAAAATGGATGGAACTTGGTAAGTAGCTCCTCCTATTCGTTTAGCTTGCAACTGGGCTCTAGGACTAACATTACGAACGGCCTTTTCAAAAATAAATAGAGGGTTTTGCGTTGTTCTCAACTGAACAAGTTCGAATGCTTTTGCCACAATTTTACGAGCTAAATTTTTTTTTCCTTTTAATAAAAGCCTTGTTATTAATAAGTTTACCAATAAGCTGTCATACTGGAAGTCGTTTGAAGGAAACCTTTTTTGGGTCAATATTCGACGTGGCATAGATTTATTCTATAATTTAATTGGCTATGATTTTTTTGATAAAATTACTTTTCGAGCCCCATATTTGGATCGCCCTTGTTTTCTATTTTTAACTCCTGCACAATCTAAGCTTCCACGTATAATTTTATATCGAACCCCAGGCAAATCTTTTACTCTTCCTCCTCTAACGAGAACAATTGAATGCTCTTGTAAGCTGTGACCCTCTCCAGGAATATAAGCAGTAATCTCAAAGCCGCTAGTAAGCTTCACTCGAGCAACTTTTCGAATAGCCGAGTTCGGCTTTTTAGGAGTTGTTGTATACACACGAGCGCATATGCCCCTACGCTGAGGGCTTTTTTTCAAGCTTATACTTTTACTTGGTTTTTTTTCTTTTTTCCGTTTAAAACGGATTAGCTGCTGAATAGTTGGCATAATTGGGAAAATTTTATTGATATGTTTTATGGTGTTGAAAATTTAGCATATTTACGCTTAAATTTTTCGACACGTCCTTCGGTATCAAGTAGTTTTTGTGATCCTGTATAAAAAGGATGATTGCCAGACCAGATATCAACAATCAACTCTTTTTTAGTTGCGCCAATTTCTAGCACTTGTTTCCCATCGCAATAAACTTTAGCCAAATGCCACTCTGGATGTAGGTTTTTTTTTGCCATATTTTATTAATAAAATAATTAACGCTTTGAATATTGTGGAGCCTTGCGGGCTTTTCTTAAACCATATTTTCGTCGCTCTTTAATTCTAGTATCTGCGTTTAAAAACCCGTGCTTTTTTAACATACATCTTGCATTTGTGCTTATTTTGCCTAAAGCCTTAGAAATAGCAAGTTGTGCTGCTTGTAACTGAGCTGAAGCACCTCCTCCCTTAACTATGACTAAAACATCGAAAGAATCCTGGAGTTTTAAACAGATAAGTGGTTTTTTTAAAACATCTTTTTCTTGACCTAAAGATTTAAAAAAGTGCTCATAAGATTTTTTATTTATCTCAAGTCTGCCAGTTCCAGTAGCCAAAATAGCATTTGCTAGCGCGGCCTTTCGCTTACCAAATCCTTTCAATTTTTGTGTTACCACTAAAGTTTCACTCATATTTAATTTGTTTTAACTTCTTTCCATACAATAAAATCTTGGAAACCCTTTTTTAAAGTGGGTAAAGGTCCCGAATAAACATATAACCTTTTGTAATAATTTCGACCTAAGGTACCTTTTGGTAACATGCCATAAATTGCACGCTCAATTATTCTAGATGGCAAACGTGCCTTTAGGCTCTTATAATTTTCCGATTTTAAATTTCCGGGACGTTGAGTAGGAGAATAATAAATTTTCTGATCTCTCTTTTTGCCTGAAACAAGTATTTGGTCGGAATTAATAATCATCACAAAATTACCTTGGTTAACACCTGGGGTGTAATAAGAAGACTCTTTACCGCGAAGTAGCTTACTTGCAACCGTAGCTAATCTTCCTAAAGTTTTACCGCTAGCATTTAATATAAAATGAAAAGGTACATGAACGTGGTTTTTAGGAAAAACTGTTATCATTATGAAGATTTTATAGTTAAAAGTTTTAAAGTTTTCCTTGCTTTTAAGCTCTTGCTTCTTTCTTATACTATTTTAATCTCTTTTTTGCTTTAAAAAAATTTTTTAAATTTAGTGGAGAAATTTCAGATAAGCTTTGCGCAGGTTTTGTGATAATCGAGCTTTCTTCATTTATATCTTTAGAAAGCTCAGATTTAAGACTTAAAAAAAGAGGGTCGACTAAGAGTGGACAAAATAAGTCAACAACAGATTTTAGAGCTTCGTTTAGACAGCGTTTTGGCGTTTTTGTACCACGGGTAATAACATCTAAATATAAAGCCTCTTTTAAGTTGCCATGAGTATCATAAGCTAATTTTACCTTAAAATTTACCTTTTGAACAGGACCATAAAAAGTATCTAAAAAAATGGTTTTTGGTTTGCCAGGTAAAATGCTTTCATTACTATAAAGGTCCTTTGATTCCGAAGCTAAACTATGTGATCGCCCAAGCCCAATATCGACCTCGCAAAAAAAGTCTGAATTTTTAACAATAGTACAAAGATATTGCTCAGGATTTAAAAGAGTTAGCGTGTTTTTTGGCAACATAAGCATACCTGCTGTAACAATTTTAGGGCCTTTTGTCGAGACAAAAGCTGGAATAACAAAAGTTTTGATTGTTTTTGACTTTTCGTGCAGTAAAATAGATTCTTTAAATAAAAGCTCTTTGAAATTTAACAGCACTTCGAGTGCATCTTCGCGTAAGGAAGGAATTAGCGAGTACTCATTTTTAGCATCATTAACTCTTATGCCTTGTACGCCATATCCCGTTAAATCGGATAGTAAAGAACGGCGCAAGGCGTTTCCTAACGTAATTGCCTGGCCTGTTTCCATAGGCTCAATAACAAATGTTGATAAGTGGGAGTGATCCTTATCAACAAAATTTTCTATACAAGTTATTTTGGCCATCTTTTTATTTTTGTTATAAACGTCTTTTTTTAGGGGGGCGGCAACCGTTAAACGGCACTTTGGTATTATCTTGTATGGATAATATTTGAAGTCCTGCAGCTTTGAAAGCACGAATACTTGATTCACGACCTTTTCCTCGACCCTTCAATATTAGATCGATTTTTTTTATACCTATATCAATAGCCTTGGCAGCAGCTATCTTAGCTGACATTTGCGCCGCAAATGCTGTTGCTTTGCGCGAACCTTTTAGTCCAGACGTGCCAGATGAAGCCCAGCATATGCTATTTCCAAAAAGGTCTGAAATTGTAATAATTGTATTATTAAAAGTCGTTTTTATATGTGCTATCCCTGACGTGATTTCTTTTTTTTGCCTTTTTTTTAGGGTCAATTTTTCCATAATTTTCAACTATATCTTTGATTTGAAAATTGTAACTCTTCTTGACGTTCGGCTATTTGTGCGTGTTCGTTGACCACGTGTAGGTAAACTTTTTAAATGTCTTTTACCTTTATAAGAGCTTATTTCAATTAATCGAGTAATGTTTTGCTTTATAAAGCGTTTTAAATTACCCTCTAGCTGAAATTTATCACTTTCCAAAAGGTCCCGAACTTTTGATACATGCTCCTCAGTCATGTTCGATACTTTAATTTCTGGATTGATTTTTAGCTTTTCTAAAATTTGTTTTGAACGAGAGATGCCAATTCCATAAATGCTTGTTAAAGCAATATAAATTTTTTTGCGATTTGCCAAAGTATTTCCTAAAATTCTAACCATAATTTAGCCTTGTCTTTGCTTGTGTTTTGGATTTTGGCAAATGACTAAAATCTTGCCACGCCTTTTTATTAGGCGGCAGTTTTCACACATTTTTTTTACCGAAGGACGAACTTTCATAAGTTTATAATTTATAGCATAATTTCTAGAGCTTAAAAATTTGGGTGTTAAATGTTGATATGCGATGTATTTTAAAATCGCCTTAATATTTTTTGATATAAACTTTTAGTTTTATTAGATAAGTGCCTTGAAACCTCAACTTTTTGCTTAAGAAAAGAAAGAGCTTTAATTGTAGCTTTAGCATTATTTAATAAGCTTTTAGATCCAAGTTGCTTTCCTGAAGCATTTTTTATGCCTGCTAATTCTAAAACAGCTCGTACAGATCCGCCGGCAATTATGCCAGTCCCTATCGCCGCAGGTCTTAAAACTATTAATGATGCCCCTACACTTGCCGAACTAGCAGAAGCTATGGAAAGCGAATGCGTTAAAGGTACTTCTATAAGATTTTTTTTCGCATTTAAAATAGCTTTTTCAATTGCAACGCTTACATCTGCTGACTTGCCTATTCCAATGCCAACTTTATGTTTTGTGTCACCAACTATTACCACGACTCTAAAGCTTAAGTTTTTTCCACCTTTAACAACTTTGGTTACACGTTTAATTTGTATAATCTTTTCTTTATATTTTATCTTTGAAACCCTAGGGGCATTCACCTTATTAACATAGTCAAGATCCAGCTTAAATTTTTGAGGCTTTAGGCCCATTTTTATATTTTCCATAATGCTTCTAGAACAATAAGCCTGCTGATCGAGCACCATCAGCTAAACTTTTAATTCGCCCGTGATATTTTCTTTTGCCACTATCAAAAATAATTTTATTTATATTTTTATCCAGCGCCATTTTGCCAAGCTTTTGACCAATTTTAAAAGCTTGGGCCTGAGTTTTACCTTGTCTAGTTTCCTGCGTAACAAGCCTTGATATGCTTGACATTGAACAAAGAGTGTGACCTTTTTTATCATTTATAATTTGGCCATAAATATGCGCATGAGAGCGATAAACAGCTAAGCGCGGTTTGACCTCAGTGCCAACTATTCGCTTTAGGTAGCGACGCTTTGCTTGTAAATAAATCTTTTTCTTTCTCATATAGTCTATTTTTTAGTTTTACCTGCTTTCAATACGATTTTTTCACCCTCATATCTTATACCTTTGCCCTTATAAGGTTCTGGTGGGCGCGTGTTTCGAATTTGTGCGGCAAAGAGACCTATTTTTTCCTTATTAGCACCACTTAGAACAATTTTTGTTGGAGATTCAAGTTTAGCGTAAACGTTAGTAGGAATTTGCATTGTTACAATATGACTAAATCCAACGAAAAGACTTAAACAACTCCCCTCTAGTTGAAATTTATATCCAACCCCTTCAGCAATTAATCCTTTTCTAAAACCGATGCTTACCCCTTGAACCATGTTACTTATTAATGCTCCAGCTAGACCATAATAAGCTTGAGCTGCTTTAGAACTAAAATTTCTATGAACGTTAATAACTTTTCCATCTGCTACTATAGAAACATAATTTAAAAAGTTTCTTTCTAAAGAGCCATGTTTCCCAGAAACACTTAAAGTGTTTTCATATATTTTTATATCAATATTTTCTGGTATAACTATTTGTTTTTTTCCTATTCTTGACATACCAACAAGTATTAGCTAATATAGCAAAAAAGTTCTCCACCTTTTTTTAGCTTTTTTGCTTTAAGATGGCTAACTATTCCGCTGGATGTTGAAACAATTGCAATGCCCTGAGCGTATTTTAGTGATTGGCAAAACTTTGAAAAATTTTTATACCCTGAAAATACACGCTGTCCAGGTTTACTTATTCTTGATAAAACTGAAAACATAGGTTTTTGAATCCACCAACCTTTATATTTTAAGTTAACCAATATTTTATTAGCATTATAAGCAAATGCGCTTTGTATGTAACCTTCTTTTTTTAAAACTTTCAAAATGCTAAAATTTGTTTTAGTTCGAGGAACCAAAACAACATTATGACGTCGCAAACTAGCATTTTTTAGCCGCACAATCATATCAGATACTAAGTCGTGTGTCATAAAACAAATCTTTTTAAGTGTGACAAAAAGGGAAGCCAAATCCTTTTAACAATGCGTAGCTCTCTGGCATAGTTTTTGCACTAGTAACTAGACTAATGTTGAAGCCTCTTTTCTGTTCTACACTATCGTAATCGATTTCAGGAAAAGTTAATTGATCGTTAAGGCCAAAATGATAATCACCATGAGAATCAAAATGCGATGTACTTAACCCCCTAAAATCTCGAATTTGAGGCAATACAAGCTTAACTATTTTCTCTAGAAAGGTATACATTTTTTCTCGACGGAGCGTTACAACTAGGCCTAAAGGCATACCTTCACGAGTTTTAAAACCTGCTATAGATTTTTTTGCTTTAGTTATTACAGGCTGCTGGCCCGAAATTTTTCTAAATTCTTCAATAGCTCGGTGCAGATATGTTTTATTTTGAGCGCTAAGACCTAAACCGGAGCTAATTTGTATTTTTTTGAGCTTTGGTATTTGATGCGGGTTTTTGTACGCGTGCTCTAGCTGAAGCCTTTGACGTATTTCTTCGTCGTAAAGTTTTTTAAAATTACTCATATATTATAAAATATTAATGGCTCTCAAAGCTTAGTCAAAATTTTTGCTCATTGCCCATTAGTAGGGAGTTTTACCGTTCTATTAAGACAATGTTCTTAAATAATTTCTTTAGCTAAAGAAATTATTTTTGAGAACCCTCGTTCCCTAATTTCTTTTGCAATTGGACCAAAAATGCGGGTTCCTTTTGGGTTATTTTCCGCATTGATAATAATAGCTGCATTGTCATCAAATTTAACGGTCATGCCATCTTTTCTACGTATACTTTTCCTTGTTCGAACAATTACGGCTCGAATTATTGCAGATCGCTTAATAGGCATATTTGGTATAGCTTCTTTAACAACACCAATAATAGTATCCCCAATTTTTCCAACCTTACGGTTATTACCAATAACTTTAAGGCACATTATTTTTTTAGCGCCTGTATTATCCGCAATGGTTAGATAAGTTTGTGATTGAATCATAATAGATATTTAAGTTAAGATAGACCTTCGTATGAAATAAGCACTTCTTTAATAGCCCAACACTTGCGTTTGCTGATTGGGGCCGTTTCCTCAATTAACACGATATCGCCTATCTTTGCAACCCTTTTTTCATCATGAACTAAATATTTTTTTGTTTTGGTAAGTGTTTTTAGGTATTTAGGATGCTGGTGCCTAATTTTTATAGCCACCGTTATCGTTTTGCTTGCCTTGTCACTTATAACCACCCCAATTCTTTGTTTTTTGGTCATACTATTTTATTTGTTGGATTTTGCCTTAAAAGAATAGAGCGCTTATATTTTAAGTGGGCTAGTTTACGCTTAATAAAAATAAAAAGATGTGGTTTACTATAATTAACCCAATTTGAATTTTTATTTCTTGTTTTAGTTTTAAACGAAATTTTTAGCTCAAATAAGCGCTTTTGAAAGCTAAAAATTTCGCTATCAATAGCATCAATAGTTGTAAATGAAGCTAAATCTTTAAACTTGGGTAATTTGCTCATATTCTTTTATTAAAATTCTTGTTTTTATAGGAAGCTTGTAGCAAGCAACTTTCAAAGCTTTTAATGCGGATTCCTTAGTTGTGCTATCCATTTCAATTATAATGGTACCAGGTTTAATAACTGCTACCCAATGGTCAACGCTACCTTTTCCAGATCCCATCCTAGACTCTGCAGCTCGGGCTGTTACAGCTTTATCAGGGAATACTTTAATCCAAACTTTTCCGGAACGCTTTGTATAACGCGCTAAGGTTCGACGCACAGCTTCAATTTGTCTAGATGTTAGCCAAGTTGGCTCCAAAGCTTGAATTCCAAATTTTCCGCAGCTTAGCACGTTATTACATAAAGATTTACCTTTAAGTCGACCCCGATGCATTTTTCTATATTTAGTTTTTTTAGGGCTTAGCATGAATTTTTATCTCGTATTTTTAGTTTAATTTCTATAAACCCAAACTTTAATTCCAATAATTCCATAAACTGTGCTTACAAAATGAGAAGTGTAATCAATTTTAGCACTTAAAGTGTGCAATGGTATTTTGCCATGGCGCTTCCATTCGCTTCGTGCGATATCAATACCATTTAATCTACCAGATAGCTCTATTTTTAAACCCTTTAATCCTGCAAGGCTAGCTTTTTTAATGCTTTGCCTTAGAACACGTCTAAACGGTGCACGTTTTTTAATTTGCTCTCCTACGATTTTAGCAATTAGATTTGAATCTTCATAAGGATTCTTAATAAACTCAAACCTAATCATAAAATATTGCTTTAGCTTTAAACTTATCTTACGTACTGCCTCCCTGGCTTTTATTTTGATAAAATGACTAAGCAATTTTCTTATTTTTTGCGAGGAACTATTATTAGATGTTGCAATCTTTTTATGCAAAAAATTTGATACTTTATTTTTAATTTCCGAAGCTAAAAGAGTATTAATTACTTTTTTTGAAACTTCTCGAGCACTAGGATGCAACGCTTTTATAACTATAGTCCCTATAGAGTTTGCACTATTCTCAGAACCCCCTCGAAAGATTTCAATATTTGATAATGTTATCGTATCGGTAAATATTTCATTAATTATTTGACGTATTAAACCATCTGCGCGCAGCATAGTTGCGTATCTTAACTTTCTAGCGTACCAATTAGATATATGGTTTTCTGTTATTCCTAGCCGAAATGCCTTTGGATGCGTTTTTTGACCCACTTTAACCTCTTTTAATAATTAAAACTATTTACTTCAATTTCACAGAAATTGTTAAGTGTGAGAACTTTTTTTCTATTCGATAAGCTTTGCCACGAGCTCGGGCGTGAACTCTTTTTAAAATGGGTCCTTTGTTAGCGAAAACATCGCTAATAAATAAGTTTTCTTTAGGAAGTGAATAATTATGATTAGCGTTTGCACCTAAGGCTTTTAATGTCTTCCAAACTTGACAAGCTGTTTTTTGTGGAAGCCTTGATAAAAAAAGTAGGGCTTCCTTATATTTTTTTCCTTTTATATTGTTAGCAATTTTTTTAATTTTAGATGGTGAAACTCGCAAATATTTTGAAGTTACAGAAATTTTTTCTATCATAGCGTCTATTTTTGTCGTTTTATTTTGCGCTCAATTTTCTTATGTGACTTAAAGCTTCTTGTAGGTGCAAATTCGCCTAATTTATGTCCCACCAGTTGATCTGAAACAAAAATTGGAACATGTTTTTTACCATTATAGACACTTATAGTATGACCAATCATAGATGGTAAGATCATTGAGGCTCTTGACCAAGTAAGAATTACTTCTTTTTTATTTTGCTTATTTAGTGATTCCACTTTTGATAATAAATGAAATGCCACATAAGGTCCTTTAAATAAGGATCGTATCATAGAAGATTAACGTCGAATTATAAATATATCGCTTTGTTTTTTCCTTTTTCTTGTTTTAAAACCGAGCGTGGGTTTTCCCCAAGGTGTTACAGGACCTGATTTACCAATTGGACTACGGCCTTCTCCACCTCCATGTGGATGGTCTACTGGGTTCATTGCAGAACCTCTTACTGACGGCCTAATACCAAGCCACCTTGTTCGACCCGCTTTACCTAAATTTAAGTTATAAAGGTCTGAGTTACCCAGTTTTCCTATAGTTGCATAACATTGATTATTTATTAGGCGAACTTCCTTAGATGGAAGAGATAAAGCCACAAAGTTTTCCTCTTTTGCCAAAACTTTAGCAGATGCCCCTGCAGACCTTACTAGTTGACCTCCCTTTTTAGGATTTAACTCAACATTATGAACTTCTGCGCCTAATGGTATAAATTCTAAAGGAAGTGAATTTCCAATCTTAATATCCGCATTTTTGCCAGCTTCTATTTTTTGCCCAACCTTTAGCGACTCTGGATGAAGAATATAACGTTTATCCCCATCATCATATTGTACCAAAGCTATGTTTACGTTTCGATTCGGGTCATATTCAATACTTGAAACTGTCCCAATTAATCCATATTTATTTCTTTTAAAGTCAATTATCCTATAGGAGCGTTTATGGCCCCCTCCTTTATGTCTTATAGTTATTTTGCCTTGATTATTTCTGCCGCAAGAGCGTTTGCCACCGCGTGTTAAACTTTTTTCTGGTTTTATTTTTGTAATACAAGAAAAATCAATACTTGTTTTAGTGCGTAAACTTGGTGTGCACGGCTTGTAAGTTTTTATAATCATATAGGTCTAGTGTTTATCAAAAACGCCTTCGATTTTATACCCACTTTCTAGGGTTAAAATAGCCTTTTTATATAGAGCTTTTTTGCCCCAAAATTTTCCAACCTTTTTCTGTTTTGGCGCCAAAGTAAGCGTATTAATTTTACGTAACTTGATTTCAAAGATGCTTTCAAAAAAAAATTTTAGCTCTTTTTTTGTTAAAGAGCAATCTACTATAAAAGCATATTTGTTATTGTCATGCTGTTTATAAGATTTGCTACTAAAAAGTGGATACTTAATTAGAGGTAATATTTGCAAAATACTTCTACTAGTGTAATTCATGCTTATTTCTTAATACATTATAAGTATGCTCCGCCAAAATTATTTTATCAGTTTTTAGTAAATCCTCCAAACAAAGAGAATTGCATGTGACTAAGGTAACATTTGGTATATTTTTCGAAGCTAGTTTTAAAATTTCTGTAGCCTTTGAAGCTATAAGCAGTATGTGCTTATTGGCATTAATTTTTAAGCTTTTTATTAGTTTCACCAAATATCTTGTTTTTGGCTCCTTTAACTCTAAAGAACCATCAGGTAAGCAAATGATGTCCTTATTTTTTAATGCAATAGCTGCAAGTAATGCTAAGCGTTTTTCTTTTTTGTTAACCTTTTTAAAAATATTATAAGGCTGAGGGCCAAATGAAATACCACCTCCAACCCAAATAGGCGATCTGGTTGAGCCTGCTCGAGCTTGGCCAGTACCTTTTTGTTTCCAGGGTTTTCTACCACCACCTCTAACTTCCGATCTCGTTTTTGTAGAAGCTGTATATTTCTTCTTATTTTTTAATTGAGTAGTGTAAACTTTATGAATTAAGCCAATACTCTTTTTGTTAAATATGTCTTTCATGTTTAGCTTTTTTAATTTTGCTAATTCTTTGAGACGCTTATCAGATTTCCAAACTTACCTGGCACAGAGCCTTTGATAATAAGAAGATTTCTTTCAACATCACTTTCAATTACTGTTAGCCCTTTAAAGGTTTGAAATAAGTTACCAAGTCTTCCAGGCATTTTTTTACCTGGAAAAACCCTTGATGGTGTTGTTCCTGCGCCTAGAGATCCTTGAGCCCGATGATGCTTAGATCCATGACTCATGGCGCCTCTTTTAAAGTTGTTCTTTTTAATATTGCCAGCATTTCCTTTGCCGGAAGTTTTTCCCGTTACGCTTACTTTACCTCCACTAGAAAAAAAGCTAGCGCAAACTTGGTCTCCTATTTTAAAACTTGAAGTTTCGTCAACCTTATATTCTTTCAAATGACGCATTAAAGGTAGATTTGATTTTTTCAAATGACCTATTTGGCCTTTGCTTAATAGTTTTTGCTTATGCTTTGGAGAACACTCTAAGTATCCAATTTGTACGGCATTATACCCGTGCACATCCACAGTTTTTATTTGCGTTATATAACATGGGCCTAATTTTATTACCGTTACAGGCACTTGATGACCATTGTTATTAAAAACTTGTGTCATTCCAACCTTTGTTCCTAAACATCCTATTGACATGGTCGCAATTTTGAGATAAAATAATATAAATATTCAAAGTTAGTATTTGGCATATGTAATAGTATACTTAGTTTAGGCAAGCCTGGTAGCTTTTACGATAACATAATAAAAGTTAACGTTTATACGTTATTACTTTAATTAAGACAAAACATAGGCGACAATACCTTTTACTTATTAGATATTTCTCATGCTTAATATAATAAAGTTTAAAAAGCATAACAAAAAAAATTATTCAATATTGTTTGCTGAAGGTTTGGCGGGCGAAGGGCCAATAGTTGGTATCGATTTAGGTACCACAAACTCTGTTATAGCAATATATGAAGCCGGAACACCTAAAGTTATACAGAATAAAAATGGTGGATATACAACGCCATCGGTGGTTGGGTATTCTTCTTCTGCGAGTGGTCAAAACACCTGTATTGTTGGTCAAATAGCAAAAAGGCAAGCTGTTTTAAATCCGAATAATACTTTTTACTCTGTAAAACGTTTAATTGGCTGTAAGTATGAAGAAATTAAAAATGAAATAGAAAAGCTTTCTTATTCTGTATTACCAGATGAGCACGGCAAAATAAGGATAGATTGCCCTGCTTTAAGTAAAAGCTTTAGTCCGGAAGAAATATCTGCAACAATTTTAAAAAGCTTAGCTGAAGATGCTTCAAGTTTTTTAAGAAAAAAAGTTAAGCAGGCTGTTATTACGGTACCAGCTTACTTTAATGACTCTCAACGATTGGCAACAAAAGACGCTGGTGCAATTGCTGGACTATCTGTTTTAAGAATTTTAAATGAACCAACAGCTGCTGCTTTAGCTTACGGGTTAGATAAAAAGAAAAATGAGACAGTTTTAATTTTTGATTTGGGGGGTGGGACATTCGATGTATCTATTTTAGAAGTAGGTCAAGAAGTTTTTGAAGTTTTATCTACTTCTGGTGACACACATCTTGGGGGAGACGACTTTGATAATGCTATTGTCGAATATATTATTCGTGAATTCCAAAAGATTCATGGAGTTGATCTATATAGTCAAAAACAAGCCTTACAAAGGATTATCGAGATAGCTGAAAGTACTAAAATTAGCTTATCTTCTGCTCAATCTGCACAGATTAATTTGCCCTTTATACATTTCATTAATGGTGTAGGTCAGTCGATTGATATAGCAATTGATAGATCAAAATTCGAAGATTTAAGCAAAAATGTTTTAGAAAAATGTAGGCAACCTGTGTTACAAGCACTAAAGGATGCTAATTTAACTAAGTCTGAAATAAATGAGGTTGTACTTGTAGGTGGTTCGACTAGAATTCCTGCGGTTAAAAATTTGCTAATAGATTTACTTGGGAAACCATTAAATGAAAGTGTTAATCCTGATGAAGTTGTTGCTTTAGGCGCAGCTGTTCAAGCCGGTATTTTGGCAGGCCAAATTACAGACTTAATTTTGTTAGATGTTACTCCATTATCTTTAGGGGTTGAAGTTATGGGTGGTTTAATGGCACCTGTTATACCTAAAAATACATCTGTTCCAGCAAGGCACACTGAAATTTTTAGTACCGGCGAAGATTCTGCTCACGAAGTTGATATACATGTTCTACAGGGTGAGCGACCATTGGCCAAGGATAATAAAAGTTTGGGCATTTTTAGACTTGCAGGTATACCACCTGCCCCACGTGGTGTTCCTCAAATTGAGGTTACCTTTGAGCTTAACGCGGATGGTCTTCTGGCTGTTTTTGCAAAGGAAAAAAGCTCTGGAGTTCAACAGTCTATTAAAATTGAAGGAGCTTCCACATTAGATAGGTCCGAAATTGATAAAATGATTAAGGATGCAGAAGCAAATGCGTCTATTGATAAAATAATGCCTTTGTTTGCTAGCTTGGCTTATGAAGCGGATACATTTTTTGAGGAATGTGAGACAAATTTAATCATAAAATATAGTACACAGTTAGAGCAAAATTCCGCTTATTGTTATTTTAAGGTTCTTTTAAATACTTTAAAAAATGCTCTTAGATTAGGTAACATAAAAGGTCTTACTGAAAAATTTTTTGAGGAGCTTCAATACACATATTATTTATTGGTTCAGCAGATAATAAAGCAGGGATACCTGCTTTAGCCTGTGCAGAGCGTAGTGATTGTACTTTTTCTGAGCCTAGTAGGATTCGAACCTACATTCTAAACTTAGAAGGTTTATGTCCTAATCCGTTGGACGATGGGCTCTCTGATTTTGATAGTGAATATATGCTCTTGTCATACTTGCAGTTAATGTTACATTATATGTATAAACTGTAATTAAATCCATATTAAATCCATAATTTTATATCATTTATTGTTTTTATCAGTGGCAATCAAAAAGTCTTTCTATATAAGGGTCGATGCCCGAGGGGTTAAAGGGGGTGGATTGTAAATCCATTGATAAACATCTACATAGGTTCAAATCCTATTCGGCCCATTTATTTATTTTTAAGTTTATGAGTTAAAGACTTAAAAATAACAATCTTTTTGGTTTACTTTAGTTCGTATGAACTTT
>Ga0208751_100058_pt1 | contig 39356 bp, 51 predicted proteins | sample LakWasMet22_HOW5_2_FD_183868 | JGI IMG/M metagenome (GOLD analysis project Ga0208751, IMG submission 183868) | Freshwater sediment methanotrophic microbial communities from Lake Washington under simulated oxygen tension - Sediment Metagenome... | ecosystem: Environmental > Aquatic > Freshwater >... | reverse complement strand
AAATTCTCGCCAGTGGGAAATTCATAACCTAAAATAATTACCGTCAATCGAAAGTAAGTCATTATTTTTAAAAGCAAAATATGGTGCCGATGATAGGAGTCGAACCTACGACCTTCGCATTACGAATACCCTAGCCTCATCGGTATGTTAATAAAATCAATTTGTTGGGTTTTTGCTTTCCGTTCGCAACCTTGCAGAGCCTGTCTAATCCTCTATCAAAATCGTCAAATTATCGCCAGTGAAAAGGGAAATCAATAACTTGATGCCAAATAATTTTGGACGCTGTTTATGTGTAAAATACCTACAAGCTGGGAACCAGAATATCGGCTACACTATTAGCGCAGAAAACAGAGAGACAGCATGAAAAAACTCATCATAATCGTAGCGCTTGTATCGCCTATCGCCTTTGCAGACGTTTACAAATGCACGGGACCTGACGGCGGAATCAAATTTCAAAAACTTCCTTGCGCCGGCAATCCAGATGCCAAGCCCATGGACATCAAACAGCCATCGCCGGCCATGCTGGAGAAAATAAAGCGCGAGGCAGTACGGCAACAAATAGCTGATGAAGAATGGCGAAAGCGAAAGATGGAAGAAGAAAAGCACCAGGCCGAGCTTAACGCCATCCGAGCGCGCGAGGCCGCCTCTGATGAACTCAAAGCATCCATCCGACAATCCCGTATAGAGTCAGCGGAACGCGAGGCACGCTGGGAGCATGAAGACTATTGCCGCACGCGGACTCGGATTAATCCTTCGGATGGGTGCTGATGATGAACTGTCCGCATTGCCAGTGCGAATCCCTATCGGGAGAGCAATTGATTTGCCATGTTTGCGGCAAGGCTTATTACAAAAAACCATCAAGCCCAGAGGAGTTGGCAAAATTTAGAGCTCGAATGTCAGGAACAAACGCTTTAAAAAACAATGACCCTAAAAAAAAGCAGCCGGCTCATCATAGACCCACTGAGTTTGAGCAGTGGCGCAAAAAAGCCATGAATACAATGGGCGTGGTGGCTTTAGGTTTTTTGCTGATGTTCATTGATTTAAATTATTGCTCAGTCCCGATTGCGCCAACAGAAGATCAAAAAATATCGAATTACATAGCAGAGCATCAAATAAGAATCTCGAACCGGCTTAAAGATCCAGATAGCGCTCAATTTAAGGATGTTTTTGTTTCAAAGTCCAGCGGAAGCCCTGTTGTTTGCGGGTATGTAAACGCAAAAAACAGCTTTGGCGGTTACTCAGGATATCAAAGGTTCATTTCGGCGGGAAGCATTCAGGTAGTTGAGTCGGATATGGTCGAAGGAGAAATCGACAAAACATGGCAAAGACTTTGCGCAAATAGTATGCAATATTGACGAGTGATCGATTGACACCGCCTTGAATCGAAGCTATGCTTTTCCTGTCGCCCACATCGGCGGCGCGGGATTGGCGTCTCGGAAATTTCAACGGCATAGAAGCCGCGTAAGCGGTTTTTTTATGCCATGCACTCAGAACGATTAAGTCGGGCTGGGTGAGGCAGTCGCAAGACTGGCCGGTCTCGTTGAAGCCGGTACGCCAACCTCGCTCAGTCCGGCACCCATGATTGGCGTCATGTTGCCGGGAATATCATTTATTCAACGGAGTCAAATCATGACCGCACTCGCATTATCGCTCCAAAACACTCAATTCGACATTATTGACCGCAATGACCGCCCTTGGCTAAAACTACCACAAGTTGCCAGCGTTCTCTATGTAAAAGGGGGTGACCAAAGTGACGCACCCTTTGAAAACGGCATAAGACAAGTACAAAAGCTTTATCAGCGACATGCAGACGAATTCACCGACACCATGACCGCCATGGTCGAACTCGACACGGCCGGCGGCAAACAGCAGATCCGCGTCTTCTCCCTGCGCGGCTGCCACCTCTTGGCCATGTTCGCCCGCACGCCGGTCGCCAAGGAATTCCGCAAGTGGGTTCTTGATGTGCTGGATAATCAGTTGTCCGGAATTTCCGAACAACTGCCCGAGCCCAAGACCAAAAAGGCGTTACCCGGCGGCCTTACCCTAGATCAGCAAGACACCATTAAGGCAATGGTGAAGGCGAACGCCGAAGCGTTGCCCAAAGAACGGTGGGCAGGCGCCACGAAAAAGCAATGGGCGGCCATCAAGAAGAAATTCGGTTGCAGCTACAAGGAAGTCAGTCCGGACAACTTCGTCAACATCATCAGCCTGCTGTCGCGCCTGCCGCTGGAAGGCGAGTTGCTCGATGCCGAGCCCAAGCCCGCCGATAACAGCATCACCATCAGCCTGAATGGCGGCGCCAGTATGCTCACCTTAAATTTTGAAGGCAAGGCCGATACCAGAGGCCGCTATGTGGTCGATTGGTTTGATAAGGCAGTCACGATTACGCCTGTTTCAAAATCCACCTTCACCGCTGCCAGCGGCGAACTAGCCAAACTCATCAGCGAGCCTGGCGGCGCGATTGCATTGAACGATTTGCCGGGTATCATCAAAGCCGCATCGGATCGCATCGGCGATTCGCTGGCATTCAACGCGAGGCGTGCGGCCTCCTAGTCCGGCTAGGGGATGAATCAGAAACCCTCGGCGGCTTGCTGGCTTCCGGGGGTTTTGTCCTTATGGCGCCTGGTAATATTTACCGGTCAAAATCTGCAACGCGACGCGCTTGGCCCGCGCCGGGGTTTGCGCGGCCCAGTTGCTTTTAAGCGCCTGGCTGTATGCCATCGGCCAATCGAGGGCCAGCGCGGCCGCGCGCAGGCGCTCGAAGCGGATAAAGCCATTGACCCCCAATTGAAAGGCCATGTTGATGAAGGCGTCGCGGCGGGCGGCGTCGAACTCTTCTATGCGCGGCCAGGCGGCGCGCAATTTTTCCCTGGTTTTGTCGACATCATCCCCCAGTAAATCTTCGGCAAAGGCGGCCGATATTTTGTCGGGGATGCGCACGCCGTCATTCGTTTTCGGGTTGGCGTCGAGGTTGTGGCCGTAGCCAATGGTTTTAAATCCGGCAGGGCAGCGATAGGCTGTGAGGCGCAGGCCCTCTTCAAATTTCAGTTGTTCAATCAGTATCATTAAGAAATCTCTACGACATACCCCGGCAAGTCGGGGGCGTTGTTGGTGATGGCCGCGCCCAGTTTGGGGTCGATGGTGATGAAAACCTGCGTGCCGTTGGCGCGTCCGGCGACGCCGCGCACGCGGATCGATTGATTGTCTAGCGTCAGGCAGGTGGTCGTGCCGTCGGCATGCTCGGCCTGCACCACGGCGATGATTTGCGACGCGGCCGGGATCAGCGCTTGAAATTGCCGGTAAACGTTCACGAATAGTGCCTCTCGATTTCGACGCGCTGACCGATCGCGCCATGCGCGGCGCTGATAGTAGTGCCGACGGCCAGGCCGCGCCACGGTATCGCATCGGACACCTCGATGAGTTGGCCGGGCTCGATCAATCCGGTGACCTCGTTCAACGGTAAATCAATGGTGACGCGCGCCTGGCGGCCGGTATTGGATAGCTGGTTGCGCGCGCGTTCGCGGCCGGCGTTGGCGTAGGTGATCAGGCTGTCGGTGATCATCGGCGCCGGCCTGTCTCCGGCCGTGCCTTGGCGATAGGCAGAAACCAACACGCCTTGGTTTTGCCCGGAGACGAAAATGTGATTGTAGTCGGGCTGCGGCGTCAGTTGCGTCGAGACCGACCTTGCCACGCTCAGCGGGATGGTTTTGTCGGCGGTTGCGGCCGCCCAGTTCCATGGGCTGATCGGGTAGCGCGGCTCGATGCGCACCAGGTTGCTGGTCCGGTCGGAGTAGGCGCGCGCGCCGATAGCGCCGGCAACCTGGAGGACGGCATCGATCGGCGATTTGTTTTGATAACTCCAGACGCCGCCGGGGACCAGCCATTCCGACGTGCACAGCAACAGCAGGTCAGCATGATAGGCCGCCGACCAGTTGGTGTTAGCCAGCTCGGCGTCGATCAGTTGCGCCGCGGTCATCTGATCGGGTTCAAGGTGCGAGCGGATCGGCGCGTAGGGCGAGGCGAACAGGGCCAGCGGCGAGCGGCCGGTAGCGGTGTAGGTGGTTTCGCCGAACTGCCGGCTTTCGGTCCAGGATTCGATCAGCGCGTGGAAATAATAGCCGTCCAGGTTGATTCGTACCTGGACAGGCTCGCCGTCGATAGGCTCCAGCAAGGCGATGGCCGCCGGCGTTTGCAGGCTCAGCGAGACGCCCCAGGCCCAACTATCGATGTCGAACTGCAGCTGCACTGACAGCACCGGCACATTGGCCAGGTCAGGCAGACGGACGACATGAATGGTATGCAGCACAATGATTGCTCCCGGCCTGATATGGGTATCGGCCTTGAATAGCGGCCATGCCCAGCACGGCCGATTGAATTCCAAAATCGCGCCGCCGGTGTAATCCTCGGCGCGCTGATAAAAAACCAATTCCGTCGATGGCACATAAGGCGGAGGCGGCGGCAACGGCGGGTAAAACCAGCCGCCGAATATCCAGCTATGCGGATCGGCAACACCCCAGGGCGCGACAAACTTTTGCAACCAGGTCGGCGTGCCGACACCGAATTGCGCATCGGTTTCGATGCCGACGCGCCGTGCGCCGCCATAGCCCACGACAACATCATCAGCCTGTCTAGGCGGGCTGCTGTATTGCGAGGCGCAGGCGCGGTCGATTGCGCGGGTCGCTTGCCACGTCGCCATGCCGTCGACCGCTCGGCGCGGCGCGGCTTGATAGCCGCCGCGTTTGTGTTGATGCTTTGACGGCACTTTGTCCCAGCCGTCGGCCAGCGCCGCGCGGCGTGTCGGCACTTGGGCCCAGCCCGCGTCGATGGACGCAGGCAACGGGTTTATTTGGTCCCATGCTTGCCGGCGTTGCGCGAGGGTTTTACGGGCCTGCCGTAAAATGCCTGATATTTCCAGATCGACGCGAGACGATTGATCGGTGTGCGGCGATCGGCGCGACGTTTCCAGACCTCGCCATACCCCTGCCGACCATGTTGCATCCACCGCGGGCGTAACGTCGTCGAGAACTGCTGCCAGCGTGGCCGATAGCGGTGTAACTGCGTACAGGTCGCCCGATGCGTCGTCTAATGTTCCGGCGACCTGCGCCGCCGGCATCGGCACGCAGGCAAGCGCGCCCACCGTATCAGCAAGCGCCGCATCGATCGTTGCTGACGCCTGCGCGACGGCGGCAAACAAACAGGCGACATCATCCAGCGTTCCGGCCAGCGTTGCCTCATGAGTGACAGGCGCGGCCGGATTAAAGTTTAGCTCGACCGCGCTGCCCGCCGGCGCGGTGTACGCGCCGGAAAAGAGCAGGTCGACCGCATTTCCCGACGGCGGGGTGTACGGCACGGCTTACGCGTTGCCTTCGGTCAGCACGGCGCTGGTCACGTGGAGGATGCCGCCGGCATAAATTTGAGTCGACGGCATTTTGATAGGGCCTGCGCCGGCATTGTCGGTGATGGTCAAGTCCATTACGAAAGCGCCGTCTCCGTCGAGCACGCGCGCCCACGTCGCCTGGCCATCGGCATCGGCGCTGCTGTCGTCGACAATCGTGTCGAAGGTTATCACGCTATTGCTGATCGAGCCGGCCGGCTCGGCAAACATCACCGTTCCGAGCAGTGTCTGCGTGGTAATCGCCGCGCCTTTTGCCGGTTGTGTCGCCGTGTAAAACAGCAGCGTTCCAGGTCCTGCACCGGCGTTGATCGCGTCGATGATTTTTTGTGCCCGCGCCGAGCGCAAGGTATCCGCTAATCCGATTCCCATAGTCTCCCCTAAACCGCTTTCACGCGCGCCGCGATGACATCATTGTAGGTATTCTGATCATCTGTCGATGATACGGTAAACTCTAAGTTAGGCCGCAATTGATCGAACTGATATGTCCCGTCAGTATTGGCCAATATTTCGCGCAATAGCACGCCGGTATTTGCCTCATAAAGCCTGACTTTTCTCCTGGCCGGCACCGTGCCGATTTTCACGACACCGGAAATAACACCCGCGCCGCCGAAGTACATCACAAAATCATGCCGCGCGCGATTAATGCCGACGACCCTGCCGGACAGCCCCAGTGTCGCCGGATCGAAGTTTATGCTCGCCCCTTTTAGGGCAACATTAACCAGCCCAGTCATCGCCACGGCCCATCGATATCGACCAGCGTCTCGCCGTTCCCGGTAGCGGCATTTGCCGTCGTGACGGCGAACATTCGACGCCCGATCGGTGACACGTTAGCCGCCACCAAACCGCCATTGCCGAGCGGGCGTGTGTGTAACGGTTGATAGATCCCTTTCAATTGCGCGCGCAGCACTGAAGTGTCAGCCGCGAAGAGCGGCGAAACATACAGACTGTTATTGTTCGGTGACGGATAGGCAATCACTCCCTCACCAATCGCATCTTTTCCCAACGTGAAATTACCGTGCTTCGACGCCGCCACGCTACTGCCGGTCTGGCTGTAATTGCGCGCGAAATAATGCGCTGATTGCGAGCCAATACCGGACGTGCCGATGATTTGGTAGGTAACTGAACTGTTTGACGGCCCCGACGTACTAACCGCATTATCCCCGTAGATCAGGCAGCCATACGGATCTGATGACGCCTCGCTCGCCGGATCACCGAAATGAAACTGCCGATAAGTTCCTGTCTGACCTGCACTATTGGCATAGAAAAAATGAAACTCATAGCCGTCGCCTACCGCCACCCAGGCCCGCGCCGTCGCGTCCGACGTCGACGACTTATTTAACGGCACGCCATTGGTCATTTGCGCGGCGGTCGGGAACGGCGCCACGCCCGTATCCACATCGGTCATTGTCTCGTAGCCGAGCATGTTGGCAGACTTATTGGTATCGGTGTTCGGATTGGCGTCATTGACGCGCAAATACAGCCGGTTGCCGCTCGGCGCGCGATAGACCGCTTTGTTGGCGCCAGAAAAGGGCTTGCCCCAATCCAGCGGCGCGACCTTGCAGGTGATTGTCCCGGTTGCCGGCGTCGCTGGTGTGCCGGTAACAGTAATGTCGAACGTTGTCGATGTGACATTGCTGATTTGAAAATCGCCGTTATATTCGGCCTGATCAGCGCCGGCGATGCGCACGATGGTCAACCCGTCGCCGGCGAAACCGTGCGCCGTAGCAAAGGTCACGGTCGCTGTCGTTCCCGAACGCGTGATGCTCTGCACCGATTTTGAGTTGTAGCCGTCCTTCAAGACGGCATCCAGCACGGAGATCAGCGCGCCGGCCGTGCCGGACAGCGTCGGCGCGCCGGTATCGGTCGAGCGGAATAGTCGGATTGTGGGTATTGTCATCAGTTAGCGTCTCCGCGAATTTGCAGTTTAAAATGATCGGTGTACACGGCCGGATCGGATTGCAGCGTGGTGCGCGCAAGCCAAAGCGGATAGTTGGCGGCGATGGTGTTGAAGCGCAACACGTTGCCTGCAGACCAACCGCTGCCCCATCCTAAGTGATTGAGCGTAAAGTACGGCACGCTGGTAATCGGGTTGACCGGCTGCAAATCGACGCCCGTTGAGCCGCTGGCGACCAGTCCGGAATATTCGCCGTACAGGTTGAATGCCGTCGAGCCGGTAAACACAATCGCCCAGCGCTCTTGAATCGCGCCGGCGTTGGTTGTTTCGATCGGATAGAGCACATCGTTAAACGACGCGCCGGCCGCAGATCCTGACAGCGTATCGCTGAATACGCCGCTCCAGGTTTGCTGGTCGAACAGATTGTTCACCCGCGCCTGCATGTCGCCGATCACCAGCGCCGAACTCAAATAAGTCGTCAACGATGGATAGGCGTGGCGCACCGGCTTCATCAGCTTGATTTGGCCGGTAATCTGTACGTCGGTCACCAGCGCCATGTCCTCAATGCGGTGCTCAATGTGCAACGGCTGCACGTAACCGGTCAGGTCGAGCGGGTCGGCCATCGTCACCGTGCCGGCATCCAGATCGGCCGTGTATTTGTTGGTAGGAACGATCAGTCCGTTCGCGTCGAAAACCTTGGCATAACTCAGCAAAGTGCGGCCGCAATCGTGTACGCTGCCGGCGGTGATCGGGTCGGGCAGCTCTAAAACCTGCGTGTTGTGGATCACCGCCACGTTGCCGACCCGGAATAGCGGCACGCGGCCGTCTTGCGGCAGGCGCACGGTTTCCACACCCAGAATATCGGCGTCGAGCGGAATGTAGCTGATCAGCACCGCGTTAAAGGTGATGGTTTCCGGCTTGACTAGCAAAGGCTGCCAGATGTAGCCACCGGTGTCGATGTTGGCCGGGTTGTACCAGTCCGAATTGTCCTTGATCTCCTGCGACAACGTGCTGGCGAGCACCTTTTTACCGAAGCCGATCTTGAAGATGCCAGAACTCCAATCGACGCTGCCCTTGAGCCACTCATGGGTCAGAATGCCGTTGTTGTCGGCGCTGGCGACGATATTGTTGCCCTGGTGATCGACGCATACCAGCTGGAACTGGCCCGTAGCCAACGGTGCGCCGGGCGCGCGGCCGACGACACCAATCACGTAACGGTCGCCGACTTCGACCGCACAGGCCTTGATGTCGATGCTGTTTGCACCGCCCGACCAACTGGTCAGGATAACGTTGCCGGTCGCGTAATCGATGCTGCCGCAGGCGGTCGCCGAATCGGTCGCGTTGGAGTGCGCGCGGTACAACAGCCCGCCGCGATCGATCACCGTGTCGCCGCCGAACACGAACTTCAAACTGCCCGCCAGCATGCTGTTGGTGGTGTAAGGCGTGATGTCCAGCTTCAATTCGTTCATCGCCTGATTGATCGTCGGCGCAGCGCTGCCGGAGGCGGTTGTTTCCGTGTATTCGTAGGAGATGCTTTGCGCGGCAGCCGACAGCGTCGTTGTGCGAATCTCGAAAATCGGCTTGCTGATCGGCGCGCTGCCGTTGCCGTTGTGTTCATCCAGCCACACGCTCGATGTTTCCATGCCGACGATGCTGTTGTATTGCATCAATACCGAGGCGTCCAATGTGCATGCGCCGCTGGCGTAATTGATGCTGCCGGCGATTGCGCCATTGATGACTGCGTTATTGTTGGCGGCCCATTTGAGGCTTTGATAGCGCGGCGACGCACCGACGATGCTGATGCGATCCGCACGCAGGCCGCCCGCGCCGTCGTCCTTGATGTGCACGATCAGATCGGCATCGACGTGCGCCATGTTGGTGCTGTTGGGGATGTAATAGCCCGATACCGACACACTAAAGCCCAACGAGCCCGCCTTGATGGCCGTGGTCACCGGAATCGTAAACGACAGATTCGGCGCGGCATAAGATGCCGCCACCGTGCCGGACTCGCCGACCTGCTTGCTGAACGCGGCGTTGAACACTGTACCGGACGGCGGAATCGTATTCGGACGCAGCTTGACTTGCCACTGCCGGTAGCCGTTGCTCAGCTCAGGCAAGCCGGCGGCGGTGCGTTTGAGCGACACATTGCCGGTCGCATCGCCTTGCAATGTGCCGTCCGCCGTACACGTCGCCGTTTTCGCGCCGCTGTTGGTCCAGGTAATGACGATCGTGGAATAGTCGATTTGATAATTGGCGGCGGTATCATCGGCGATCAGCGTCAGCGTCACGTCCGGCAGCGGCACCAGGCCGTTACCGACCGACAGCGTTTCGATGGAATAATCGGTCGGCGTCGACCAGGCGTAAATCACCGCGCTGTCCACGTCCGGCAACGCGGCGAAGGTGACAGACACCGAGCCGGTCGCATAGTTGACCGTACCCGAGCCGATGCCGTCGACGACACCCTTCAGATGACCCAGGCCGTCGTCGTAGAGCCGATACCATTTGTCCAGCGCCTTGTAATCGACGATCAACGAGCCGGGCGTCGGTTTGGGGTTGAGCGTATTGACGTAGCTGAAGCCGCGATTGTTAATCGAGATCGGAATGAATGATGTGCCGGCATTGGCATACACGGCAACCGCCGGCAGCGCACTGGCCGACACCGCAGCCGTCCAGGATGACGTTTTAGTGATCGTGATCGCGCCGGACGCATAATCGACAAAGCCGCCGTAAGCGCCTGCGGTGCCATTGCTCAACACGATGCCGGCATTGCTGTCATCCTTGTAGGCGACGCCGCCGATCGTCAACGCCAAGCTGCCCGGCACGAAGCCGCGCCCGAGGTAAAGCCGCGCCGCATAATCCGGCGCGGACGAGCCGGTCAATGTGGCGGATTCGGCCAGCGCAACGCCGCCCGATTGCACATAATTCGGCCGTATCAAGTTGGCGGCGATGTCCACCAGCGGCGTTTCCGCCTGCGCCGACGGCACGATGGCGCCGTAGGGCGTACCGACTTCGATGGTTGTATCATTCAGCGATACCGCCGCCATTACCTTTTTGACGCCGTAATATTCGGACGCATCCGCGACGCTGGTATCGCGGAACAGCGTTGGGCTGCTGGTAGCGTCGTTGCGGTTTTGCACGTAGCGATTCGGCACAGCGCCTTTGAAATCATAGCGCAGCGCGTTGCTGATCTCGATAATCAAAATGTCTTTGTAAAAATTACCGCCGCTGTCGGTAAATTGCTGCGTCTCGCGGCTGACGATCTTGGTGATGCGCACATATTGCTGATTGGCGACAAACCCGGTCTTTTCGACGCTGAGCAACATAACGTCACCGATTTCTGGCGTTTGCACCGTAGTCGGTACGGTAAAACTTTGTGCATTGGGCTGGCTGTACAGCATCAACAGCTTTTGGCCGATCACGTGATCGCCGTACAAAATCCACTGCGTTTCCGGTCCGGAGATGCTGTAGCTTTCGATGCGGTTGCGCGCGGCGAGGCGCTCGTCGGTCCAGCTTTCGGTGCTGAACAACGTCACGTTGACGTTCGGATCGTCCGGAGGATCGGTCAGAATGATGTGCGCGCCGAGGTAGGTGTCGACGTTGGCGGTCTGCACCGACGCATAGGCCTTACGCAGGCTGACCCGGCCATAGGTGCGGTCGAGCTGGCTGATGTCGTTGAACAGGTTGTTGACCTGACCGTCGACAACTTCGTTGGCAGTCATCTTGCCGCCGCCGTCGTCGAAGTCGGTCATGCGCTCGGATTTGAGCAGTTTGAGGTCGGTTTCGCTGATTGCCATATTAGACTTCGATAAATTTTAGAGTGATCGAGTACCAGTCGTCGGCGGCCGGATGGTTGTAATCGACGACCGGCGACGCCTCGATGCCGCCCGGCTGCGCAAACAGCACGCTGTAACTGTTGCCGTTATGCAGTAAGGTCATGATCAGGCCGGGCTGATACTGCTTTAGCCGCAAGGCTTCGAGCGTATCGCGGGCTATCCATGCCGAGTTATCGCCGCCCTGCAAGGTGATCGGGCGGCCCTTGGTTTGCGCGGCTGCCTCGACAATCAGCGCGCCGTCTACCGCGATTGATACCGTCTGCTTGACCGGCGTGTGTGCATATTCGTCTACCCAGATAAGATCGTCAGGCAACGCGATGGCGTCGAGCGAAATCCCCATCAGAGGCTACCGAATGAACTGCGCATACCGGCCATTTTCAAGGTCTGCAAAAGTTTGTCTACATCGGAATCGGCGAATTGACCCGATATCGAGCTGCCGCCTGGCATATCGAATTTTACAGTGACCGTCTTCCCGGATGCGCCCGCGTTAGCCTGTATTGCCGCCGGTAACCCTCCCATGGATGGCGCCGGGATAGCTATTTTTGGAACGGACAGGCCTGGAAATTTTAAGGCTGACATATTGAGAGACGGCGATTTACCGACTCCAGGAACATCTGTTGGCTGATCGAAGATATGCGCCCGAATATCATCGGCCTTCCGTAGCTGCGCTTGCTGTTCGGTATTCGACAGCGTGTGGACGCCGCGCCTGATGGCAACTTTCATGTAATCCGCGAATTTCGGAATCAATTCGGCGAGGTCGTAATCGCGCAAGGCCTTAAAAACCAGGTTGCCATTTCTACCGCCTGGAGCCGTTTCGAATACGCCGACATTATTGAGCAGATTATTGACGCGCATCCTATCGAGATCGCTATAAACGCGCCCACCGAGCGCGCGCTGAATTGGAATGACGCCCTGATTGATTGCCTGCAATACCGGATTGCCGAGCTTGGCGACCGCTTCCTTGCGCACGATGAATTCGCCGGACTCCAGCAATGCTGGTACTTTGTCGCCTCCGCCGTAGCCGGGCAGCCGTCCCTGCCTGCGCGGATAGCCGCCATTGGCGAAGCGCTGGATCAGGCCGCCGGTCTGCGCCTGCACATCCGCACCGCCAGCGTTGACGGTGCGGATGGTGACGACTTTCTCGGTCGGAATGCTGTTGATCTTGGCGATTGCCGCATCGATCGCGCTGGTGTCGGCGGTGATTTGCAAGGCATATTGCTTGTTGAGGATGTCGGTGATTTGGCCGATCTTTTGATTGACATCTTGCAGCTTGCCCAGCGCATCCTGCTGCGCCGCGGCGATCGACTTCGCACTATCCTCGTGCGCTTTTTTGTTGTCTTCCAGCACGCCTTTTTGCGCGGCATACAATTCGTTCAGGCGTTCGGCATTGCCTGCGCGCGCGCTGGATTTGTCGCTGTCGGTTTGCGCCAGGCTGACCGTGGAACTGCTGATCTCGCCGTTTAACTGACTGGCCCGCTGTAAGGCCGCGTTGATCTTTTCCTGATCGGCTTCTTTGCCTTTAGCGCGCTCTTTTGCGACTTCGGCGAGCACCTTGTCGAACTCGCTTTCTTCCGATTTTATCCTGTCGCGCTCGCTGACGCCTTGGCGCTCGATGTCGGCCAGGTCGTATTGATGCTGTTGCGCCAGATCGCGGATTTGCTGCCCGGCAGATTGGGCGGCCTGTACTTCGCGCTGATGCTCTGCCGTCAACCGATCGACAACACCCTGATAATGCGTCGCCAGCTCGGTATAGATGCCTTTGCGCGCCTCGATGCTGTCGCGGTCGAGCTGCTTGGCGGTTTCGTTATATGTGCCGATGCCCTGGATTTGCGCGCCATAGGCCTGATAGATCAACTGCAGCTTGGCATCGGCGGTATTCTTGGAAAGCTCCAGCTCGGCATTGGCAGACTGGATTTGTGCCTGCGTGCGCTCGGCGTCCTTTTGCAGTTCGCCGGCGTTGCTGGCATCGATCGCTGCCAGGCGTTCATCCAGGCGCTGTTGCAGGGTGGCGCTTTGCTGGGCGAAATCGGCATCGATACTGGCGGTCAAATCCTTAAGACCAGATTCTACCTGCTTCCAGGCCTGCTTTTGCCGTTCGGCGGCCGCCTCTACTGCTTGCGCCTTGGCATCTTCTGATGCGGCAGTCTGTTCTGCCGCAGTGCGCGCGGCCTCGGTATCATTGGCACGGATGACGTTGAATTCGTCATGGATTTGCTGAATCTGCGCGAAACGCTCCTGCACCGACATGCCGTTGAACATGGCCTGGAAACCGGTGGTGACCATGACGAAGGCCTCGGCGACATAACTGCCGGCCTGCCTTAGCTTTTCGAACTGCGTCAGCCACTCGCCAATTGTCGCGCCGATTTCCCAGGCGATAAACAAGAAAAACGCATTATTCAGCGCGGTAAAAGCGCGTTGTGCCAGGGTCGCGGAAACGGTCGTCGTATCCAGCGCATTGCGGTAAGCCAGGGCGGCGGCGGCCGCTTGTTTTTGCTGCAGGGAGGCCTGCGCCACAGCTCGGTTAAGCGCCTGCTGCGCGGCGGTGCGTTCGGCGTCGGTAGCGGCAAGGGCGCGTTGCAAACGCGCTTCTTCCAAGATGGCGGCGGCTGCCTTGGCGCGAATCGCCGTTGACTGCACCTGCACACGCAGCGCATTCTGCTGCGCCAGTGCTTCCTGCTCGGCGGCTGCGGCCGCTTGGCGATTGGCGATGACCGCCTGATATTGAGCAGCAACAAAGCCTTGAACGCCCTGAATGACTTTGGTGCCATAGATCAGCGCGACGATTTTCGCCAACGAAGCACCGGCTTCGACGACCTGCCGCATGTTGTCGGCCAGCAGGTTGAATCCTGATGCCAGCGCGTCGGTCGCGCCGTTGCCGTCGTTCAATTTGCCGAGAAATACGGTCCAGGCGTTTTGCACGCGCGTGATTGCGCGACCGACCGTTTGCGGCATCTGCGCAAATTCGGCATTCAGCGCGGCGGACTGCGATTCCAGTGCATTCAGCACCACATCCGAGGTCAGCTTGCCTTGCTCGGCCATCGCCCGCAGTTCGCCCTTGGTCGAGTGCAATCCGTCGGCGAGCGCTTGCGCCAGGCGCGGCGTATTTTCCATGACCGAGTTGAATTCCTCGCCACGCAGCACGCCTGAACCCAAGCCCTGGTTGAACTGCTGGATACCGGCGGCCGATGTCTCGGCGGACACGCCGGACAGGGCGACAGATTTGCCGATCAGTTCGATGACGCCGAAAGCGCGCTCCTGATCGCCGCCCATGTCGCGCACCGAGGCGCTGACACGGCGGAACAGGTCGACGTTGTCGCGCAGGCCCGTACTGGTCCGTTGCGAGATGTCGAACAGCGCGCCCTGAGCCCGGACGAATTCATCCTGGCTTTTTGTCGATAGCTTGATTGCGGAATTGAGGTTTTTGAATTCGTCCGCCGTGTCGATCAACTGCTTGACCAGCCCTACGCCTAACGACACGCCCAGCACGCCGAGCAGGGCGGTGCGCACCTGGTCTATCTGCTGCCGCAGACCATCCAGGCCTTGCCGCGCCGAGTTGAAGCCGGCGCGGGACTGATCGTCGGACGTGATGATGATACGGGTGCGTAAATCAGCCATGCTACTTCACCGCCGCCATGCCTTTGGCGACGCCCTCAGCCACCGCTTTCAACGCTTCGACCTGGTCGGATGTGTAGCCTTGCAGGCTGATCGTGCGATCGCCATTCGGCGCGGTCGATGCGCGCAGCTCGGTGATTTGCAGATTGGTGCCGAACGAAGTGCGGGAAAATTCGGATGCGCCGTCCCGGTAGGTCAGGGTGGTGCAGGCCGATAATGCCGCCGCCAGCAGAAAAACGATCGTTCTCATGATGTCCTTTCAGGGTTTTGGTTGTTCGCCGATTACCGCCTGCACGGTCAGGAAGAAAGCCCAGCCGTAGTCGAAGACGCCGCCGTGTCCGCGCTCGATAAGAGCGATGCAGGCGCGGTCGAGGCTGCGTTCGAAAGCGGGCCAGCCGCCGCGAGTTTGATCCCCATCCGGCCCAGCAGGGCGAAAAAAGCCGTGTTCACCGCCATGAACGCCAATCGGACTTCTTCGATTTCGCTGAACGACAGATCTTCCAGGCCGATGCCTTCGGCCTGGATCACGCCGGCCAGCTTGGCGATGGCGTCGTCCCAGTTTTCGGTCAACATCTTCTCGAAATCCAGGTCGCCGCCGCCTTGCACCAGGCTCAAGGCCTGCTTGATGTCGCGCGGACGCAGCTCCAGCACGGTGACGGAGACATTCGGCTCTAAAATTATGGTTTTTTGTTTGCGCATGTTGTGTAGTCGTTTGTTTCAATCCACCATGTCGAGGAATACCTCGACATGGTCAGTCGATGGGCTAGGTGTATGTTACGTCGAGTTCGACCGTGTAGGCCTCGGTACCACCGGACGGCACGTTGGCGACGCCTGACAGCTCCAGGCTGGTGAAGTCGTCCGCCAAAAAATCGACGCCGGATTGCGGCGACAATACCGCTTCCCAGACGTTGACCTCTGCCTTGGTCTGATCGGCCTGGTTGACGCCGTCGAACAGCACTTTCATGATGATGTTCGAGTTGGTGCCGCCGGCGACCTTGTTGCTGGTCTTGCCGCCATAGGTGTAATCGATCTTCAGCGCCTGGCCGTCGGTGATTGCGCCCGCGGTCAATACCTTGATCAAGCCCAGTTCGGCATCGGTGACGGCATAATCGGTATTCAGCACATAAGTTGTGGTGCCGGCCGTGTCGGTCAGGACGACGCTGGAAATCTTGCGCTTCGCGGTCTGGAAAATCTTGTCCTTGTAGCCGGTCACGGCTTCGTCGGTCACGGTCGCGCCGGTGACGGATACCGCCGACGTATTGCCCAAAAATACCAGCGCCAGATTGTCTTTATCCAGATCGTCGAGCGTGATATTGATCTCTGCCGGCTTCTTGATGAAAACGGTATTCAGCGCCGAGCCGTAGTTGGCTTTGTCCTTGCTGATCCGTTCTTTCTTTTCCGAGTTTTCCTTGATCTCGAACTTGGTGGCATTGCCGATGGGGACAAAACCTTGATACACACTGCCGACCTTGCGGTTGACATAAACGCGGCCGGAGCCCAAAAAACCTGACATGGCGAACCTCTTAGCGGTTGGTTAGATTACGCCCAGCGCCTTCAGCCAGTCGGCCTGGGCGCGGGTGACTTCGATTTCCTCGTCGGCTTCATGGTCGAAGCCGGCGTGGGAGTGTTGTTTCAGCAGCGTGACCTTGAGCGGGCCATGCGCATTCTCATTGTGTTGTGCTTGCGTGGTTTCTTGCATCGTCTGATCGGACTTGAATCCGTGTCTTGCCATTTGTACGTGACCATGCCAGACAGCCGGCGGTCGTCTTTTTTTCTTGCTCATGCCTGCGGCACTATTTTGCGATGCGTGAAGCGTAGCTTGATCGACGCATAGCCTTCTTCATACTCCACGGCGGATCGCTGTTGATAGGTCATCTTATATGCGCCGCCGGCAGGGGCCCATCCATTCAGCGCGCGGATAACTCCTAGCACATGCTGGCCCATCACGGTTTCTGGCGCGGTGCTGCTGCCGGCAGGGTAGGCAACTGCAATCAACACGAGCCAATCCTGATCTTCGCCTTTCAGGTGAATGCCATTGCCGTTTTCGGTCGGCTTCGACTTGCCCGGCATCACGTAGCAGCCCGGCAGCTTGCGCAGCACGTCATCCTCGTTCATCACGACGGACGGACTGCCAACCAGCGCGAACGCCGTGACTTGCGCGTCTATGCGGCTGACGATCGCGGCGAAATCATCGAATACACCGGCAGTCATTCAATCCTCCCGCGATTTTTCAGCGCCGCAATCAGCAACTGCTCGAACAAAAACAACGCCCGGCTGCCCATGTGCGCGCTGATGCCGATGATCGCCGCTTCCATCATGCGATCGATCTTTGCCGATTCGCAGATAAAGAAGGTGACCATGCCGACAAATCCCGAGGTGGTAATGTCGGCGATGAACTCATGCCAGGAAAATTTGACGGAGAACCCCAGCGCGACGCGCTTCATGTAGCGTGCGACGCCGCCCCAAACCGATACCATCAAGACCCATCCGTAGGTAAACCATGCGTATGAGGCGGGATCTTGATTGATGATTTCGTCTTTTAACGGCGGCATTTCATGATTCCGTAAATTTGGCGCGAAAGCGGCGCAATAACTCTTGTTCGGCTTCTCCAGCCACGGCGGCTGCAATTGCCTCGGCCTGGTGAATGTTCACTTTCTGCTCATCGATTGGCAGTCGTTTTTTGCCGCGGCGTTTGAAGATAGCCGTCAGGCCGCCGCGCATTGAGGCGACAAACGCGCCGCCGAAATAATAGGCGCCCGCGCTCGCGCCGCCCTCATCCTGTGCCAGCTTGCCGACGAAGCGGGCCTTGACCGGGTTGTAACCGCTCCAGATCAGGCCGCTTTCGACGCTGCCGCCGCCGCCAAAACCGCTGGCCGCGCTGCCGCCGAACAGTTTCTTTTTGACACGGAAACGCCGAAATACCTGAATCGGTATCGCGGTTTCGGCCGCCAGTCGGCGGTCTGTTTCCTTCTCTGACCAGGTCGTGGTCGTGCGGATCGCCGAACGCAAGGCGTTATGCACCTTGCGCGGACCGTGGGTTTGCAGGTAGTCCCGCACGGACTGGTCGTCGATGCGTATCCTGACATCAGCCATAGCGTTTCAGCACCCAGGTGGTCATGCCACCCTCGTCGGGCAGAATGTCGATGATCGTGTACACCACCGTATCGACCGTGACCGTGTTGCGTTTGGCCACGCCGAAGGCCTGCACGTCGGCGGTCTTGACCGTCAACGTGTAGCGCGTGCTGGCCGCGACATTGGCTTCGACATCGTCGCGCTGCCTGTCGAATATCCCGCCGATGAACAGCGCGGTATTATCCGCCAGCGTGATATAGACGGTTTCGGCGAAGGCCGACATCATCGTATCGTTTAGGCTATCCAGCGCGGCATCGAAGGCGTTCATGCTTAAACGGCCAGAACCTGCGCGTTCATGGTCGTCTCGGTGGTCGGCGAGGTGTCGCCGCGCGACAACAGGCCGATCGCGCTGAAATAGCCGCCGGCTGTGCCGTCGCCCATCGTCGCAACCAGGTCGATATAGCGTTTGCGTCCGCGCAGATCGATCAGGAACACGAAGAAGCCGTTGTCGTTGGTTGCGCTCGGCAGTGCCGAGGCGTTGCCGTCGATGTCGGTCGAGGTGCCGAACACCAGCCCGGTTACATCGGCATGGCCAGAGCCGGAGGCATCAGATTCGGTCACCTTCAACGCACTCATCGCGACGTCGGTCTCGCCGACCTGGCAGACGATGCTGAGGTAGTCGAAGCCGAGGGTGTCGATTTCGGCGGTGGTTGCGCTGGCATTGTCCAGGATCGCGCCGGGCGGCGTGACGCTGACATATTTCACATTTTGCAGTCTGTTCATGGTGTGCTCTCAGTAAACGGGTTATGCCAGACCGGCGACGGATCGCCGGTCATTGACTGGGCTTAGGCGCCGATCAACGCGCCAATTGGGCCGGCATTGGTCGCATCGCCGACGCCGTGGACGTTGATGTCGAAACGCTCGACGGCCTGGATGCCGATTTGGCGGTATTCAGCATAACGCTCGCGCAATACCTGGATCTCGAAGCCCTGGCGGTCGCCGAAGGTGACGCCCATGTTCAGGTCGCCATAAACCAGCATGGCCGCGCCGGACAGCGTGGTGATCGCGGTCGGCATCGCTTCGGTCAGCACGATCTCGTCGCCTAGGTATTCATTCAGCGGACGGCCTTCCAGATCGCGGGCGGAATTGCCGCCGGCGGCGGTTTTCAGCGCCTGGAACACCAGCGCGTTGCCGCGTTTGGACGAGTACCATTTCGGGTTGATGCCGGGGAAGTTAGGCAGCGTGCCGATCACGCTAACCAGGTCGTCGTGATCGATCTCCGCGAAGGTGTCGTGGTTGGTCGCGGCGGTGACCGCACCGGCCTTGCTCAGAATCTTGGAACGAATGCCCTGGATGCCGCCATAGGCAGAGGTGCCATCGCCATTGAACAGGCATTGGTCCTCTTTTACCGCGAAGGCATAGGCCATTTCGTTAGCCAGATGGTCGGCCAGGTTGATTGCCGAGTCGGCGGCGTAGCTGTTGCTGATGCGGGTCAACGCTGCCACTTCGCGGGCAACCAACTGGATGTCGTCGAATGCGGCATCGCTTTCGGTGGACGCGTCGCCACGGCCGACGAAGTAGGCGGTGACGCCGGATTTGCGGCGCGGCACGGTGGCGGTGTCGCTGTTCATCGGCTGTACATAGCAATGCTGACGGGCGATGCCGTATTGCACGCGCAGGTCGATGATAGGCAGGATCATTTCATCCGGCACGATGACGGATTGACCCGGCGCGCCGCCGGTCATCACGCGCACGCCGTAATCCTTGCACCATCTTTCCGCGTCGCGGTTGCCGAACAGCACCGCTTGCGCCCACATGCCGGAGCGGTAGGCCGCCTCTTCGCCGCGACTGTCGTTGCTGAATGCCTTCAGGCGGCCGGAACGGCGCGGCATTGAGACATCGACGCGCGGGGCGGAGGGAACTGGCTTCAGGCGGGAGGCCTGCTTGGCGCGAACGGCCGCCTGGAAGTCGGCGACGGTAGAGTCGAGCGCGATATGGTCTTCGGCCTCTCGGCTCATCTCGAAGCGGGCGCCGATTTCGCGGATGCGCGCGTTGACTGTGTCGCGCTTGGCGTCTGGTTTTGCGGCGGCCGGTTGCGGCGCGCTGCGATCTTCTTCCTGACCGGCTTGGTCTTCTGTGCCTTCAACGGTGACGTTCTCGTCGTCCATTTTTCTTTCCTCTTTCGGGTGAGTGTTTAAATTCCGCCCAACGCCTACCGACGTATCGGCAGGAATTGAAACAATCGATATTTCCATCGGCTCCCAATCGGTGATTCGGTAGGTGTCGACGCCTTCTTTTTGCTGCTCTAAAACAGCCTCATGAATCATGTAGCCGACCGAAACATTCTGCCGAATGCCATCGACGACATCCTGGAAGACTTCATCGGCTTCCGGATTTTTGCTGAACCTCACCACGGCGCGCCCCATACGGTCAGAATCGATGCGGACAGACTCGATTACGCCGATTTGATCCTCCATGCAGTGGTTGAGAAGCAATGGCGCCGCGCGGCTGATGCGGTCCATGCGCATGGCGCCTTTGGCGTGATCCAGAATCTCTAATCCCCACCAGCGTTCGACGGGAGTCTCCGAGCTGAACGCCAGCTCTACAGTGCGGCTTTCTGCATCAATCGCGCGTTTTTCGATCTGGAAAAAGCGCTGAAACGATGCGCCTTTAATTTGTTTGGTCTGTGCTTGCGGCATTTGCATTGCCCTGCGGTTGATTGTTCGTAATTTCAAGGCCCAATTTTTTCAGCGTCTCCATATCGTTGGCCAGCTCGTCCCACACATCCTGCGGGTCGCGCCCCTGCTCGCGAATGATGTCGCTGATCGAGCGGGTGCGCAGTTCCACGGCGGCGGTGTTCGCCTCCATGTCTTTCAACGGGTCGACCCATTGCCAGCGGCGCGGCTGCCAGCCGACGCGGCGGGCTTCGGCAATCTTGCGGCCGGGGATTGCGTCCAGGATGCCGTTGGCCAAGCTCTGCTCTATCCATTTATCGAATATCGGCTGGCAGAAGCACTCGACGAACCAGTCTTGGGTCGTCATCCACAAATCGCGTTCTTGCAAGGCGCCCTGGCGGAGACTGGAATAGTTGACGTTTTCGAGGTCGTTGGCCAGTGTGTTGTAGCTGATGCCGAGTCCGGTCGCGACCGAGCGCAGGCAGGCCTTGACGAAATCGCCGTATGCGGTTGACGGGTGCTGCGGATCCCAGCCCTGGAATTCGGTGTAGGGCGGCAATTGTTCGAACTCGCCGACGCCGATGTCAACCGACCTCGGCTCGTTGACTTGGTCCAGATACTCCGGCGGCGCTTCCGGGCTGGTCTTGTAAAAGCCGAGCTTACGCGCCGAGACCGAGGCGGCCGCGACTTCAGCATCTTCGTAGGAAGACAGCACGTGCAGCCGGCTCAGGCTGGTCGATGCCCACGGCACGCCGCGCGATTGCCATGTCCATTCCGGCAAAAACAGGTGAATGATTTCCGATGCCGGGACGCGCTCATGCCGGCTTGTGCTGGCATAGCCGCTGTTAAGGCTAGGCTCTTCGGTCAGGTAGTAGGCAACCGGGCGGCGCCATTGGTCGAACTCGACGCCCATGCGGATCTCGGGGCGGCCTCGGTCGCGGCTTTGGTTGAAATTGATGTCCAGGCATTCCGGGTCGATCTCCTGCAAGGCGAACGCATACGGGTTGTCGAAGCCGGTCGCGACGCGGTAGATCGCCTCGCCGTCGCGGGCGGCGGTGCGGATCGCCTGCCGTTGCAGCATCGACCAGGAAAACTGCCCGGTCACATCGCAAACGCCGCGTCGGCTCCAGTTGTCCCAATGCTCCTCGACCAAGGCTTGCAGCTTCTTGTCGGCCTTGCCGTTGGTCATGCGGGATTTCGATTGCAGGACCACGCCGTTGCGGCCGACGACATTGGCGACGACCATGTTCAAAAATCCGCGCACATGATCGACGTTTTGCGCGTCCAGGCGGGCGCGGGCGCGTAGCGTTCTGAGGCCGTAGCGGATGTCGATGTCGGGTGGGCGGCCGGAGGTCGGCCAGTTTTCGAGAAACCGGCTGGTCTCGGCGGTTTGCCATTGGCGGACGGCTGGCATGATGATCTTGCTCATGCCAGCCTCGTTTGAATCCGGCGACCGGTGTCGAGACCTTGACGCAGCCGTTCGGCGCGGTCTTCGCTGGCGACTTCGGCGCGGTAGCGGTCGCGCAAGGCGAGCAGCTTACCGGGATCGCGTTTCATCACTCGGGTGTCGAATTGCGTTTCGATCAGGTCGAGCTGGTCGGCGGTGGCTTTGGATGACAGCAATGCCTCGATCGCTTCGAGCATCTTGCGGGCATGACTGCGATTGTCGTAGGTGGTCGCGGCGGCGAGGTTCGGCAGCACTTCGATGCGGCCCGAGCCGACGCTGATGCGTTCCGTTCCGCTGGTGACGTGGGCGACATAGTCGTATTTGCCGGCGGCGTAGGCGCCGGAGGTGGCAGCGGCGACGCCGATCACGTGCTCAGAGCCGTCGGCGCCGCCTGTGATGGTGATCTTGGCGGCGGCATTGATCAGGGTATAAACCAGCGTCCAGGTCCCTGCCGGGTAACCGAACAGCACTTTGCGCCAAGCGAGGGTGTCGCCGGCGCGGATGGAGGAGGGTTCGATGTAGGATGTAGATGCCATGGGGTTATCATGGCAGGGCGGGTGTGCAATTTTAAGGCAAAAATTGCACGAATTTTTTCATCACTAAAATGCCTCTATGCGCTCGGAGAGCATAGCCGAATAACCATCCATGAATCTCGCCTGATTGCGTAGACGCGAACGCTCGGCTTCTGATAGGCCTTCGAATATCGGCGTTTGGAAAAACGCCAGCAGTTTTGTCAGCTTTTCGTCAAGCTCTGCCTTCTCAGTAACTACGCGCTGTTGGTGCGGTTGTAGTTCTTTCACATTAAGGGTGTTCGTAGAATCAGGTAGATTTTGCTCTTTCTCTACTGTATAATTTCGCTGTCAAAATCGTAAAATTGTGTAGAATTATGCAGCTAGTAGGATGGTTTATTGAATGGCCAGACAAACCAGAGAAGAAAGCAGCGTTTTGTCCAAACAAGAGCTATTTACATGAAAAATTGGCGGACGCTCGAAAACAACAGGGAGCCATCGTTACTCCGCACTATGCAGAGAATATTATTATATTCAAAAGGATAAAATGACTACAGAAACAAACTTCGAGTTGATAGGCTTAGCTGCGAAGGCGGCTGTATTCCCGTTTACCATAGATGGGCAAAATGGGCGATGGTATCAGAGAGTAAAGACACAATGGCCAGATTGCCCTACTCAGACAAAAGTATGGAACCCACTTGAGAACGATGGTGATGCGCTGCGTCTTGCGGTTAAGCTGAATATGGGTATATCTATTCATTCCGGCCAATGTGATGCTGTTGCTCAAAAAGGCACATTACAAACTGAGAAAAATGCAGATACAGCTTATGCCACTCGCCTAGCCATAACCAAAGCCGCCGCAGAGATCGGCAAGACAATGTTATGTGCAGAGGATGACAAGGTAAAGTCGGGTAAATGCTCCTAAATCTCCCATCAATCAAGGTTATCAACACCGAAGAAAATGACCACGACTATCATGTTTATGCTGTGCCGATCAGTGAACTGGAATCGTGCTCAAATTGCGCAGGAACGTCGTTTTATGGGCACGGAACACGGACTCAGCTCTTCATGGATACGCCTACGCACGGCAAGCGCGTGGGCATTATCCTGGAGCGTAAACGCTACCAGTGCAAAGGCTGTCGCAGGGTGTTCTTCCAACCATGCGAAGACCTTAACAGCGATCACCGGGCCACGAATAGACTGATCAAATACATTGAGCACAGGGCCATGATCCGCACCTGCACGAGCGTAGCCGATGACGTTGGGGTGACTGAGGGAACGGTAAGAAACATCCTGAACGCGCACATCGAGAAGCTGGATAAGCAGTACCAATTCGAGACGCCAAAAATCCTTGGAATCGACGAAGTTCACTTGAACAGGACTATGCGTCTGGTGCTGACAAATATCGGCCAGAAGACGATTGTAGACATGATCGATAACCGCAACAAGGCGACGGTCATAAAGGCGCTGTATCGATTCAAGAATCCCGAAAAGATCAAGATTGTAACGATGGATATGTGGCGCCCATATCGAGATGCCGTGTATTCCGTAATTCCTCACGCGACCATTGTTGTTGATAAGTTCCATATCGTAAAAATGGCGAACGAGGCCGTCGAGAAAGGACGTAAAGACCTGCGCGAACAGATGGATAAAGGCCAAGCAAAACAGCTCAAAAAGGACCGATATTTGATGCTGAGAAGACGCAGAGATTTGGACGCAAACCAGGAGTTTTTATTGTCAGGATGGACGGAGAACTACCCAGAATTAGCCGAGTTATATCACGCTAAAGAACGCTTCTTTGACATTTGGGATAGCGATGTGTCCAGAGATGATGCTGAGGACGCCTACGAGACGTGGAAAGACTCTGTTCCTGCCGGAATCAGGGGTTATTTCTCCGACCTTACAAGGGCGGTTGATAACTGGCATCTGGAAGCGTTCAACTACTTCGATCATCGTGTCACCAATGCCTTTACTGAATCCATAAATAACCAGATTAAGGGGATTATGCGGCAAGGGTCTGGATACAGTTTTAACGTTCTGAGGGCTCGGGTATTATTCCAGCCTGATACGCATAAGAAGTCATTTAAAGGTGGGATAGGCGGCGGCGTCTTGGGGTCTTGTGAACCACCCAAAGCTGTCAATTACGGCGTAGAAATCATGCTCAAGCCCAAGCGAAAAAGACGTGAAAAATCTCCTGATGGCCTCGTTTTTGCGCCTGCGCCAGATGATGAAAACGACAATTTCTACCAGGACAGGTAAAGGCGTGACGGCATCAGCTTCTACCTGTTATTGCGCTTACCCCACATTAAATACCTCGGGTTGTTCGTTATGTTTTACTAGGTCATGTTTTACTAGCCATTAAATCCGATGCCTCGACAGCCGGTTATACGCTGTCCGCCGTGAGCACCCGAGCCGCTTCTGCAAACTCTTCGGCGTATCGGTCGGCAATACCGGCTGCGCCACCACCGCCTTGACCGGAATATAAACCCGCTCGCCGCCACAGGTTTTGACCAGCAGGTGCAATACCTTGTTGGCGGTCGCCTCGTCCAGTTCGGTTTTCAACGCTTCGATCATCGTATCAAATACGGAATTTGCCATGCAGGGGTGGGCGTTTGATTGGAGGAAGTTTTCTTGGCTCTGGCGTAGGCTCTGCAAGGCTGCGCGCTTCGCGGGCCGACTCGATAGAGACGACATTGGCGTTGTCCGCCAGCGGCGCGGCCCACGCTGGCGGGGCGTCCCATTTGAAGCGCTCGTCGTTCAGTCCGAGCATGCGGCATAGGGCCAGGACATAGACGTTGAGGTCGAGCGCTTCGTTACGCTCGCGGATTTTTTCCCATTTGCCGTTTGCTCCTCGAGTTTCGGCGCGCAGCTCGTCGTAGTAACTTTGCTCAAGCCAGTGCGGGAAGTGCAGGTAGAGCCCGCCCGGCAGGGAGCGGCGCAGCATGGCGTCGACGTTGTCCTTGAGGGTGTTGGTATTAATCAGGTAGATCGGCACGTCTTTTAACTGCCGGCCCTGGCTGTCCTTACCGAACGAGCGGGTCACCGGCGATTTGTCGTCATTCGAACCACCCTTCAGCAGCCGGATTTTGTGTGACAGGCTTTTTTTGCGCATCCGTTTGTAGAATTGATAGGCGAAATCGGTGGTCTTGCCGTTGCCGCCGGTGTCGATGCCGACCAGGTGGATCAGCATTTTGCGGCCGTCGTGGGTTTTGTAGCTGGCATTGATGACCTTGTCTTCCAGCAGATCCCAGTCCTCCTTGTAAACGCCGGGTTCGACGCGGCGCTTTTTGCCGTTCGATTCGGTGAAGGCGATGTCGAAGCGGTCGACGATCCATTGCTCTTCGCCGACGCCGACTGCATGGACTTCGACGACGAAGCGGCCGGCGCTGCCGTTTTGGATGTCGACGGTCGCGAGCAGGACGCGGGCCTGCTCGGGGACGTGGTACCGCGGCAGGGCTTCGGCGCGGCTGCTGAGCGCGTCGCCGGTTTCCATTTCGGCCAGGTGTCGGGGCAGGTAAGCGGCGCCGAAGTTGACGTTGATGATGGTTTTCAGGTTTTCCTCGGAGCCTGTGATGTCGTATTCGCGGTGCGCCGCGAGTAGCTTCTCGATCAGGTTGACGGGGTCAGAATAGGCGGCAAACGCGCCGGGGAACCAAAACGAGGCGACGCGGCTTTTGATCGATTCGCCTTGCAGGACGCCGTTTTCGACCTGGCGGCCTTGCGGAACCCAGATGCCGCTGTTGTTCATCGCCCGTTTGTGCCGCGTGTCGATCAGGCAGCCGTTTTTGGTGCAGAGGTAGCGGACATTTTGCGCGGCTTGGGTATTGGTCACGCCGAACAGGTCGCGGTCGTGGACGAAATCGAGACCGGTTTCATCCGCCGGCGGCATGAACCATTCGGCGCACTCAGGGCATTGCACATACCAGCGGCGCATGTCGCCCATGTTGTACAGGGCCAGCGCCCCGCCGCAAGGCGGTGCTTCGTGGGCGTAGTGGGGGCGATGGGCCGGGTCGGTGACTTCAAATCCCGGTGAGGTTTCGACCAAGGTCATGCCGCGACTGAGGAATTTAGCGGTGCGCTGCCGGCTGAGCGCGAACGGTGAGCCTTCGCCGTCGACATTTTGCGTCATCCGGTCGTAGTCGGTGATCAGCACGTATTTGAGCGGCTTGCCGGATATTTCGTTGATGGACGGCCAGCGCTGGAACAGGATCGATCCGGATTTGAAGACCTTGTCGTAGGTGTTGTCGGATTTGCTGCCCGGGGCCAGTTCTTTTTTCAGCTCGGGGCAGTCGCGGAAGGCGCGTTTGATGACCTGGGTATCGAAGTCGCGCGCGGTGCCCTTCGTGGTCTGCATGATCAGGAAGTCTGACGGATCGCACTTGATGATGTAGGCCATCGCATTGGTGATGAGACCTTGAGTTTTTCCGGATTGCGCCGGGCCCACGAAGACAACCGCGTCATAGTCGCGGCTGGTCAGGCAGTTCATCGGCTCGATCATGTAGGGCGTCAGGCCGGGGTCCCAAGGCGAGACGCCGCCGCTTGCCGTGCGCACGTTGACATAGCGCGTCGACGCCTCGACGACGCTGATGCGCTCGGGCGGGCGGACCATCCTGGCAATGTCGCGGCGGATCTGGACGGCGGCGGTCACAGTTGCGCCTCTTCGATCAGGTTGGCCCATTGGTCGCGCAGCACGTCGATCTTGGCTTCTACGCTGGAGATCACTTTGGCGTCTATAGCGAAGTCGCGCTCTAGAATGTCTGGCAATGTTTCCAGCACCTGAAGGCCTGTCTTTGCGATGATCGCCATTTGCTCGCGGGCAGCGGTCGATTCCACGGCGATGCCGGAATCGCGCTCGTATTTCAGGCGCTCGTTTTCGGATTTGTACCAGTCGGCGCGCTCTTTTGGCGACATTCTGTCCGGGTCATTCATTGCCGCGCCGATGGATTGCGGCTGAATCAATATAGCCTTGGCCGCTTCGCTGACTCGGTAAACCGGGAAGCCGCGGCGCTCACCTGCTGGCTTCACATCACAGGCGCGCAATCTTGCCTGAACTGTCTCGCGGGCTATCCCAAACTCGCGGGCCAACTGGTTCAAAGACCAGCTAAACCATTCTGTTTGGGATACAACTTCAGCCGCCATTAAATAATAAATTCCATCAAATAGTTATATAAAATCAATCATTTATAGCAAAATATCAACCATAAGTTGAGACCCATAGACGCCCAAAAACTCAAAAAAATCGCGCGTAATTTTACCCGCATGGCGCATTGCTTAGGGAGGACCCAAAATGTTTCGCAAATCGGAGAATCTCTGTTTTCCGTCGACAGCGCTGACGATAGACTCAGCTCTTGGCGGCGGCAACTCGCCGCCGACCTTCCGCAAATGCGCTATCCCCTTATCGGTGACCCGGTAAGTATGGGCCTGCTTTCCGGTATGCCTGCACACCTTGCCGTCCAACGTCTCAAGGTAGCCAAGCGACTGCAAATCAAACGCTCGTTTAGGCGCATTCGCGTACTGCTCATATTTCCAGTCCAGCACCTCGACAGCTATCTCCTTGGCGGTGCAGCCAGCATTGCCCACAAACCCACGCAGCAGCGCATCCTGATCGTGGTATCTGGATTTACGCCGAGACAGCTCGACAATCGAACTAGCAGACGACATGCCCAGATCCCCCATAACCCAGCGCCGCGCGCATCCTCGCCAAGCCATCGCGCGCCGCCTGACGATTCACCGGCTTATCGTGCCCGATCGACTTGACCCGATCAAACGCATGCTCTGGCCACTCCGGCCAGCCTGCCGCAACCAGGCGCTTGTACGCAGGCCCTACCATCGCCTCCGCCTTTGCCGACGATGCAGTCCGCAGCGTATGCATATCCACCGCCAGCGCAATCGCCAACACCAGAGGGTGACGATAGCGATCGACCAACGAACCCTCGCGGCTTCTCGCATTCGCCAGAATGCTCACCACCTCATGCAGCCCCGGCACATCGGTCGATGCCTGCACGCACATCTCGCGAAACTCGGGCAACGTCGGCGGCCACTCCTGGCCGTTTTTCAGCAGATACTCAAACCCGTGCGCCAACTGCTCACGGCTCAAACCAGACAGCCCCATCGACCATGTCTCCGCCGCTTGGCTCAACTTGCCAGACTCGTCCACATGCACCCCGTAGGCGCTGACCCAGCGATGCCCGTAAATCGCAGACATCTTTTCCCAAATGCGATTAATCACCCGCTCCGACAACACGCTCCTCACGTGATCGCCGCTCCTCGTAGCGTCGAGAGGCCTGCTGCACGAGCTCGACGGCTGATAGTTTTCGCTGTTGACCAGATTGCTGATGTGCTCCATTGCTCACCCCCTTTTCGTTTCTCACCCAGTTCCGCCATGTGGCGAACCAGTCCAGTTTCAAGCCCTTTGCTCCCGGCTGCGCGATCCAGTAATCGCGAAACCGGGCAAACACAATGTCCGGGTTCAGCCCCGGCCGCTCAGCGCGACAAAACGCTTGCCAGTCATCCGGCAGCGCCTCCAGCAAAAACCGCTCGCCATTGCGTTCGCCGGATTTTTTGGAAACTCCGTAAGGAGTTTCTTTTCTCTGTTCCCTTGTCTGTTCTTTGCCCCTTACCGAATCGGTAACCGTTTTAGTTACCGATTCGGTAACCGTTACTGAATCGGTAACCGTTACTGAATCGGTAACGGTTTTGCTGCGCTGAACACCACCAGCATCGGTGATTTTTTCATCAAATTGCTTAGGCAACCTAAACTCATAACGCGACGGACTAGACCGCCCTCCATTCCCTGATTTTTCTAGCCATCCCAGCTCAACCAGGTGGGATGTTGCCGTTGAAATCTTGCAAATAGGAAGGCCTATGCGCTCAGCGATTGCCTCGCGACGCGGACAGCATAAATTCGTGGTTTTATTCCGGAACGACAGAATGGCACCCAGGACGCGCAAATCTGTTTTCGTCAGCCTATCGTCGGCAAAAACCTCAACAGGCATGATAGAAAATATATCCATGTCAACCGCCACGCCCATCAACGGAGCCGGCAGCATCCAGCGAGGAATGCAAAAACCACCCGATGGGAAGCGGCTCCGGCAGAATCCACATATGCCGCATATTCGCCACATTCACGACGTCGCAATCGCGAGGCAGCACTTCGATGGCGTAGCAATCAGATCGACCGATCTGGCGCTTAATCTCCTGCATCTCATCCCATGTCATGTTTTCCTGCCAGCGGCCGCTAGCGTCCAGTAATGTTCTGTTGGCAGATGCCCGCAGCACACCGCCCGCCTCTTTGTAAACCTGCACCAAATATTTGCGGCTGAGCCACACCTCGATCATGCCACCCTTCTGTGTAGGCCATTGCTCTGCCGGTATGCGCTCCAGAACCAGCGGCCGCCTGGCGTTATCGCGTATCATTTGCCGTTTAATTTTTGTAGATACTGCGTGCATTACTTACCCTCAATGCGCATCGCGCACGAAACCCGCCCATCCGCCAATCGGCTCGGTTTAAACATATTCGTAAAATGGAATTTATGCGTATTCGCCCGATCGCATCCCGTGCGAATCGGGCAGTTATAATTCCCGCACCCGGTCGGGTGCATCGGGCGTTTATTGCGATCAAACGTCGGATTCAGCATGCTGTCTCAGTATCAACTCTAATCGCGCCAACGCATTCCACGCCGCATGCGCGGCATGCAGAATGTCCGACTCTTTATCGACCGTTTCGCCAATGGCTTCATCGATCAGGTGCCGGTACATCGCATCGGTATAACGCTCAACGCCATTGGTAACCAACAACCATCCGTATGGCGTATATTTCTGCGCTCTAAATGTCGCCACTTTGCCGACCTCTTTCAGAGCATGTGGAAAGTAGCCTACGACTAACCCTACACGGTTTTTCCCGTTGTCATCCTTAACGCCCGGATGGTTAAGGCCACTAGCGGCAGTTTGCATCAAAATCCCCCCGCGCCTTATCATGCAAGCTTGCCGTCAGAACATAATCGACAATCCACGCCTCGCGCTGCGCCGGCGACTTACCGCCAAAATGCGGGTCCAGCGTATTCAGCCAATACAGATCGAACGAAAACCGCTGTAAGGCCTCCCGCGTACCGGCGCACAAATTGCGCTGGTACTCCGCGTACAGCGGATCATTGCGATCCAGCGCATTAAACACCATGCCGTCAGACGCGGCGGCATTGTCGGCCGCCAACACAGCCAATACACAAATCAATCTTTTCATTCATCGTCTCCAAAATTATTGAACGCAACCAGAAGGCAACACAGAAATACCGCAATGCCACAAAGAATTATCAAAACCATATTACTCATCCTCACGCTTCCTTAATGATTCCTTAACTAGTGGATTGATGCGCGCCACCCGGCAGATTAAAGTGGCCTCATGTTTTTTTTGCTCGGCCCATGCGCCCAACACCTCTATGGCCAATTCCGTCCTGCACTTTCCCGTTGCCTGTCCGTATCCATCCATCACCGCCAGAATCTCTTCGGGGAAATTGTTCACGCGCAGTTCGGTCATGTGGTGGATTTCTCCTGTCCTTTAGGGGCTATCTGCCCGGCGTTGTCCGGCCGGGCAGGCTGGCAGGCGTCAGGAGCTTGTGCCGGCTCTTCGTGGTGGGTATGGGGTTCGGGCTCGCCGAAGATGTCGGGGCGTAAATATTCTTTCTTTACCGCGCCCTTTGTTAATTTATCAATTTGAATGGCCCTAGCTAATGGAACGCCTCGCTTTTTCCATTGCGTTACAGCCATAGGATCTACGCCAATGACTCGCGCCAGTTTCGATTGGTTACCAAAAAAATTTATTGCTGCTTGGAGGCTCATAGTGGGAAACACTATAAACAAACCGTTTGAAAAAAGCAAACAAGACGTTTGTTTAACGCGCAACAAATTGCCTGTAAACTTTTTGTTTATGAATGAAGAGGCAAACCGAGTAGAACGAGCGTTCCGAGCACTAGGCATGGAAGCGCCAGAATTTCAGCGAAAAGTTGGCATCCAAAGTCAACATTGGAATAACTGGAAAACGCGCGGTATCCCAAAAGATAAATTGCCGGTCGTTTCAGCCGTTATACATCGCTCTACCGACTGGATACTGACAGGACAAGAAGCCAGCGAGGACCAAGCTCATGGCATCCAAGGACAGCTTGATGATGTCGAGGGGGTAATTGAAGCAAGCAGCCAAAAAGCACCGCAGTTCCGCGAGCCCGGACCTGATTACCTGCCGGTCCGCATGGGCGGATTCCACCTGCAAGCAGGCGTTATCGGCTACGGCTTGGATTTTTTGGAAGAGGAAAAGGCGCCGATCTTCTTCCGCGCCGACTGGTACAGCGTCAACGGATACAAACCCGAACGCCTGGTCGCCTGTCAGATAAAGGGCGATTCAATGGAGCCTCGGCTTTATGCAGGAGACATTGTCGTCATCAACCTGGATGACACGCAACCGATCGACGGCTCGGTGTTCGCAATCAATTACGAAGGGGAACTGGTAATCAAACGCCTGAAGCGGGATCGCGGCGAATGGCAGCTATCATCTGACAATGCCGACAAAGTAAAGCACCCGGACAAAGTATGCAGCAGCGATATTTGCATCCTGATCGGCAAGGTAGTGTACCGACAGAGTAGCGAGATTTGAGAGCGCATGAGGGGTAACGCGGAAATTAAAAAATGGCCGAGCGAAAAGCAGACAACCGTGAAAAAGACGCTGTGGATTATGAAAAATATTTAAAATAGGAGAAAATAACCCGTGCGAATGTCAAATTTGCAGATAGCAAGATCCCATGTTCCGCCACGTCCTATTCCGCCGCCCAGTCCGTGTCCACCACCCAAGTGAGGAGATTATGGAAAAATCAAAAGATCAATTGATTGCCGAAATCCGTTATGCCATTCGATTGACCCAAAGGACGGCCCGGTTTTATCGGCACATCCAAAGCCTCGGTACCTTTTTAGCCATTATCGGAGGCAGCGCCACGCTTGCCACGCTCTCAAACAGTCTTCCGCACTGGGTATCGTTAACTGGCGGTGCTTTATTGGCTATTTCCGGCGCCGCGCTCATCGCCATTCGCCCGGCGGACAAAGCCGCCGCCAACGAAAGTGATTATCGCCGCTACCAGGCACTTATGACCAAGGCGATAACGCTTGATGTGAATGCACTGATTGTCGCCATTCAGGAGGCGCACCAGGGAGACGCTCCAGAAATCGAATCCCTCCGCGATGTTGCATTTAACGATGTTGCGCTCGAAATCAATCGCGCAGATTGCTTGATCCCGCTGACTGTCTGGCAGAAATTCTTATCCGGACTGGCCTGATTTCAAAAGGCAGGGATTTAGCCGGGCAGGGCACACTCGCATACCAACTGTTTTGCGCGATACCCAGCACTATTTCTTGCCAACATCACTCCCTATTGGCTTGATGATGTATCAGAGTGCGGGCAGGCGGAATCGCGCCGCCTATCTCAAGCCGCCAGCCTCTGCCGAGCCTGCCATAAATCGTAGGCCGCCTGCATAGCCAGCCAGCTTTCCGCCGACGGCGCCTGTAACCATCGCTCCAATCTAATAGCCATCTCTGCCGAAATACCCGACTTGCCATTGATTACGCGCGACAGCGTGACCCGCGACACGCCCAACTGCTGAGCTGCAGCTCCCACACTCAGTCCCAGTTCGGGCAGCACATCCTCTTTTAAGATTCCCCCGGGATGCGGAGGATTGAACATCGCCATAACCCACCTAATGATAATCCTGATAATCCACCAAAACCGCGTCTTCGCCCTCAAAGGCAAACGTCAGCCGCCAATTGCCGGACACCTTTACCGCCCACTGCCCGGCCAGGTCGCCTTTTAACGGGTGCAACCCCCAGCCCGGCAGCGCCATCTCGCCCGGCGCTTTGATCACATTCAGCAACGCCAGTTGTCTAGCCAGCTTATCCGCATGCGCCGATTGAATGCCAGCTTTGCTCCCGGTTTCGAAAAAGGCCTTAAGGCCTTTGTGCTGAAAATGCTTGATCATGACTAAATTGTATCGTGTATGTTTACACGCCGCAACCCTTAGCAATACTCCCTTAACCCTTATTTAGCCCGACCGCTGTACCTCCTGCCGCCGCCCAACACCCCGCAACCCGACCATCGCCCGCGCCAACCCCACCATTTTCCTGACGCCACGAAAATGGTGGGGATTTTTTTACGCATAAAGCAAACAATGTGTTTGACACGCGCAAACACATTGTTTATTATTTGCACAACGAAGCGCAAAACGCCGAGGCGTCCCTAAAGTTACCTTGCCGCAAGGACGCGGTATTTTTTAGGAGGCATAACGAGCATAGGAGCCAACGCCTGGACCAACCGCCCAGGCCGTCTGAAACGACAGGCGCACAGCGAGATCATCGCATCGCTGCCCGGAGAGGCTCCACGGGCATGAGAGTAAAAGGCGATAGCCGGGCAGGGTGGTTCCAGCCCGGCGCAACCCAATTTAGGAGGCATGATGGACCCGCTATTCAACGAATTTATCGACAAACTGAACGCGCTCAAAGGCGTCGGCGGCAACTGCCATTTTGAATATCTGCTGTTCGAAAAAATCCGCGACGCAGGCAAGCCGATCGGTCAACTGACCGTCGACGAATTCATGGCGCACCACGAAGCAGCAAACCGCGAATACAACGAAATCTTCGCCTATATCACTGGCCGCAGGTAAGAGCACATGAAAATCAAATTTAACCAGCATCCATTTAACCAGCGTCAACTGCAAAAAACCCTTGAATATCTTGTTGACACATTCAGGCAATTCGCCGAAATCGACAAAGACACCCTCGACCTGCCTGTTGAAGCCGTTTCCATCAGCCTCAGAATGCAAGCGCGGCACGCCAAAGGCTCTATATTCGGCATTAAAATTCTGCTGATTGATTCAGGATTTAGCGATCCTGACGTTACCGATCGCTACACCGATCAGATTCGTAAGATAGAGAAAAACGCGATCAAGACATTCAAGGCCATGAAAGAAAAACAGGAGCATGAAAAAAGCGGCGGCCTGCCGGGCGGCCACTCTTTTGATGATCCGGCAAAAGGGCCCGCCCTTGATAGCGGACAGATCGGTAATTAACTAGAAGGCCGTTGCCGACCAGCAAGATTGGCAACGGCGCCGGATCATCACCCATTCACCAACAACGAGGCGATTATGAACAGCATACTCGGCAACAGGATGATCACCGCGCGGACGCACCTGAGACAACAAGAACAACTGGCGCGGTCCATCGCCGTGCATAAATTCGAGCGACAAATCGAACGCCGCCGGCAAAGCAAAATCGCCGGCTCGATGATTCTGCTGTTCGCCTTGGTCATCGCCAACACAGTAGCCGCCGTCAACGGCTGGGGGTTGTAATGAAACGCCCCGCCATAAAACGCCGCGAAGCCGCCGAACTGCGCATCCTGGCGATTGGGCTGATCGCCAATTCCACGGAACTCCTGGCAGCCGCCATTCGCGGAAGCACCATGGCAGACATCGATGCCGCGATCGAGCACGCGGTAGACCAGTTCGTCAACCGCGATACCCAGGCCGCAAAGTCCATCGCGCTCGGCATTCAGCATGCACGCGACCGTATCTTGCACCGCCAGGCATTGATGCTGTGCGCGCCGCTGATGCTCTGCTTTATCGATCGGTAAGCCGCCATGTCATCAACACAACAAATCGACCTGACGCCGTTCTGCGCCGCCAAAGATGACCCGCACATCTATCTACACCAGCCATTTTCGTTAGACATCTATACCATCGCCAGTAACGGACACCTGGCGATCATCGTACCTCGCAGGCAAGACGCGCCAGAAATAACCGACAAACCGGCAATCAATAACAACTTTCGAAAGGCAATAGACACTGCGCTACAACGCGGCGCCGAATCAGGACGCCTGCAGCTGAGCAAATTTGATCCCGAACTGATCGGCTGCTCCGAATGCGAAGGCACAGGAAAGACGCACACCTGCCCGGAATGCGATGGCTTGGGGGAAACGACATTTTCCGGCGAGTTTGAAGTCTATGAAGTTGAATGCAAAATATGCGAAGGCAGGGGGACGGTATCCGATATGGAAATCAATCGGCTGAAAAGCCAGAAATCAGCAGGCCATCCCGTTGCCGAATCCAATCCAGGCCTATGCATAACCTGCGTAGGCAGCGGGAAACATCCTAAACAGATGAAGCATCGTCTAGGCGACGCAACCCTAGGCGCGCATTATTTATTGCAGCTGAAATCGCTACCGGAGGCAACAGTTTACGCATATGGCAAAACCGATCCCGTCAGGATCGATTTCGACGGAGGCTTCGGCATTTTGATGCCTCGGCACGACTAACCCAGACCCAGAATTTTATTACTCACCATGTCGATACCATACAGAGACGAACAAATCCTACGCATCCTTGCCGCCAACCCAGGCGGCATGACCACCGCAGAAATATTCAAGGCCGCAAAAGAGCAGCGCGGCAACGAACTGCCGGACGCCAACATCACCAGCCAGCGGATCTATAACCTGCGCAACACCAAGCACGCCAAGATCAACACGCATGATACCGTAGCCGGAAAAATCCATAAAATCACCGCCGCAGGCCTTCCGGTATTGCAAATCCATAAAATCACCGCCGCAGGCCTTGCGGTATTGCAAGAGATAGACGGAAACCATGGCGACACTGTTGAAAAACCCATCACCACGGAATCGCACAGCGAAGCCACGCTCGACATCATCCAGCAGTTTGACCAGGCCGTAGGCATCATACGCGATGGACTGATCGCTGCCCTTACGCCACCCGCTGACGGCATCGAGATCGTCGACAAGACGAAAAAAATCACGCTGCTAGAGCAGCTGGAGAATGCGCATTTTTTCGGCACCGATGACCGTGCAACGATAGCCGAAATCCGCCGCGACATCGAGCAGATGGAGGCGGCATAATCATGGATGACAAACAGCTTTCGCTGGAGGAAATATCGCTGAACTTAAAGCTCCCACTGAAGCGCCTGCAATACCTGCACTACAGCAGAGACGATTGCCCGATACCTGTCGCCAGAAACGGGAGAACCCCCGCTTTCAGCCTGAACGAGATCACGGCCTACCTGCGCGAACTCGGCCTTATACAGCGCGATCCGGACAACAGCAGAATCACCCTGCGCGATGCCGCCGACCTGCTCGGCATCAGCTATACGCGCATCAAGGAATTGCGGGCGCAAGACGAAAAATTCCCGCGCCCGGTAGGCGGAACAAGCTATTGGAAAAGCCTGGCAAAAATCGAGTTCGACAGAAAAGAAATGGTCGCCTACAAACTCCAGCGGAAATCAAAAAAAGGCCCACAGGAAAAAATGAACATCATACCGATTGCCGTCGATCCGAGCGGACGCGTGAACGCCGACATCCGTCAATTTCTTGCCGCACCGTCCGCGCGCAGACCGCGCATTATGTCGACCGGATCGGCGAAAACGGTCAGGGTGAGAGTGCAAGGCGACAACGGGGCATGGGTATGAATAAAAAACTGATCGTAGACCTGTTCGCCGGCGGCGGCGGAGTTAGCACCGGGATTTTCAATGCAACGGGTCGACATCCGGATATCGCCATCAATCACAGCGATGATGCGCTATCCATGCACCGAGTTAATCACCCCCATACCCGGCATTTTATTGCCGATGTTTATGAGGTTTGCCCAAAAGGCGCGACGATGGGCAAGCCAGTCGGCTGGCTGCATCTTAGCCCTGACTGCACACATCATTCAGAAGCAGCATGAATAAGCCACCAACCAAGAAAATAAAATGCCGGACATGTGGCGGATTTTGCGGAAAGAAAAATGGGCAAGAATGCCAATACGGAGCGAATGAACAAAAACGCCTTGCCAACGAACTATGGACGACAGCCATAAGAGAATCGCAAATTTAGGTAGAAAATGAAAAATAAAATTACACAGCAACATCTGCAAAAACATCCTGAGAAATTGAGCCGATTCGATAAGGTAAGAATTTGGTCTGGTGAATGGGGTGCTTGGTGGAGACCTAACGGAAACGGTTATACAGATAATATCGACTACGCAGGGATTTTTGATGCGCATGAGGGGTGGAGTTATGTGCGTGATTGCGGCCCTGAAAAACGTATTTCTTTGGTTGCTGCATAACGCTGAACTAAGGCGCGCCGCCGACGTACTTTAACAAATACCGCGATGCTTTCCGGCGTCGCCTTGAGTGCCGTGTTATACGGCTTAGGACGAACAATGACAAGCAACTACGAGAGCGCGCGACTGGATAATTACCGAAAAGGCAATGCCATTGAAAACTGCAAACTGTGCAGATTTTATGATGCTGAGGCCGGCGGAATTTGCAACGCTCATATTATCAAGGTCGCAAAAACTAAAGTTTGCAATTCTTTCGAAAAGCCTGACGCATAACGCAGAGATAACCGGACCGCAGGAACATAAATTATGGAGCAACGACTACTCAGGCACTCCCAAGCCTATAAATACCTCGCCATGAGCGAATCCCATTTCAATGAACACGTCCGGCCGCAGCTGACAGAAATAAAGCACGGCAGAGCCGTTTGGTTCGACAGGCTTGACTTGGACGCCTGGGTGGAGCAATTTAAGCAGGCGAACGGGAAGCAGAAAAAACAACAGGAGGTAACATCATGGCAAAAGCAACACCAGGACTCCGCAAAAAAGGGGCAATCTGGCATATCGACAAAACCATCGCCGGCCGGAAGCTTCGAGAGAGCACTGGCGAGACGGAACTCGCTGCGGCAGAGCGGTACCTAGAAAAACGTATCCGAGAAATTCGCGCGGTTGTCGTTTATGGCGATAAGATCGAGCGTACTTTCGATGAAGCCGCAGCAAGATACGTTGAGGAATACGGACATAAACGATCCATCGATAGGGACATCTTGTCGCTCAAGACCGTTATGCCGTTTATCGGCAACATGGAGCTTAAAATGATCCATTCCGGATCTCTGGATGGATTTATCAAGTCCAGGCAAGCGGCCGGCATAACGGCGGGGACGCTGACGCGCGATTTGGCTATCGTCAGGCGCGTTTTGAACCTGGCGGCCAAGCTTTGGCGGGACGAGCATGGCCGACCCTGGCTGGCAACAGCACCCATGCTGCCTCCTATCCAAGGTGCGAAACGGAAGCCGAGACCGATCTCTATCGCGGAGCAAGACAAACTGATCAGGACCATGCCGACTTACCTGGCCGATATGGTTCTGTTTGCCCTGCATACCGGATTGCGAGACCAGGAATTGTGCGGGCTAAAATGGGATCATGAAGCCAGAGTGCCGGAACTTGACACGACCGTCTTCATCATTGGGGAGGAACGCGCAAAAAACGAACGCGAGCGGATTGTGCCGCTGAATGCCGTGGCGCGGTCGATTATCGCGAAATATCGCGGGCAGTCGGAATATGTGTTCAACCTGAAAGGCAAACGCCTCGATCGGATCAACAACAGGGCGTGGAAAAAGGCCAGGCTGGAAGCCGGGTTGCAGGACGTAAGAGTGCATGACTTACGACATACGTTTGGGATGCGCCTGCGAGCCGCCGGCGTGAGCTTTGAAGATCGCCAGGATTTGCTGGGTCACCACGCCGGCAGGATCACGACGCATTATAGCCGGGTCGAAATAGCCAGGCTGATCGAATGCGTCGAGCTGCTGTGCGAACGCAAAAAACCCGAATTAACACTGATCAGAAAAACTGGCTAAATCGTCAAATTCTCGCCAGTGGGAAATTCATAACCTAAAATAATTACCGTCAATCGAAAGTAAGTCATTATTTTTAAAAGCAAAATATGGTGCCGATGATAGGAGTCGAACCTACGACCTTCGCATTACGAATGCGCTGCTCTACCAACTGAGCTACACCGGCTTGGAGTGGGGTTTTGAAGAGCTGCATATTAAACCATAGCTGACAATTTTT
>Ga0208751_100057_pt1 | contig 39638 bp, 54 predicted proteins | sample LakWasMet22_HOW5_2_FD_183868 | JGI IMG/M metagenome (GOLD analysis project Ga0208751, IMG submission 183868) | Freshwater sediment methanotrophic microbial communities from Lake Washington under simulated oxygen tension - Sediment Metagenome... | ecosystem: Environmental > Aquatic > Freshwater >... | reverse complement strand
TGTAAAAGTTGCGCTAGGCATTCATCAGCTGCAGCTAGAAGTTTGCACCCTTGGCCTGTTTGAAAAAGCATTTGATGAGCAGAACAATCGTATCAAGAGTGGGATTTTCTACAAAAGAGATCCAATCAAACAAAAGATTGCAGCATGACCAAATCGCTTAACAAAATTGCTAAAAGGCGCGTCTGGACAGATGAAGACAAGCGCATGGTTACCCTACTCTACCCATGCACGAATACAGAGTCTCTGGCAAAGCTACTAAAGGCCAGCAAGCATCAGGTATTCAACATTGCAGGCAGGATAAATATTGGTAAATCCCAATGGTTTAAAGACAGCCCAATGTCTGGCAGCTTAAAGAATGACAACTCAGCTGGACGGAGTACCAGGTTTCAAAAAGGTCACGCACCGAGCAATAAAGGTAAAAAGATAGTACCGCATGAAAACTCTATTAAGACTCAATTTAAGCCAGGGCAAGCATCACCAAACCGAAAACCAGTTGGCACCTACAGAGTAGTTGAAGATGGTTATTTAGAAGTAAAAATGGCAGAAGGCCCGCACCAATGGAAATCAGTAAGTAGATTAGTTTGGGAAAGATGCAATGGCCCAATACCTGATGGCCACATGATTAGCTTCATTGATGAAAACAAGCTAAATGTTGAAATCACAAACTTGAGATTAATGACAAAAGCTGAAAACGCCAAGCGTAATCACCCTGCCAAGTACGGTAAAGAGTTTATGCAAGTAGCACAGCTTAAAGGTGCAATTTCAAGACAGATTAATAAACGAAGGAAACAAAATGAACAACGACATCTTAGCACTCAGATCACACCTGTTTAACACGCTAACTGCGCTTCAGGATAAAGATAACCCGATGGATATCGATCGAGCAAAAGCCATTTGCCAAGTAGGCGATGTGATTGTAGATACCGCAAAAACTGAAATTGATTTCATGAGAGTAAACGGCAGCATCGATACGCAGTTCTTTCAAAAACCAACACCGACAGCACAACTTTCATCACCAGCTGCTAAGCCGGCAATTGAGCAAAAAACAACGGAAAACAACCGAGCAACAATAACAGTTGAAGGTAACGTAACAACCCACAAAGCCAAGTAAGCGAGAAAACCATGGACATATTAATAAAACACCTACCAATAGGCTCAACAGTTGAACTGGGCGGCGACACACAAAAACGCAGGCTATACCTTGGCGAGATTAGCAATGGCTTCGGCATGCTATGGAAAAGCAAAGAAGATCACAACAACAAAAAATCATGGCAGGTAATGACGGCAGAATCATCACGCGTAAAAAACGTAGAACTGCCAGCAGGCTTTGATATTGAAACCATGGCCGACTGCATTAGAGACAAATTCACAACCAATTAAACCGCAGCAAGTAAACCTAAAGCAGCATTTAACCACCAGGAGAAATCATGAACACCATTACTGACCATAAAGAGATCGGCTTATATCCAAAGTATCAAGTCAATCGTACTGACGGACAAAGCGCACCAGGACAAAAACACGAGAACTCTGAATACTTTGTGCTTAACTTAACCACCGATAAGCACGCTATTCCTGCAATCAATGCTTATGCAAAGTCATGCCAGAAAGAGTTCCCACTGCTAGCAGCTGATTTACGCACAATTGTACGTATCAACATGCAATTAAGTGATGAGTTTGTGATCGTGCCTGAAACCACCCTGCCAAACGGCACAGTGGTACCGCAATTTAGTGTTGGAAAATACGCATGCAGCAAATCAGATATTGGCACAGCCATTATCACGGCAGACCGCAAGCCATGGCATAGCATTAATTTCAATGATGCTAAACAAGCATGCATCGATGCTGGCTATTCATTAATCACAGAGCTGCAGTACCTGGCAATTGCACATCAGATCGTTAACCAAGATGACAACTGGACAAGCGGCAAGGTTGGCGAAGGTGAAGTTTACCGAGGCATCCATAAAGGCAACTTAAACGAAGCCCAAGACGGCCACTATGTAAGCGATGAACCGACAGAACGCCGCTGGCACGTATTAGCTAATGGTGAGCGCGTTTATGACTTTAGCGGCAACATCTACAGTTGGGTGTTTGATGATGTGCAAGGCGATGAAAATGGCGTGATTGCCAAACCATTTGCAGAGGACTCTGCTACAAAGACCACACCACCATATGGCAACAGAGAGCATGGTATTGGCGACACATCAACAGGCAGCGATTGGTCTGGCTATGCGCTCATCCGAGGCGGCTGCTGGAGCTCGGACGACTTTGCGGGCGTGTTCAATCTCGACGGCGACTGGCCCGACCGCGGCAACCTCGGCGGCGTCGGCTTCCGCTGCACCAAGAGTCTCTAGTCACTTGTCACTCATCCAGTCCGCTGTGTAACGGCGGGCTGGTTTAACTAAAGGATTGAATATGGCGCAATTTAATGGGATAGAAATAGTTAGCTCACCGCATTTGCCAGCACTTGTTCCGGTGCTTAAATTGAGCGACCGCATTAGCTTAACTGATAAATTCAGGGAAAATTTTGACAAATACTTACTAGTTTTATTTGGAGAAAAACCTTTCATCATCTCTATGGGCAGAAAGCTTTATGCGCACCCAGTGGTGATTAATTGCATAAAACAAGAAATTGATAAAAAAACAATGGCGGTATTCCATGTCTGATTTAAAACCAATCAAAGGCATCGAAGTTACTTTCACTGCCACTGATCCACACGTAGAGATCAGCGAAAAACTGCAAGCCCAATATCCGCATCACCTGGTATTGGTACAGTCAGGAACATGGCTACATGCTTTCAACAAATCAGCCTACGCGCTACACACGTTAAAGCAATACAAAATAAGGCTTGCTGGACCAGCGAATAAGCCTCATCTATTGGTTGGTTTTCCGGTTGCCAATTACAAACAGCGCTTATGGCCAATCATGGATGAGCACAATATTTCCTATGTTGTGGTCAATAAAACCGACATCGATGTATGCGAATCATCTTCGCCCAGCTATGCATTGGATGCAATCTCAGATGACATTGTGCACCAGGTAATTGCAGATCTAATCTCGAGCAAACAGCTTAAAACGGCAACCACAGCAAAAGCACTAGCAAACCCAGATACACAAGAGTTTATATTTAAAACAAAAGCCGGTGATTTAGACACATTACTATTACAAGACATCATCAAACTACCGCGCGATATCCGTGTTACATGGGGCGAAAACGTGCGCCAAACCATGCACAGCATCATGCGCAGCACTTACCTATACGGCAATGAAGATAACAAGCCTCAGCTACTAAAACAGATATCAGCGGACGTGGATTTAATCCGCCATTACATATGCCAGGCACAAGCACTAAACCTATTCAAAATCTCATTTGAGCATCGAGTAGGCTTAGTGGTCGAGCTTGGTCGCATCTTAGGTGGCTTACAACGCGCACAAAGGACAACATCATGATCGATACAGGGTGCGCTCTGGAAAGTCTGGCAATGCGCTCATCCGAGGCGGCTACTGGAACTCGGACGACAATGCAGGCGTGTTCAATCTCAACAACGACTGGCCCGACAACGACAACAACAACGTCGGCTTCCGCTGACCCAACATTACAACACCTAGACGCTGGCCATGCCGCCACGGAAGGATCAATCTTGGTCGAGAGCATCCCGCAGAAACCTGCAAAAGCAAGGCAACAAGCCAAACCGAAAACCGCAGCAGCGCCTACGGGTGCTGTTGTGGAAAGCTGCAAAAGAATTACCATTTCAGCTTTTGGTGAAGTCCCTGCAGATATAAAACGTCTAGTAAATTGTAGGGCTAGACGCAAATTAACCAAGCAAGAAAGGCAATTGGTATACGTCAAATGTAACGGCAGATGCGCTTATTGCGGAATAGAACTTAATGGCAAGTTTCAAGTTGACCATGCTGATGCTTTTTACAGGGGCGGTGAATGTAGTTTAGATAACTTTCTGCCAGCCTGCGCACCTTGCAACAATTACAAACTGACTTACTCTGTAGAGGAATTTAGATCTGTAATTGGCAGGCAGCATGAGCTTGCGTTAAGAAATTCGATGAATTACAGAACACTATTTAGATTTGGAATGGTTGAAATAAAAACAAATTCAGTGGTGTTTTATTTTGAAACAATAAGCCAATTGGAATCAAGAAATGAGTGACTTCACCAACCTAACCAGCATGCCAAATCTATACGGATGCTGGCTTAAATCAAAACGAGGCAAAGGCAGCAGCCTACGCATGCAGCGCTTTGAAGCGGACGCACTAAGCTACCTGACTACCATTCAACAACGCCTACGTGCACGCACCTACAACTTTGGAGAATACAAAACATTCACCGTTCGTGAAAAGAAATTTCGCGATGTAGTCGATGCACCAATGAAAGACCGCATCGTTCACTGGATGCTGTATCAGTACATGCTACCAATCTGGCAACCTAGATTCATTCATGACACATTCGGCAATTTACCAGGGCGTGGCAGCAATGCAGCAATAGATCGTGTTGCTCAATTCGCTAGACGTAAAAACACATCGTGGGTGCTGCAGCTGGACATCAGCAAGTATTTCTACTCAGTGCCACACGTACAACTTAAAGAACGTGCATTGCGCCATATTGGCGACCACGATGTACGCCAGCTACTTATAGATCTCATTGATTCATACCGCACCGGCAATAACTACGATCACCTGTTTACAGAAGATAGCCTGTATCGCACCAACACAAATAAAGGCATGCCAATAGGTAACCTAAGTAGCCAATTATTTGCAAACATCTACCTGAATGACTTTGATCACTGGGTTAAAGAAACGTTAAGAGTTAAGTATTACGTGAGATATGTGGATGACATGGTAATACTGGGCCAAAGCAAAGAACAACTGCAACAGATCTGCCAAATCATCACAGACAGATTAAGCAACGAAGGTATCACGATACACCCTAAGAAAATACGCATAGCACCTACAGCGTCCGGCATTCCATTCTTAGGCTATGTAGTGTGGCCGCAACATGTATCAGCAGGCGCTTACATCCGCAGAAGATACCACCGCACTTTAAGACAGCACGAATCTGGCATTTATGATCGCAGCCAGGCACTAAATTCATATCGAGCAGCATTGGCACATACAGGGGCAACTGTTTAAATGTTCAAGTACGTCACCATCTCTAAGTTTTGCGATGAAACTGGTTACACAGAGAATGCTGTTCGTACTAAAATCCGCGATGGGGTCTGGCTTGAAAACAAAGTATGGGTAAAAGCCCAGGACAATAGAACATTAATGAGTGTTGAAGGATTTAACGAATGGGTAGAGATGGGAATGGTATCCGCAAGGCGTCAGAAACGAGCTACGAGATCGCCTTTACCTATCAAGGCGTCAGGTGCAGGGAAAGAATCAAGCTCAAGCCCAGCCCCGCTAATGATCGCCGCGTAAGCAATCACCTTGGCGCCATTCTCGACTCAATCGAAAAAGGCACATTCAACTACAACGTAACTTTCCCCGATTCAAAGCGCCGCTTTCTATTCATCGAAACACCAGGCGAAGCAATCACGATTGAAACCTATCTGGATGAGTGGCTTGAAGCTCAAGAAAAGCAACTCAAGTCATCTACCTACAATGACTATAGAAAAACCATCAATCACATAATAATCCCACACTTCAAAGGCAAACTGCTATCTGAAGTGAAACGCGTTGATGTGAAAAATTGGGCAAAAGAAATGGACTGCAGCAATAAGCGGATCTCAAATATTCTCAGTGTATTAAGAAAAGCGCTGCAGGATGCTGTAGATGATGAGCTTATTGAAACCAACCCGCTATACGGTTGGAGCTACGAGAACAAAGAAGCACCAAAAAAAGAAAGTGATGTGCAGCCATTTAGCCAGGAAGAGCAAGAAGCGATATTGAGTGTGCTCGATGGGCAGGCCAGAAACATGGTCCAATTCTTTTTCTGGACGGGATTACGCACCAGTGAGCTAGTCGCGTTAGATTGGACAGATATCGACTGGCAGCGCGGCACAATATTTATCACCAAAGCCATGACACAAGCATCAAAGAATATTGCTGAGATTCCTAAAACCAACGCAGGCAACCGTGAAGTAAAAATATTAGCGCCGGCAATGAAAGCCCTGCTAGACCAAAAACAATATACGTACCTTAAAAATACAGAGATATTCCAAAATCCACGCACAGCAGAACGTTGGACGGGTGATCAGGCCATCAGAAAAAACATATGGGTAAGTGCGCTTAAACTTGCGAAAGTAAGATACAGACGCCCATATCAAACAAGGCACACCTACGCCAGCATGATGCTAACAGCTGGTGAATCTATCGCATGGTTAGCACAACAGATTGGCCACAGTGACTGGGGAATGTTAAGAAAGGTTTACGCTAAATATATTAGCGATTCGATACCGGAAGCTGGAAATAAAGCGGTTGAAATGTTCAGCGAAAATGCTGTCAAAAAAGCTGTCATTAAAGTGGAAAATCAGCCCTAATCCACCCCAAATATTGGCATTAAAATGACAGCTTTAATTTTGACAAGAAACACTTAAAGCACTGATTTATATAACTTTTTACTACTTTAAAAATGGTGGAGCAGGCGGGAATCGAACCTACGTAGCACCGCGCCAGTAAATCACTTTACACAATTACTGTCAAAAAGCTGCTATTAGCATATTAACACAATCAGGAATCAAACCACCGTCCACCATTCAACCTTATTGGCCAACTCACATCTTCATAAGTTTCCCGCCGATACAAAACTACAAAATAATAAGGTTGCACTCACGTATCGTGTTGTATAAATGAGCATCATTTAAATCCAACAATAACGCAATTAAAGCTAATACAGATAGTACAACTGGAAGCAGTAACTCAATTAAAACAAAGCGCAAGTTTTGGCTTTTCTGGAAATACATAAACCAACTATCAAATCGTTTTAGTGAGCCAGTCACCCTGGGATTATCCCAAATAGACTGAGATTTTTTTAAATATGCCATTAAGTTTGTACTTTGCAGCTTTAATCCATCAATAGCAGATGTTAATTCATGGGCATTCCAATCCAAAGGTGCATCATTATCAAGCAATCTCTTCAGTTGAGTTAAATAATCATTTAACTCTTCAGTTGGAATTATCAACTTAGTAGAGTTAGCTGATTGTAGCCTCCACCAATTATAAAGCGTTGACTGTCTGACATCCGTATGGCGATCAGCCACCTCGTTTTCAAAGGGAGGGGCTGAAAGATGTTTCATACCCGTTAATCGAACCAACCATTCAAGAATCCCATCAAATGCATACCATCCGAAATGAATAAGAAAATATAGGTTAGTCAAAAACAACCCAATCTTTAAAGACCTGTCATTAAGATTTATAAATTTAAGACCAAGTATTGTTGATTCAGTGTGTATTGATATTCCGAAAGCTCCAATAAATAAAATTACCCCAGAGAGCATAATTAAATTACGTCTAATTTTTAAAGCGTTCTCACTGAGGTCGATAAGTACTGGGGTGCCTAAAACCTGATCGCAGGCTTTATATTTTTCTTCATTAGTATCCATTGGCTTGCCTACAAATATTAGGTATGTGTATTTTGTTTCAAAACTATAAACTAATATCAGTATAGATTAGAAATTCAGACTGACTAAAAACACGTTAACAAAGGAGCTTCGGCCCCTTTATTCATTTTAACTAATCACCACACTCATGATTACTACACACGCTATCAATCCAACCTCGTGCCAGGTTAAAGTCAGCGGTAGTTACTGCGCACGCTTCTTCAACAATTGACTGTCTAGTATCGGCTGCGTCAAGCTCTCGCCTGCAGCTGGCAAGTCTTTCGGTATCGCTGGCAATTTGACCTGTGGCGTTGGGATTACCTGCTTCGATGGACATGCGGTCAGCATAAGAAGCAATCCTAAAATCAGCGTTTGTTTTACTAGCATATAAATTACCTACTTTCTTTTGAAGTTGCGCCCTATCTATATTTAAAGCGGCAATTGTTGATTTATGCTTATTGACTTCAAGCGCCACGGCCTTTTGTGTGTTCGTCTCAATGATTTTATTTTTTTGTGCTTGCAGCTCAGCTTCTTGCTTAACCAGTGCGATGTATTCTTTGAAGTCTTTCTTTTCCTGCTCAAATGCGCTTTTGTAATGCCAGATAACTAGCAGCATTAAAACAACCAGCACAATGCGCCAGTGCTTTTTTAGCACTTTAAATATAGACTGTGCTTTATCTAGTAACCATAAACCCAATTTAATCATGATTTAGCGCACCATATTTTCTGCAATACGTTTAGCCCAACCCCGGCTATAAGTAGGCCATGTTGGTAAGTTAGTCATAAATAAAAGCCTTGTACCGTTGTATTTCATAGAGAGCAGATGCCCATCTATTTTCATGGCCATAGAAAGCGTTATGTTCCCAATCACACCATCTGCAACAACATCTAGCGCACGTTGCAACCACAAAACCGCCTGCTTAACGCCAGAATTAACCGCCGCATCAAATACATCAAACCTCACAGCATCCGGCAAATCATCACAGCGGCACTTATCCCAGTAATCACGCTTGTAGATTAGCTTTGCACCTTCCAGAGTAAGATTCTTAATATCTACGTTTGGATATGCACGTTTACTAATTCCGTATTTAGTTTCGCCACCTGGATCACGGGGATCATTCACATAACCACCTTCATGGCCTATTAGTTTTTTAAACGATTCGTCAAAATTCATTATTAGTCACCGATCCTATTTCTATAATTGCCACGGAACCTGTAAAGCATTACTGGCCAGATGAACAAAAAAATTGTGATGAGAAAAACAAATACTTCTAAGGTGATTTTTTGCGGGCAACGTAGGCAGTAATAAATAACAATTACCGATGAAATCAGCGCAGCCAAATACTTAGCAAGCCTACAAAACTTGTCGCCACGGTCCATTTTATAAAAGGCGATAAAGCACTCTACGCCAATATAAACTGCACAAATTAAACTAGTCCAAGCCAGCATTATTTAATCCTTTGGAATCTAATAGAAAGTAACTTGCCACCAAGATCGATCAACAATTCACGATAAACCATCATCGCAATCGCACTAAAAAAGGCCACTGGGTACTCAGCATCAGGGAAATACTTTTTTAACCAGAACATTGCAAATGCCGTGCAAATTGTTGTAATGAGCACATACCCCGCGTTACCAAAGAAACGTAATGCCAGGTCAACTTTTGATTTTGCTTCAGGCGGTGCGGGGCGAAAGGCTAGGCCACAACCGGCACCGACAAGTGCAATTAAAAACGTAAGCGCCTGAATCTGAAAAACATGTGTAATTGCAAAACCAACTGCTACCAAAATTGGCGCTGAATTACCTGCGTGTGTAATCGGGTCTGACATAGCTACCTTTCTTATTTTTATTTAATTCTTACTTTTTCAAAATTTAGCATCAGTAATTGCTGAGGTGTAATCCGGTGATAAAACTTACTATCAAACGGCCTTTGCCCACCTGCTGCTAAAACACTTGCAACCAATTCAGCGCATGACCACTTATCATCATCCTGCCAGTTTCTTTTCAGCCCGATTCCAAGCGCGCCCCAAGTGTCGTAATCCTTGCCTAACTGACTAATCGCAAACGCTTCAGATGCATCTGCCTCTTTCACTGGGATATGCATCTCTACCGCTTTTGATGATTTCGCTAACCGCTCTTTCACTTTGCCAAGTACAACGCCATCCCCTGCAATCGCACCGATTAGCAAATCATCATCAAGCACCAAGTCAACATGGCTATACTCTGACCAGGTGACCATTCTGATTAACCATGAACCTATGTGATGCCTACGTGTGAATAGTAGCTTCATGATTTACCAGACGATGGCTTCAATTTGCTCTGAGGTAGTAGCAGCGGCGAGTTGCGCCTTTAGGTTTTGGCTCTTTAAAAAGTTAGCCTGCCCTTGCGCGATCATGCTGTCGTAAAAAGCATTCCAGTCGGCAACGTTTTGAATAGGCACAATGCTGTTATCAATGGCTTTCCATCCACCAATCCAATCAACCGGCAATGATCCGCGAGTGCCTACATGCCCATTGATACCATCAATATCACTACGGCTTAATGGGTCACACGCGAATAGTTTTCCGCCATGTGTAAACGTTTTTTGATTTGCGGCCAATCTAGCCAAATTAATCTCTAAATTTTTAGCAAACTTTAACTGATCAAGAGATACCTGAGGATTTAGGATTGCATCAATTTCATCTTGAGTAGCAACTCTCGCGTCTTTGGGTAGCAAATGTTTTGCTCTACCCTCATCATCATCATGAAGTTGGTTATCTGGTGTAATGTATAGTGTCATAATTTTTCCTTATCTAATCTCAAACCAACTTGCTATGGTAGGTGAACCAAGGATTGAGTCTGTTCTGTAAGATTCTCCCGGCAAAACAATAAAACTATATGATTGGTAAGTAATTGCAGTAGTAGATGTTTGAGAAAGAATAACAACACCACCGACGGTTACGGATGTACCTACTGTCCCTGTCACATTCCAGTTTATAGTCACTTCAATTGGTTTACCTGTAGGGTTGTAATAAAGAGTTGCCGCTGCTCTACTACCAGTTAGATTTTGTCTAGTTTGCCCGAATCCAAAGCTAGATAACGCTGACAATGCTTGACCACCACAGCCTTGAACTAAAGTTGGTTGCGTGGCATAAGTACCTGCTGTCGATTGTGTATTCACAAAATAACCAATTATTCTGTAAGGCAGATTACTTCTACCAGTTGTGGCATAAGCTACGTTATTGCTATCTGCGCCTGTGCTAATGGAAGTTGTAGTAATTAAATTAGATTCGTCTAGCTGATTGCCACCAGCCAAGTTGATGACAAATCCTTCAAGTGTGCCTGCGTTGTTCTGTACGCCAACCACGTAAGTAGAGGCTATATTATTAACAGACCCTAACGTTGCACCATTTGGAATAGTGAGAGTTATAGCACTTACCAGCGTTACTCTGTTTGGTATGCCATTGGCTAAAGCTGCTGAATGAAAATCCCATGTATCTGGATTAATAGTAATGACTAAATCGTTACCAACTGCCACTGCGGTAAACGACTGAAGTTTATTGACTCCAGCAGCAGCAGCAACAGCAGTACCATCCTGCTTGGTAACATTAACCCTTACTACCCCAGCACTATCTTTAAATACACCCAACCTATCGCCAGCGGCACAGGTATAGCTCGCACCGCCATTGATATTCATTGTGGTTGCGTTATAGGTAAGCGGTAATGCACCGACGGCTACCAATTCCATTTGTTGGCCAGCGTTCATCGTGAATGCAGTAATGGCTGTTGTACCTGTAATGCGCACAGTATTGCCAGTAGCTACAGTTAAATCTACCGTTGAAGCTGAGGCTATATCGGCACCATCATCAAGGCTTAGCAAACCTGTAATTGTTGGGTTTGATTTTTTTAAAAACCCCCAGTCAACAGATGCTAAATCCCCCTTTTCAATCCAGTTGTCGTTAGCCGCATTACGTTGCTTTAACTTGCCACTGGTTGTATCTGCCCACAACATAAATGGAAAAGTATCAGCTGGCGCAGTTGCCCCACTGTTTAGTGTACCTACCGCCTGAACCAAGTTATTAAGGTCCACCAGAAAGCTGGCCCCATCCTGATCTGCTATGTTGTAATCATGTTGTGCCATCTAATAACCTTTCGCGTGAAAATCGAATGTGCGCGATATAACTGCACCGGCTGCATTCTTAAAAATAATGGTGAAACCCTCAGTGTCTTTATTGGTGATCTCGTAGTAATCACCTGTTTGCATGTTTTGCGCGGTAATGCCCAATGCAGGTGCCGCAATGAATGTTCGTGAATATGTAACGGTGTAACCCGCACCAGATGTGCCACTAGCAATGTCTTCACCGAACTCATCACGGTCTGGCATATCAACCGTTACTGCCAGGTCTTTAAGTAAAATATTATGGTTAGAATCTTGGCTAGAAAATTCAGCTTTAAACTCGTAAGCTCTGGCTGTCCAGTCTCCTACAAAGAACGGCTGCCACTCAGACCAATCTGGGCTAGATAAAGGATCATCGTTAGTTGTTCTCACGCTAAGTGAAACACCAACATCATTAATATTAGTGCTGGCAAATAGATTCCAACCACTAATCAACCCACGTTTTGAAATAAAGTCATTAGCATCAAAAGCACTTACTTCAAGTGCAGCCGTTAGCCTTGATGTTTGAACGCTACCCAAGTCAACAGACTGATCGAAATAATATGTACCATTACTCTCAATACCGCCTTCTGCTGATAAATAGCCTAGTGAACTAATCAAACCCCAATCAGAAACCAAACTCACTGGCGCAAGTTTTAAACCACCTCGCTCCATGTCATGCGCTAAGTTAATTGCCGAACCTGAGAAATTTGGTGATTCAGTGACTATTTCTGCAATATTTAATGTAATTAAATTAGCGACATTGCTCTTTACAGCCACGGTATTGATGGATGCATTACCGCTAGAATCAACCCACTTAGCCAAGTAAGAACCTGAAAGCAACGGCACTGTGGTTGCATTTGAATTACCTGGTATTGATGAGCCAATATCCACCGCAGCAGACCACTCAGGCGTGATTAACTCAGGCGTGTAACGCAAACGAAGATACCCGCCAACCAGCACATCTAAATCTGTTGAAGATGCCCAACTAATATGTGCATAGCCAGATAGCGCCACCATCTGCAATGCTTCCACATCATTTGGCGATGTGGTCTTACCATAAATCGTGACGTTCACAATTTGTGCTAAAGACCTTCTGCCCAATGCATTCTGTGCATATAGCGTGAATGTGTAATCCCCCTCTGTAAGCGGTTGAATGTCCACAGTGGTGTTGCTGGTTGTGATGGTGACTGGATTTTGTCCAGGCTTAGAGTAAATCAACACATAACTATTAATACCAAGCTGACTATCCCATGAGACTGTGGCCTTAACACCAATCACGCCAACACCAACTAAATACAACGATTCAGTCACGTTTAAATTAGATGGCGTGGATGGCTGGCCAGCATTCACGGCACTGGTTTGTAATGGCTCTAATATCAACCCCTGCTCTACTGCCGCATACTTATCAGCACGGTAAGCTAGCGCAACAATCTCAAGTTGGGTTTTATCCACCTCAGCAATGGAAACTACGCGCCATGTTTCAGGCACTAAGTCACTCGCTGTCATTACCCACATTGAGTAATTTTGTGGTGCGCTTGCAAAATCACTCTCCACCTCAATCACGGTATGTGATCCAGCTGCATTAGTAATTGCTTTTGTTTCAATCTCACCATTAGCTAAGCAGCATGAAATTTGGTATGACTTGCCTGCCTCAATAGTGATAGCCGCATCAATCGTTACTTGACTTGTGCTGGCAGCAACCAAACGACCGCCCATGCGCTTACCAGCACGCACTGGATCTGTGGTTTGAATCAAACTGCCTGATTGAATAAAGACTGAATCTAATCCAGCTTTAAATGAAACAGTTTCCGTCTCTTCCTGTTCGGTAGTTAAGAGCATTTTTCCCAAACGGTGTGCTTGCCCACGTGAAGTGCAGCCAGCTGCTACAATCTCAGTTTGCACCACGCCAAAACGTGCAATTGCCTCGTTATCGGATACATACTCAATTTTTGGTAAGTAGTTATCTAATGGGTCAATCCATGTCACAAGCACCACGGTATGGCGAACTTTTACACTTGATCCTGAGTAGTTAAATACACCATCAATCACGTTGGCAGGGCTAAATATTTGCGACACATCCTGTGGCGCATCTTGAGACACATAAACCGCGCCAGATGCCCAATACACCATCGCCCTAAATATAGAAGCGATGTTAGTAATGACCTGGTACGCCTGCTCGCGTGTTTGTAAATATAGATTACATGTGAATCGAGGCTCAGAGCCGCCAAAACCATCATCAACAAACTCATCGCAGTATCTAGCTATAGAATACAAGCCCCACTTATCCACCATGGACTCACTGATTAAATCACCCAAGCCATAACGATCATTGGTGACAATATCGTAGAATATCCATGCAGGATTGTTTGTCCATGCAACCACAAACGAGCCATCCCATGTACCGGTATAGTCGCGCGTTAGTGGATTGTAATTTGACGGAACCTTAACCTTAACGCCCTTAATTTCATAACGACGAACTGGAATGCTATTAAACTGGCTAGAGTCAATTTGCAGCGCAACCAATGCTGTATTTGGATAGGTTAGTTTTGCATCTATAATCTCAGTGTAGCTATCCCAGATAGTATTATTCTGCAATGAAATGGATGTGCTATCTGGCGTAATGCGCCTAACTCTAATATCCCACTCATCACCGTCTGGCAATGGCACATAATAAGCACGTTGGTATTTGGAGGTAGTTTTACCGGATATTACGTCTGTATAGGCTGGCGCATATAATTCAGCGTTGCCAATAGATACAGCGCCCCCATATTGAAGCCCATAAACAACGTAGGGGCCAAATGTATTATATTGATATGCAATTGCATTACCGCCTGTTTTAACTACTCTAAATTGATATAAACCACTCGCCAACTCCAAAGAAAATGACCGAGATCCCGTAGGTGAAGAAAAGTAGCCTGGCACGTAATTACCGTTAACCACATCCGCTGAGCCATTCCCAGTAAATGAATAGGTTGTATAAGTAATCCAAGTAGAGTTTCCAACCAATCGATACTGAAGCGCGAAAGAAATGCCTTGCTGACCACCGATGTTTTGACCAATCCAATTTACAGAAATATTGAATTTATCTGATTCAGCGCCATTGCTCACAAAGTCAGGGCCATAAGCAAAGCTGCCAGACTGGAATGTTTTACGCAATGGCTGAGGAACAAAGCCGCCGCCATCGGTTTGAATATCAATAGCCACTTCAACTGAAGTGCCATTAATATCTCCATTGGTTGTATCTTGGCGACTCAATTGAGGTACAGATAGCGTGACACGAACGGCCGTGTTATTAGCGTTAGTGATTGAACGCACTACACTCGATGCCTGTTTTATCTGTATGCCAACTGCACTTTCAGACTCGGCAGCGCTGAATCCGGCAATATACTCCTGAGACTGAGTACCGTTACGAGTAGATACGGTAACACCAGTAAAATTAAACGTACCATCTGCATTTTGCAAAGGCGTATCATCAAGATAGATTGATTTCAACCCATCAACCAAACCTTCGATTTCACCCTCACTGATAACATCAATAATGTTGGCATACTGAATTGAGCGTAATGAGTCAGGCGCTTCAACCGCAACTCTACCGCTGCCACCACCGCCTTTACCACCGCCACCGCCATGCCCTTTAATTAATTCACTCATAGTTGCGCCACGCTGAAGCCAACTGAAACAACTTGAGAACCTACACCCGTCTGACCATAGCAAATAGGCACAGGATTACCTTGGCCCGTTACGTTTACAGCCCCTGCAAAAGAGGTGTTAGGGATGTTGTCTGCCCGCTCACCGGCATTCTTTTGTGCCTTTGGTGGCGAAAACAACATTTGAGACACGCCACCAAGCAATAATGAGAATCCAATACCAGAAGCTATGCCAGATAAGCTATATGAGAACGAGCTCATAGCGCTTAAGTAAGTAGTACCAGGTAAGTAGAAAGATGCTCCAATCAATGCAGCGCCTATTAACGCCTTACCCAAACCACCACTACCAGATACGATAGGCACAATCTTAATAACTTTGGATGTACCAACGTGCAACTTGTCGTGGCTTGAGCGATTATCGCCACCAGCCAATACTTTGTAATAAGCCTGGCCATCCTGAATAATGGCATCTTTAAAATCAGCATAATTGGCACAAAACGCACGAATCACCTCAGCAGGTGTTTTTGCACACAGGTGATGCACCTTGCCGTACCGGTCCGCTAAAAATCCGTAAAGAATCACTGTTAACATAGGGATTGATGCCTCAATATTTTTGAAGTGATTTTTCTCCAATAACCGCCATACACATCACGGCTAGAAGCCTTCCCCATCACGTGATGCAAAATCACGTTATCAGCAACATATACAGCGCAGTGGTTTGGCACCTGACTAGCAACTTGCATTAAAATAATGTCATGCAGCTGTGGGCTATCCACCTCCACAAACCCAGCATCTTTATAATTGTCCAAGTAAAGGTTATCGCCTTTATTCCACCACTCCACATCACGTGGGTAATCAATCATTTCAATACCAAGCTCGCGCTTGTAGTAATCACGCCAGATGGCATAGCAATCAGTAATGCCATGCACAAAATGACGGCCCACATAAGGCGCAACATAGCCGCTAGGCTCTGTATATGTCCAGGTATGCAACGGGTAATTCATAATCAAATATGGCAGCTGATGACGCTCAATCTCAATCAAATCAGCTTGGCTAGGCGCAGGGTTTACATTGATGTGCGAATGCACCACGCAAACAACCTTGTACTTGTCGCAAGCATCTGCATACTCAGCTGGATCAATCGCAAAGTCGCTATCACGGGGCGCAACGTTAGTGCATGGCACATATAATTGCTTGCGCCTATGGCTTACTACCAAACCGCACACTTCACGTGCTGGCGAGCTTGCCACGTGTGCCTTTACTGCTTCTAAAATATGGTCTGCAATTTTCATGGTTATCTAATCAACTTAACCGCAGGGAAACCGCCAAAAGGCAGAGAGTTGTTACCAAAACGCAAACGGCATGAGCGCAATCTTTTACCGCAATCATCTAGCGCTAAATCACTAGTTGCGTTATCGCTTTTATCTGCCACAGCATCACCGGAATAACCACACTCAGCTGAGCGATAAGCCCATGTGCAAACGTTTTGAATACATTGGCGGCGTGGTAACATCGTGCCTTCAAGGTCTAAAGCACTTGCAAGCTCCCACTCCACCATCACTTTATTTTCATTGGATTTGCGATCGATGAAATAGACCTCTTCATCTAATGCAGCATTAGGATCTGCACTAGGGTTAATACCACCCTCAAAATTCACCGCATCAAGGTATTTTAAGAAAGTGCGGCGACGAATAAACTTAACGCGCACCAGATCATCGTTCTCACGAGATAGCCCACCAATCAAACCATCAACGTTAGCAACACGCAAAGTTGGACGCGGCTGCTTACCATTGCCATTACGCTCAAAACCTTCAGCATCAATCGGCAATCGCGTGTAAGTAACTCCATTGAACACAACATCGCCACTAAGGACATTCACGCCGTTATGGAAATAATAATGTTCGTCAATGCCGATGGTATTAAGATCAAGCTCAAACAGCTCAATCAAAACACCTGCATTTGCTTTTTGGATATCTGAGCTGATCATTCAAACACCCGTCTAAATTTTGTGGTGATAGTAGAACTGTTTGCCGAAATGACTGGTTGCGACCAATCATCACAAACAACTTTAATTTCAGAAAAACCAAATGGCGTCCAAGTGAAAGATGTCACACCAGCCTTTGAAGTTAAGAATGCATCAATTTCTTGGATCTCAGCCAAAGTACCTTTAAAAGTTAAATTCCAATCAGTATTAATGGTGTTAATGCCATCACCGACGCGTTGCTCGTAGCCATCCCCAAATGAGACAGTAAGCACCCTTGGTTTTTTATTGATAACAGGGTTTGATGTTGGCAGCCAAGTAAATTCACTCATGCCAACAACCCGCCTTGCCTTTTTTCACTGATCAATACAGAACGCACAGCAGCAGCTATCTGCCTGCCTAGATCATTGCCTTTTTCGTTATTACCTTGCACATTGCTGCCTGTAGCATCAACGCTTACACTGACGCTTATTTGGTTGCTACTTCCACCAAATCCATTTGGGATAATCGTTCCTGGTGCATCTGGAATGAACAACTCAGGGCCACGCTCACCAACCACAGAAATTTTATTTAATGGAGGGCGACCACCATCAGCAAAAAAGCCACCAAAGAAATCTTTAGCCGCACCACCAATACCGCTACCAATGCCACTAAATGCCTCTGATAAAGGCTCTGTTACTAACTTACGCGTAGCGATTCTTATGAGGTCTTTTTCTATACCCAACAATACATCGCCTAAACTTTTATAATTAACGATGGCATCTTCAGCAGCTGAGCTAAAAATAAAGCCAAGCTCACGACCAGAGTCGCTAGCTTTATTTACTTTTGTTTTAAGCGTTTCTACTTCTTGATAGGTTTCACGCAGCGCCTCAATCTCTTCAGCACTTAATCCTAAACCCTGCTCAGCCAAGTCATTTAAGGTTCTTTGTAGTGATATCTCTACATTTCTAGCTGCAATTTTTTCTTGTTGTGCTTGCTGCGACAACCCTTGAATTGAAAGCTGGAATTGAAGCTCTTCGGTTTCTTGATTAATGGTAGCTAGCATTTTTTCATAAGCATCAATAGCTAGTTTCTGTTGCTGCTGCGCCTTAACCTCTATATCAAACTGCTCATTCTGCAACTCAATTTCAGTTTCAATCGCGCGGATATCGCCATCATTAAATATTTTTTCATCAGCAATTAATTGAAGTTTGGCATCAGCACGCGCTTTTTCCATCTCAGTCAGCACTAAGGTTTGTTGCTGTAAATTTAACAACTGAACAATCGCCTCATCGCTAATCCCTTGCTGCTTTAATTTAGCAATGATTTTGGCATCCTCAAGCGGCACGCCCTGAGCGAGCAGTAGATTTTCACGCTGCGTCAATGCTATTTGCTCTTGAAGTGTTTGAAGAGGAGTTTTTTTATCGTTATTTTTTTCTTCCGCTGGCGTTACCTCTCTTAAAGCCCCGCCTTTAAATTCTTCAGGCAAATCAAACTGCCCAAACACCGGGTCATCTTTCATGCTTGCTGATGGCTTCCAACTAATATCTGAAACACCTCTAGCTTTATTGGCTGCAAGTATATTTCTCTCTAATCTCCCATATCCAAAAGCTAGATTATCAACATAAGATATTGCTTGCAGCATTACTGGGCCAAAGTTTTCTGCCATTGTTTTACTGGTATTCATAGTGAACAAATCCAGCTTATCCATAGCCAAACCAATATCTTTAAATGACTCCTCTGCTTTTGTGAAGTCGCCTTGGTTGCTAGCATAAGAGTCAGCTAACCCTTTAATATCGACACCTTTAGCGGCTTTACCTAAAAACTCCATCGCTAGTGAGTTTCGTTTGATAGGATCTTCAATAGAGAGTAAACCATTAAGTGTTTTCTCAAACAGCCCTTGACCATCCAACTGCGCAAGATCTTCAAGCGTTATGTTTAAAGTCTTAAATTTTTCCTGAGCATCTTCACTACCCGTTGCAGCGTCTTCTACTTTTTTGGTGAAAGTTGCAAAAAAATTACCGGCTGACTCAGACTCACCGCCATTAAGTGCAAGCGCTTCAGAAAGCTTTAATATTGAACCTACAGCAACCTCATTGGCAGAAGCTACATCTAAAATTTTATCGGCAGCAACAACAGCATTGCCAATTAAGCCAGTAAAAGTTGCAGCACCTAGCAACGGTGCAAATTTACCGATCACACCATTCAGTGTAGTAGCAGCGCCTTCAACTTTACCAAGCCCACTTTGAACACTACTAAAAGCGGCTTTAGTATCATCAACAGCTTTAATTATTATTTTTGATTCTTCAGCCATTGCTCAAAATCTCTAAGGCAGCGTTTTGCATGATGATGATGTTAGTTAACATTTCTTTTCGATTTGCCACCCCCATCATCTCCATTACCGCTCCTAATGCTAGTTTATCGATTGATTTATACTGACCTTTTGGCGTAACTTTCCAGTCATCACCTAAAGCACAAAACACTTCCAATGCCTCTTGATTCATTTCCCATATTTCAAAATATGGTTTAACTTCGACATCTGAAACTAATCCAAAAGCCTTTAAAGCATCTACCTGATCTTGATCTTCATCTTGGCCGCCATTTGCCCACCAGCGGGCGGCGGCCTCTAGTTTTTTCTTCGTGCACCCAATATTTCACGCAAAAAAGCATTAGTGATGTCTTGTGCAGCAGTTTGATAGCCAACTAACAATTGATTAAGCGCTTCATGGCTATAAACGGCGTCCGCACCATCTACCAAATAAACACCTTGCCAATCTGTAACAATTGCCTGCAGTGCCTCTAATGGCGGCTTGTTGCCATAGTCTTTTTGCCAAGCAATTAACTGATCTTTATTCAGGTATTTAAAAGTGACTTTTATCTTGCCTGGCTCTGCACCTGCAACATGCAGCTCTACATCAGTTGTAAAGGTAGGGTTTGGAGTAATCTTGAACATAACTACAAGCTCACAATTCTTAATTCATCATTACCTGATGCTGGCAAGCATCTAATGTCATAACCAATCAAGCGTTTTCCGTTAATTTCTTGTTTACTTGGGTTAATCATTTGGAAAGATGGCGCATGTAATAAAACCTTATATCCATCAGCAGTACCGTGAATCAAACTTAAGGTTTCAAGCGTATTAGCTTTTACTGCTGCCATAAATGAAACTTCTTGCGCCGCTGTCAGATCTAGCTGCAATGAGCCAGTAACATCACGCTGCGTTAAATCAACCGTTTCACCGCCAAGTAGCGGCGTAAAGTTCACCGCATTAGCTACGTTTAAACTTAACCCACGTGAAGGCCATGCAGTACCGCCCGTAATAGCACCAGCCGAATAAGTACCACCAAACAGCAAATCACCAGTATTTGAGTCAGTAATCACATCAGGCTGCTTCCAGGCACTTAACGTAGTGCTAGGGTTGCTAACGGCAGAAACACCACCATCCAATAAGATAAATTTGAATTTCAATACAGGACGTTCACCGACACCAGCTGCTATCTCTACACTGCCTCGACCGCCAAAACCTTTATGCAATACACCATCGTCATACCAATAAACTGTTGCACTCTCTAATGAATCAGTCACTGGCGTATAGTCAACACGCTCATCAGCAGTAACAACTTCACCAAATCCACAAGCCCGCAATGCTGCACCCCACTTTGGAGCAACACCAAGCGCGCCAGAACCTTGAAGCTCTACATCAAAACCCATCTCAACGTAACTGGTACCGACCAACTCTTCACTACTCCCTAAATAAGCACGGATTAAATCTCGCGGCACATTTTGAGCATTAAGTGGGTTAATACTTAAGTTAGAAACGAGTTGAGCGTTATCGGCACCTGTAGGAACTGGGTCAACGCCATAAGTAGTTTCAAGTTTAAGTAAAATTGCAGTTTTACGAATCAGACGGTTTGCCATGTTTATTCCTTCGGAATGTCAGTACCAGCTGCATCATTAGCTGGGTTTGTTTTTTGTAGATCAGCTTGGTTTAATGCCAAGCTGCCATCCTCATTGCGCACATAAGAACCACCACCTTGCGGGTTTTGTTCTTGCACTTGGGTTTCTTTAATATTTTTAGTCATTTAACTTCCAACTAAATTGAGTTATCGCTAGTGCGATACTTCACTAAATAAATCTTTTCAATCACAGCAAGTCGCTTACCATTTGCCTCATTGAAGCGTGACACACCTAACTCACTTAATTCATAACAAAGGCCACCTAGCGTTTCGTCAGCCATCAATCGTGAATTAGCCTCATAAATAACTGCATCCACATTAGCTGTTGCATTAGCCCCAGTTGCGATTGCAGTTAGTTTCAGTTCTGTGAATCTATCTTTCATGCCAATCACAAATCGGTCTGGTGGATCATCATTACCAAGCTCAACATTTAAAGCAGTTCCACTAGCAACATCTGACGGAAAAATCGGGTCAATACGGACATCAGAAGCAACTACAGAAGCCATTACCGGTTCGGTTAAAAGCTCTTTAACCGCTAGCACGATTTGGAATGCTGCACTTTGTGACACTAGACCGACTCCAATAAAATATCGACCATTCCAGAACCATCATGCTTAAATGAACCGATGGTGTAGCTAGTAGTTATTCCGTGATAAGTAATATCAATATCAGCACCTCTTGCTACACCTTGAACCTCTGAGGTAAAGCATGTAAAAACAGGAACGCTGCCTTCTACCAAATCGAGAGAAACCGCATACTCATCATCAAATACACCATCAATAGAAAGCACACCTATTAACGCAACAGCATTAGCAAACTTAGCTTTTGCTGCTGCATTAATTCTGCTTTCTATTAGGTCAAACATTAAGCTGTTAACGTGCCAGGCACGCCAGTGAATTTAACCCATGCAACAGTTTCAGCATTTGCACCTGCTTTAAATGCAACCGCAGCAGCACCAGTAATATCACCACTAGCTGGTGTAGCAGCGTTATCATCAAACTTACCTGCTGACACATCCCAAGTTAAAGACTCACCTTGCGCAAATACTGCTGCTGACACTTTTGGCACTTCAAAAACACCAGTAATCTGCACAGCACCTGTTGCACCATTCGCAATATCAGTTAATGCAACACCTAGAATCTGGCCAATTTTTACAACATCACCACTGGCGATATTTGCAGTAGCGGTATAGTCAATTACATTTCCCGCTTGAATTGCTTTTGTTGTCATATCGTTCTCCTAAAATTTTCTGTTTTAAACAAGCCCACTTATTAGCAGGCTTGTTTAACTAAACTTCTGATTAAGCGCCTGCGTTTTTAGCAAGGGCTTTCCATGAAATGGCTTTAACACCTGCATCCATACGCACTTTTAAATCAACGCCATCAACACTCCAGCCATTTTGTTGCTCTAGTGTTGGTGCCTTATTACCATCAAGGTATTGAACTTCTACAGTGTCTGTTACAGAAGAATTCGCAGTACCGTAGTAAGCAGTTGAGCTTGCAGCATCTAAACGCGCATCACTGATCACTTCAAAAGTGCCACGCACGCTATTTGGTGTGGTTGCATCACGTGTTGCAGAAATTTCAAACTCTGAGTCACGGACTGTTTTAGCCAAACCTTCAAGGGCAACCGGAACAATCAAATTAGCCAGGCGAATGTTTAAGGTTGCGTTGCCATCTTTTTGCAGTGCCATTTTTACGCGTAATGCATCTACAGCAGCAGTGCTTAAAGCAGCTGCCGTGGCAATATTTGCGTGGTCAGCATGGAACAATGTTTTGCCGTCATACATATTGTGAGAACCAGTAAGCACGGCATAAACCAAGTCACCCACTGTGCGAATAGCAGCACGGCCCATACGTTGTGGAATTTTAGTGAAGGAGTCTAAATCATCATTGATGATTGCTTGACGGGTGATGCTGAACAACTTACCGTAAGTAGCCAACTGGACAGTTTCACCACGATCACTAACAGTGGCGTACTTGTACTCAGCACCTTCAACCACTTTATCTAAAGATGGGAAAGCATTTAGATCAACACGTTTTGTCGATTTAAAGTCTGGCAAATTACCAACACTGGTCCATAGCTGAAATGTCTCGTCAGCCTCTTCATAACCCTTCATCATCGATTTATTAGCAATGTTTGCTAATAAGCTAGCAAAGTCAGAGGTGCTATGTGTAAATGCTGCAGCCACTAAATCCATTTTGCCTAGACCGCTGGTTTTAAAGCCAGATTGTTCTAAAGACGCGCGCGCCATCTCATACAAAGTGTAGCCACGGAATTGGTTATTACCTTCAGCCTTAGCTAAGCCTGCACGGGCAAGCACAGCCTGGGTAATACCAGCACGCGCTTTATCACGCTCATCTGCAATTGTTACAATATGCGTACCTGCAACTGGTGAAGCGTTCTCACCCAACTTTGCAAGCAAACGGTCATTTGCAATTTGCACAGTGCAAGCAATATCATTCTGGCAAGCTGCCATCAACTCAGCCACACCAGGCGTAGTTGTGAACTTAGCAAATGCTTGTCCAATTGAATTACGGCGCTCAGATTCTTGAGCAACTGCTTCTGCACGAATCTGATCTTCTGTTCTAACTGTGGCGTTTGGTGTTTCTGCCGCCACTGGTGTTGCTTGAGGCATGTGAGTCTCCTTAGTTGTTGTGGCGGCTGCCACGGGTTGTTTTACTGCATAAAAATCTTTTAATTGCGCCTGTATGGCTCCAATGTCTAAACTAGCTGCTATTGCTAATCCACCAGTAATTTCATCAATGAAATTCTCAGAAAGCGCCTGTTCTGCTGAATACCAATGGTCTTTACCATCAGCCATCAAATCCATATAAACCTGCTTGTCTTTGCCAGTTTTGTCAGCATAGGCAATAGCCATAGACTCACGGAATGATGCAAGCATTTCTATTGCTTGCTCAAAATCTTGCTCGTTACCACCTGCATATGTCATTGGCGCATGTATCATTACTTGCGCGTTGTCTGCCATCTGAACTTTGTCACCTGCCATCAAAATCACACTGGCAATACTTGCGGCAACACCATCGTTTACTGTTGTAATTTCAGATGGGTGGCGTTTAATTGCGTTGTAGATTGCTATACCATCAATAACAGATCCACCAATTGAGTTAATGCGTATAGTGATATTAGGGCTGTCAATAGCACCCAACTCAGCTATAAAGTTTTTTGCACTAGTTGTTTCATCCCAAAAACTTTCACCAATTGGGTTATAGATTAAAATTTCTGTAGCCCCATTGACGGCTGCTTTGATTTTGTAAAAGTTTTTTTGAGGCATTGTTAATGTCCTTTTCAGAAGTTTTTAGTTTGCCAACAATCCAGTCTACTTTTTAGGGGAAAAGTAGACTAATTAATCTGTTGCAGGATTTGTATTATTTACACCTTGAAACTTGAGCATGTCCTGAGCAGCACCATTGCCTGACGTTGTTTTTGCATCAGAACTAAACACAAGCTCTTTCTCTTTAGCCTTTTTACGGAACTCAGCAATTTGCTCAAGCACATCACGCGGGTTCTGGCCACGCTTACGAATCACCTCAACCTCACTCGCAAATCCGTCACGCACCAAACTATTCCAAGCAGCTGCCTCTTTTAATGGATCAATCCAAGGCATGTTCTGACCAACAAACAAACAATCGTTAGCCTCATCAATACTCATGCCTTTAGGAATAGGCACAACACCAGATAAATGTGCAGCCAATACAAATTGCTCCCACACTGGCTGCACAAACATACCCACAAACTCATCAGTAAGAATCGCGTAATTAATCCACTGCTCTACCAGCTCTTGGCGCTGGCTTGAATAAGTACCATCGTAGGCACGCGCAATAGTGCTATAACTAGCACCAACACCAGAAGCCACGGCTCTTAGCTGGCCTTGTCGCCAAGTGAGCGCATTAGGATTTGGACGCTTACTATCAATTAAGCCGATTTCTTCACCAATAGCTAAATTGTCAATGATGGTCCCAGGCGCAAGCGATATGTCACGAGGCACAGTATTACCCTCTGCATCGGCAGTTGCACCAGTATACAAATCAGGGCTGCCACGTTTTACGTACGCAGTAAGCGATGCTGCTACTTTTGCCGCTACACGTTCGCTCTCTTCGTAATCTTTAACATCCTCAAGTCGGGTAATAACGCTTGCAAATTCAGACACACCACGAAGCTGGCCCATGCGCTCCAATGAAGCAACCTGCAATACGCGATTAGCCGGCACACGCTTCATTGCCGTGCGTGTTATATAACCAGATGCATCACCAGGGTGGGTTTTATAAATGTAATAATTGGTGCGACGACCCCATTCGTTACGCTCGATACCCTGACGGATTTTTTCTCCATCGTCGTAATCCATTGGGATTAAGTCCGCTTCAAACATCTCAATAGAAAATGGCACTCTGGTGCCGTGATCTAAAGTTGGGATAATGCCCGTGAGCATTTGTGCAAAACCTTCACCGTCGCGCAACCAAGTACGACACATCACGCGCTGAGATTGGCTCCAGTTGTAGGTGTGTGTAACCTCTGGAGTCTTGCAAAAATTCACCCACTCTTTGCGTAATGCATCAGCGTATTCAGTATTGATACTGCCGTCTTTATTTCTAGGCTGAGGTTCAATACCAACACCATTTGCACCCACTACATTATTGACAAATGAGCGAATAATTCCGCGTGCAATATCATGATTCCGCTCAAGATGACGCGCCTGTGTTCGCAAAGCAACAGCACCTTGGCTTACTAATTGATTAGGGGATGATTTATCACGGTTAAATTTACGTGCGCGACTTGGCTTAGCTGCTTCATAATGCGCTAAGGCATTACGTGCTGCAGTTCGCTTAACAGCACGAATAGGTGAGAAAAACTCAACGACAGAATCAATAGGATTCTTCATTGGTCAAACCTCGCGACAGCAACAGACAAACCACCAATTTGCTTGGACTTTACTGATGATGGGGTTTGCTCAGCTGCTACACGAGCCTCCCACTCCTTACGCCCATCGCGAATTTCTTGCAGGTTTTCGTAGCTTAAAGTTCTACCTTTAAAGCTAACACTTTTACCGTCTAAAATGGCTTGCTCTGCAGCCAGGTATTTGTCGAGCATGTCTGAAGCAGTTGTCATACTGCTCAGAGTAGTGGATTGCCAGTCTACTTTTTAGGGGAAAAGTAGACTGATTATTTTTATTTATTTCTACATATTTTGTATATAGCAGGTTTACTTAGATCATATTTTTTCATTACCTCTGCAAGATTGCGACCATTAAACTCACGCCTAATGTTTGAATTTCGCTCTAAAATATCTGTCTTTTCATTTTTAGCTATGTAGATTTCCTGCCCACTAAATCTTTTCTTCAGACCGTTGACAATCGGCTCTGCAAGAGTCGTCGCATACTGTTCGTGCAATCCCATCTCTTCACGCAATATTGCTGCAATCTCAAACCTAAGACTAACTGCATCATCATCGCTATTAATTTTTATTGTCATTTTCTAGTCATCCAATCATCACTTGCAAATCTGTTTGTTTTCTTAGGCACCGCAACTGGGGCAACTACTACTTTAGGCGGAATCTTTTTAGCTCTCTCAGATATCACCTCTGGCACTACATCAATATCAAATAAATCATTTACTGCCGGCTGCACCTTTGATTCAAGATCAAGCCAAAATCGCTCTGGTTTTTTATGTAGATCTAAATGAATTTCTAACCATATGGTGTAAGCAGTACAGTCCAATGCCTCCACCCTCTTTCTTGTGGCAACCCATGCAGACTCCTCAGCCCCCCTAGCGTTGCGGCGTGTAGTTCTTTTCTCACCCGTGATCTGTTTAAAGAACTCATCTGACAGCTCATCAGAAAAGTGAATATAGCCTGGGCCTGGTCTAGTAATCTGCAAGCGGTTATAAATGAGGTCTTTAGCGTGATTAGTACCAACCCACCATAAAATACAGCCTTGCTTAGATACCTTACCGCGCCAGTCAATATCTACTTTTGAAGCACCATCCTTGATATGCTTTTCACGACCATTACGACCAGCAATCGCATGAACACGGCGGCGTTGATGTTTACTGCAGAAGTTATAAACCGCATGTGTATTATGTCCACGAGAGTCAATTGCAGTCGCATAAATGCTAAGATGATTACCACTGGCATGCTGAAACTGTGTATCAAATAAAAACTCTTCAAGATCCTCCCAAACTTTATCTTGAGATGGATTACCAAAGAAAATCCTATGCGCAATGGTCCACATTTGGCCAGATCTACCGTAACCCCAAACTACACACTCAAGACGGTTATCTTGCGTGTCAACACCAGCCAGTAGCATCAGGCAACCCATAGGCACACGCTCAAGCGGGAATGGCTCAGCACGAGATTGAATTTCTTCAGAATCAGTCTTATCTACATCCTGCGCCCAATACTCACCACGTGTGGTATTGGTGAAGGTTTGCATCTTTTCAGACTTGCCCTCCATCATCTCCTGGTGCGCTTCAAGAAACTCTCGAACGATTCCAGCCCATGAAACATTGGGACTATAGGCAGACCAAACATTGACAGCCACATGACGTGGTGCACGCATCACGTTACCATCAGCGTCTCTAAACACACCATCAAAGTCTGAAGTAATCCCGCTCTCAGATTCATAGCGACCTTTATCAGTCACGGCAAGATATTCAGCCTGTGTGATTAAAGCACCACAATGTGGGCACAAATGACGTGCACTATCAGGATCACCATCATTCCATTTAAAACCATGAGGCTCATCTTTACCGCCCCAGGTAATGGCATGGAACTCATTACAATGTGGGCATGGAATGCGGTAAGTCATTAACACGTCTGCATTACGCTCACGTTTCTGAATGTTGCTAAAACCATCCAGCTTTGGCGTAGTGCCAAATATCATTTTAGGAAACGTAGCGCCCTCAACACGTTTACTTGCCAAGTCACCTGCGTCACCCTCTTTTTCGATATTGCTATCAAAGGCGTCGTACTCATCAAGATAGCCAGTATCAACAGATATGCGGCGATAATTCTTCGCAGCCTTACCACCTCGCAAATGGCACATGCTGCCTTTAAACTTTTTCTGCTGCAAGGTGTTATCTTTATCACGTGCATTGGTAGTTGATATCACCTGTGACATTGCTTCAACATCACGCAACATTGGATCAAGCTCAGTCTTTACAAACTCATCGCGGTCATCATCAGTTGGTTGCCACAAAGCTTGATTACGGCGTTTATGGTGAGCGGTATAACCAATACAAGCTAAGATGCATTTGGTGTAACCAACACGCGCAGACTTGCGCCAATTAACTTCTTGAATGTCGTCATTAGACATCCATGAAAGAATGGCACGTTGAAACGGCCATGCCTTCCATTTCTGCTCTACATAGCTAGACTCTTTAGACAAGTAAAAATGCTGCTCTGCCCACTGGTCCAATGTCACAGGCTCAGGCACGCCAAAAGCTTTCATGCCTAGCGTAAAGCTTCGCTCAATGTTTGCCAGGCTAAATACTTTGCTATCTAACGCGCCCATTTAGGTAACCTTTTATTTTTTGTTCTTTTTTAATATTACTCATGATCGATAAAATCAACAGGTTCATCATCTACCGCTATCTGCTCATCAATGTCATGCAGCGACATTGACGCAACAATGTTTCTTCCGCGAGAAATCTCTAGCGCAATCAGATCTATCTCTTCTGAACTTAAGGTTGGCACTCTACGTTTTATCATTCCTGGTATTGCATCAAACACACCATTAATCTTTGCCGCAGCTTTAGCCAATACTTCCTCAAGCAAATCAACCGGTGCTAGCTGGTTACGTGTAATTGCATTTTGATAAGCAACCTTATCGGCCTGCTCTTTAGCCAAACGCGCACGCTCACTCACCAAATCAAGGCCACCATCAGCACCAGCTCGACCAGCAGCTTGCTCACGCAAATTTGAACAGTAGGCAATTATCCAGTTAGCTAACGTGTCACCCTCAGTCAGAACATCACGCTTGATCAAGTCGCTAACAGCAGGCTGAGAGATTCCAACAATCTCACCGAAAACCTTTTGAGTAACAGATGATTGCAAGTGTGAAAATATATCTAAGCTACTGTTTTGTATGATATAACCCCTTTATAAAAACCTTGTGACTAGAGAAAACATGAGGTCCAAATTACCCTTACAGCCGTTGCTGGGGAGTACCTTGGTTTTTGCCTCATCATCTTGCGGTCCTAATTGCATCAGCTAAAGCCTTATCGAAGTTCACACGCCAGTTGCGCTTGAATGTGGACTCAGCAACAAATGTGAAGTCATAGTTCTTTTGATAATTAACGCCGCGTACGAACAGCAACACTGGCTTGATTGATGTACCAGTAGCAAAGTTAAACCTTTGCCATATCCCAAATGGGAGCTTGCCATCAGCAGGGCTACCCACAAAGAATTGAGCACGACCCGCACCTACAGAGCGGCCTTGCTTGCGTTCAAAGTTAATCTTGCTTTTGCTTGTCATGTTTGCTTTAGATCCTGACTCAGCGAACCCACCAAAGTATGATATGAGTTGAACAATCTGACCTCTTGCCATGTTGCCGTAAGCATCTAACTTGGCGGCGCTACCAGGTACAGCGTAGTAACCATTAGGCAGAACACCAACACCACGAAGCGCACGTTCAAATGCCTTAAGATTACGAGCACCACCTTTGATTTGTGGGCTTAGATATTGCTCCGGATTACGACTTTTAAAGGTACTATCTTTAACCCCTACCATCACCTTGAGATTTGTTCTTGTAGCCCTCCGCACATACAAGCTATTCATTGTGTAAGGTGTTGGCCTATCGAACACATCACGCATTTCTTTGTACTCAGCAGCTTCGATATCTTTAGCCGTCTTAGTCAACGCAACAGCTGTAGCAAAGGCGACTTGCTTTTGTTGATTTGATAATCGTCTCAATGCCTGGTTGAAGTCTGCTTTGATGGAAATTTGCATGAACTAACCTTGACCTTGTTGTTTGTTTAAACCAAGACGATTACGCAAACGCTGTCTGTAATCTGCCATGCTCTCACCCATGTTTGCATCAATGCCAAGCTCACGCCCTTTTGCAATCGTGCCTTCATCCGTCATCAACCAGCTGTTATCTGTTTTAGGCTTAAGCTCGTTACGGATGATTGCGTCCAAGTAACCAGGTGCAATCTTTTCAGGCCAAGGTTTATTTTGCCTTGCTAACTCAACGCACTGATCAATCAACTCATTGGGAATATTGTCGCTAACCCACTTGCAAAGAATTGGATTCATGCTGGTGACTGAGATGTTTAATTTAATCAAACGACACGCAAGTAAACCTTCTGGTCGCATTGTTGAATTTTCAGATAAGTTTACTTTCTCGCGCGGTGTTGTTTTTTCTACGTTAGTAGGAAAAACAACTGGATAGTTATATGGATAGTTAGTGTGACTTTGCGTCACTACCTTTTTACCTTTAAAGTCACTACCTTTTTTATTAAGGTCATGACTTTGCGTCACTACCTTTTCATGTTTGTCAGTGTCAATTTCACTAAGTTTATCTTCAATAACTTTGGTAGGGAAAGTGGCTTTATATTCATTTCTTGCCCATTTTTGCCCCTTAAAACCATGCTTACTTTTTTCTATAAACCCAGCCTCTTCTGCAAGTTTTAGGTGAAGAATTACTACACGGTTACTCAAGCTGGTTTCTTCACACAGCAAATCGATAGACGGAAAGCACCCCTCGCCCACATCGTTCATATGGCAGCCGAGCGTGTGCAATACCAGCTTAGTTGTCGCTTGTAACGACGACTTAATCACTGCCCCACGCCATGTAAAATAATTAATATTACTCATCTAAAACCATCCAATTAAGGATGACAAACTGTCACCCTTACATAAACAACTGTTTACAAAGATAAAAACTTACTTAATCACCACTTATTACTACTTAAAACTAATAAAAAACCATGTTTAGGGTGACAAGTTGTCACCCTAAATTAATAATAAAATTACCAAAAACCCTAATTTTTCGCGGGAATTGCGCCGCCTAATTTCCGTTTTTTAGCCATTTTTAACTATGCGCATAGTTCTCAAAACGCATTAAGTGCGGTACAAACGTAGTACGCACCGTACCAATTGGGCCATTACGTTGCTTAGCTACGATAATTTCAGCAGTGCCTTTGTCTGCACTGTCTGGGTGATAAACCTCATCTCGATAGATGAAGAAAATATTGTCAGCATCTTGCTCAAGCCCACCGCTATCACGCAAATCGCTCATAATCGGGCGCTTATTAGGGCGCTGCTCAAGGCCACGGTTTAATTGAGATAGCAAGATAATGGGCAGGTGAAGCTCTTTAGCCAGTAGTTTTAGTGCGCGGGAAATGTCGCCGATCTCATTGCTTCTATTATCGCTACCAGACAATGCAATGAGCTGTACGTAGTCAATCACAACCAGGTGAAGCTCACCTTTAAGCTCACGATGCAAACGCCTTGCGCGGGCGCGTATGTCGTTTACGTTGAGCGTACTTTCTTCATCCAGATAAATGCCCTTATCATGAATGTCGTGGATTGCTTTAGTGATTAAAGACCATTCATCATCATTCACACGACCAACACTTACGCGCTGAGATGGCAAACGTGCCACACTGGAAAGTAAACGCATGCCCAATTGGTTGTTAATCATCTCAAGGCTAAACACAGCAGCATTTTTACCCTGCACCAATGCGCAGTTTTCAACGATATTAAGCGCCAATGATGTCTTACCCATGCTGGGACGTGCAGCAATGATATTTAACTCGCCTGGCTGCATTCCTGTGGTTTTTAGGTCTAAATCATCCAAACCTGTACGCAAACCGGTGACATCATCTTTGTTATCACGAGAGTACATTTCATCAATCTTATCCATCACGCCAACCATGACTTGCCCCACATGCTGCATGGTGTTATTAGACCGATTCAGTGTTTCATCAACAGTCATCCAGCGGCTTTGTGCAAAGTCCAGCAAGTCTTTAGCAGACATGCCATTACGTTTATTAATTTTTAGGGAAATTTCCGCGGAAATCGCGCCCATTTTGCGCATTAGAGAATAGTCACGCACCATCTCACCATAGCGCAGAACGTTGCTAGCGCTAGGCGTACTGTTAATGATGTTCAACATGTATTGCATACCACCAGCATCTTCTAGCAGCTCATGGCTATCAAGAAATTCCGCCACGGTAACAATATCTACAGGCTGCGATGCATGCAGCAACTTACTCATTGCGCGGAAAATCATGCGGTGCTCACGTGGGTAAAAGTCATGTTCATTCAGAACACCAACCAACCTATCAAAAGCGGTGTTATCAATGAAAATTCCACCTAGTACACTCTGCTCAGCACTTTCGCTATAGAGCGGCTCGTTATCTGTTTCTTGTGGCGAAACTGTTGCATTTTGCATCACTTATCAACCACCATTTCACGAATACGCGCAACAATTGCAGCAAATCTGGTTTGAACATCTACCGCCTCTCCCTCAATACGGGCAAGCTCTTTTGAAGTAACCTCCCCATCCGCCCATGCTTGCTGAAAAGCCTGGGTGAACTCACCCATTTCATTGATGATGTCCATAAACGAATCAAGCAACGATGCATCACCAGATTCAGGCATATCCGGTAAAGGGATCACAACATGATTAAGCGCAAATGCCATGGCTTTCAAAATCCTAGTATCACCAGTGATTGATTGCATTTTCACACTCTCATCTAGACGCAAATGGTGGGATTCAGCGTTAGGATCAACCTTCTTATTCAAAACATTAGGACTAACATCACCCATACGTTGAGCTAAGGCAGCTACTCCACCAGGGAAATCATGCGCGGTATGAAAAGCGGCATCTTGTACATTCGTTATCATAAAAATACTCCAAAAAATACGGCTAAATCTAGTTAAAAAAGCCGTATTTATTTATTTTAATCAAATACATAATTCAAAAACCAACACAACAAAGTAACGCTTAAATGAATCAACAACAGCTAACAAATAGTAAAAAAGATGCCTGCAACCATGGCGTGGCTGCAGGCATTAAGCTGGAGATAATAAAACCAGTTCTCTGGCATATCCGGCATACAACCGCACCGGCACGGCTAAAAAAGGTGGCGCTACCTTTAATGCTAGAATCAAAGCCCCCGCATATGACTACTAACAAACTTAATAAAGGCAGCACCATGACGGATAAAAACCAAGAAAACGCACTAACAGCTAGAGTCACCAGCCTAGAGACTGAAATAGACCTGCTAGGTAAGGCGCTTACAAAACTTACAGGGCAGCACCAGGCGTTATTGGAATGTGTAGTAATGGCCATCATGAAACCTGACCAGGTAAAAAGCGCGCCGACGCTTTCCGCAACAATGCTGTACGACAACGTAAGCGAGGCGATTGACGAGACAACAAGGCCTGATAGCTACATGAAAGCTGTGCGCGCAGAGATAAATGAATTTTTCGAGCGGGTAATGGAATACAAGCAGGCTGTGCAATGAGTTTTCGCTCAGAAACTGGAATGTATATGTCAGCGCTAGAAAAACGTCTACGCATACCAGCAACAATACTCTCGCTTAAGTGCATATTGTTATTCATGCTGCATGCCTTAAATGATCAGGCAACCCATCATCAGGGTGTGGGTAAAGTTCAGGACATATCTGATGCGGGGTCTTTTGCCAATTAACTACTTGGCAACATGGGATAACCCACTCAGGAGGAACGGCAAAGTCTCTATTAATCCAATTGTTAATATGACCCTGTTGAATTTTAGAGTCTGGTTTAATACTTTTAAGGAGGCGCACTAATGAAGTTTGCCCACCTGAAATTTCAATGATTTGTTTGAAAGCTTCCATATAGGAAATCATTGTAAAACAATTGTTTTATGAAAGTCAAACAATTGTTGTTTGTTTTATAAATACATTTGTTTTAAGGTATTGCTATGGCACTAGGTGAAAATTTAAAAAGAATTAGAGAAGCTCAAGGGCTTACTCAATATGAGCTATCTGAAAAAACAAATAACATTGTTTCTCAGGGGGCCATAAGTGCACTTGAGAAAAGAGATAGCGAAACATCAAGATTCTCAGCACAACTAGCCGAGGCTCTTGGCGTATCAATCAATGAGCTACTGGGCATTAACTATACAATTAATGAAGAGTCAGCAAACCTTATAGCAAATCAATCAGCTGGCAATTACAAAGTTGAATCTATACCCCTAGTAGACAACCCTGCTTATCCATCTATCAGAAGAGTTAACCTAAAATTATCAGCTGGGATTATAGGCTTTAGCATTGAGCACGATGTAGAAGACAAATCACCCATCGTGATGCAGCGCCAGTGGTTCACGTCAAGGGGCTATAACCCAGCAAAACTTTTAGCAACCGGCCTTAAAGGTGACAGTATGTCACCAGGTATGAATGATGGCGACACCATTGTGATCAATACAGAAGACACGACCCCAGTTGATGGCGTAGTGTTTGCCATCAACTATGAAGGCGAGCTACTAGTTAAGCGCATGGTAAGAGATACAGGCACATGGTGGCTATCCTCAGACAACCCAGATCAGCGCAAATACCCAAGAAAACAATGCACCGGTGACTTATGCTTGATTATCGGCAGAATCGTACATAAACAAAGTGAAGTGATTTAATCTGAAATAAAAGCACAGGGGAGTCTAATGGCTATATCAAAAAAAGTGACTGACAGAATATCGTTGATGGTAAAAAAATATCAATCTGTACTTAGCGAAGCAAAAGATAGAGACATTAGCGAATCAGATACGGTAGTCATTATCGGCGATATGCTTGCAGATATGTTTGGTTATAAGAAATATACAGAAATAACCACAGAGTTTGCTATTCGAGGCACCTATTGTGATCTAGCCGTAAAGGTTGATGCAAACGTTAGATTTCTTATTGAAGCCAAAGCTATTGGCGTTGCATTAAAAGACAATCACATTAAACAAGCTATTGATTATGGTGCAAACCATGGAATTGAATGGGTAGTTTTAACAAATGGCGTAATTTGGCAAGTCTATAAAATACACTTTAAGCAGCCTATTGATAAAGCACTAATATTTGAAATAGACATTCTACAAACAAGCCCAAAAAATCAACAAATGCTTGAGTGCTTTGGCAACCTAAGCCGCGAAGGATTCACTCAGTCATCAATGACTGCATTCTTTCAACAACAGCAAGCAACTAACAAATTCTCGTTAGCAGCCCTACTATCAACAGAACCTATTATTCTTGCCATCACTAAAGAGTTGAAAAAACTTGGTGCAGGAAAAACAGAACCTGATTTCATTAAAAACACCATCCAAAATGAAGTGCTTAAACGCGAACTGGTAGATAGCGATGAGGCAAAGGCTGCTGTGGATTTTTTAAAGAAAAGCGCCAAAGCAGCGGCTAAAGTAAAACCAAAACCAATATCAACAAATCCTCAGTAAATTAAGAAAGAATAAAATGACCGATCTAAATACGGGCTTAGGGGCTATCACTGTACTTTTCTTAGTCGTACTAGCGATACTATGGTTCTGCTTGCCATTCGCTATATTTGGCACAAAACCCTTAATTGAAGAGTCAATCAGGGAGCAAAAGGCGCTAAGAAAGGCCATTGAAGATTTGCATGCAACAATAAAAAACAAATCATAAAAATATTCAATCAAGGACAACAAGCATACTTGAAATATTTACTGATAACTTTACTAACGCTTACGTCACTTTCAGCACAGGCTGAATATAGACGCAGCTACAAAGCAAAGAACCAATTTAAACAAATGCACCCCTGCCCTGCTACTGGGCGCAGCAAAGGCTCATGCCCTGGCTACATAATAGATCACGTTAAGGCATTAGCATGCGGTGGCGCAGATCACCCAAGCAATATGCAATGGCAGACTAAGGCAGATGCTAAGGCTAAGGATAAGTGGGAGCGCAGGGGTTGTTAATTTAAAACAATACTAAAAATAAGAAAGTATATAAATGGAAATATTCTTAATTTGGGTCGGACTAACTGGGCTTGTAGTCTATTTTGCTCAACAAAAAGGCCTTAATAGCTTACTCTTATTTTTTGCATCGCTTATACTAAGCCCTGTTATAGGGGGGTTGATAGTTCTATTTAGTGATGATAAAAGCAGTGATATGGACATTAAATATGGAAGATCCAAAAAATGCCAATTTTGTGCAGAAGTAATTAATGCAGAAGCAATTAAATGCAAACACTGTGGTGAAACTCAACCGAATAAAAAGCCAGAAAATATGAATGAAGAAGAATTAAATGCCCTCATTAACAAGATAAAGGGAAAATGATTTGAATTTAAAACAGTATAAAAATTCATAAAACAATCCACAAAACCCGCCTCTGAGCGGGTTTTTTTACGCCTATTAATTTAGAAAAATTAATTTCACACCACAAAATAAAACAAATGTTGTTGACTTAAAGAAAACAATTGTTTTATTATATTTCAAACGCACCACCTAACCAACAAATTAGGAGTTTGAAAAATGCCAGCAGCAATTGAATTACAAACCGCATTTAACACATCAAACCTTCCACGGTTGGGCTACACGTTTGAACGCGCCATGCAGAGTAAAGCATTGGTGATTTGTTTAACTAGGCTGGCACAACGCAAAACACCGCAAAAGCCAATACCAAAAAAATCGCGGAAAAATGCCGCGCAAGAATATTGGTACGACAAACTTTAAGGATGATGTCATGAGCACAGATTCACCAACACTAGATGATCTTTACGGACAAGGCGCTGAAGCAGCAGACGCAGAAGCAACCAGTGATTTATTTGTCACTGTTCCAGAAACAACATTGCCATGCGGTACCGTAGTGCCATCTTTCAAAGTGGCACAGTATGCAGCTAGCAAATCAGACGAAGGCAAAGCTATCATCACCGCCAGCCTAAAACCATGGGTAAACATCAATTATCACGATGCAAAACAAGCATGCCAAGATGCCGGGTACTCACTCATTACCGAAACACAGTGGCTTGCTATTGCTCACAACGTAGCAAACGTTGATACCAACTGGACTAAAGGCAAAGTTGGCGAAGGTAAGCTTTTCAGAGGCATTCGCAAAGGTAATGTCTCTGGTGCTCAAGCTGGTGACTTTGAACCTACTAACAAAAAAGAACGCCGCTGGCTAACGCTTAGCAATGGCGAACAAATCTGCGACATGAATGGCAATGTCTTTTCATGGGTATTTGACGACCTTCACGGTGACGAGAATGGCGTTATCAATAAAAGCTTTGACTCATCAGACCCATCACTATCAACAGCGCCCTACCCTAGCTTAGAAAAAGGCATGGGCTGGCGGCCAACATCTGCTAATTGGTCTGGCAATGCGCTCATCCGAGGCGGCTACTGGAGCTCGGACGACGATGCAGGCGTGTTCTATCTCAACTACGGCTGGCCCGACCTCGACGGCAGCTACGTCGGCTTCCGCTGCACCAAGAGTCTCTAGTCACTTGTCACCTATCCAGCACGCTGTGTAACGGCGGGCTGGTTTAACTGAAAGGTTCATCATGAATTTAGCAATAGCGGATAACACCAATCTACGCACTATAGAAACGTTAATTAACGAAGCTAAAGCACTGGGAATGCGTGTTGTTTATCACCCAGAACAAAATACCAGCAACGTAGTATCACTTGAAGCGCACCGCCAGATGATGGCTAACGTGAGCGCAGAGGCTTAATCATGGGAAAGACAAAAAGAAGCAGGACCGTTGGTGTTGAAGTTCACATTGGATATGTAGATGTAGAAGTTGATTTAGGTGACATAGACACAGAAGACCTCATTGCTGAACTAAAAATCCGTGACGTTAACGCCTTCGTAACCTCACCAGAACTTGAGGATATATATAAACAATTCTCTTTTGGCAATGAGTCGCGTGCAGTAGAGCTCACTAAAAAGTATATCGAAAATGTAACAGGTCGCGTTGTGCAATGAAATACAAGCACCCTCTTGACGACATTACATCAAGCCATTTCATCTACCAGGCGCTTAGAGGCCTATTAGTGGCAGCTTTGTTGATTTTAATTATTTACACCTTAACACCATTGATTATGGAGCTTATGCATGAAGTATTTAACGGTCTTCACTATTGGTTACTTGTCTTCATGGATTACGCACGGACGCTTGTTCAAGCGCATTCGAGATACGAATTATTACGTTAATAAACGCCATTACAGCTTAAAAACAGCATGGAAACTATCAGGGAGAACAATATGAGCTCAACAATCTTAAATTCAAAAAGATTATCAATATCATTTAGTAATTCAAGTATGAACTTATCTACATGGACCGAAAAAGGTTCGGATTATGTTAAGTCTGTGATGAGCATATGGGGAGGCGATGCTCACTGGCAGGCAGACCTAGACGCAGATAAATCACAAGAGCTTATCGATCTACTACACCTACATATTGCCAACATTAAAGCTAATGAGCTTGAGATTTTGGCACTGCAAACAAAGGCAGCAGCATGACCGCCCTAATCATCTTTGGCAGCACGTTTGTATTGGTCTTTGCGCTTGGATTTCAGAGCCTAAACGTGAACAACGGCCACTACAAAGCCGCATTTTTTACCAGCTTTGCCATTGCACTATCTAACCTAGTCCTATTCAAAACCGTTCCGCAAGCTGGCGTGATGGAAATTGCCGCCTACCTAACCTCTGGCCCATTTGCGATTGTTTCGAGCATGTGGGCGCATAGAAAGTGGGTAAGAAAGTGACTAAGTTAGAAATCATCAAACGACTTCGCGTGCTTTCAGAAGAGATGAAAGAACTAGGCACCGCTATTGACTACTACTACGGATTAAACCCACTAGCGAGACATGGTGCAGAAATGGTTGGCGCGGGCTTAATAGCAGGTGAATGGGCTAACGAAATGGAAAAAGATAATGCCATTGATGGAGTGAATATCCATGAAAAAGCGTAGCAGAAAATACAATCCAAACAAAATAAAAGTTAATTCGCACGCTGCTTTTAACGCTATCAAACGACAAAAACCATTAACGATTGAGGATCAAAGAGAACTTTGTAAAAGCGCAACAGCGGCTCTGAACGCAATGCAGTTTGGCAAAGACTTAGCCCCATCAGACTTCACAGTACTTTGTGATGTAGTAAATATATCGCTGGTATTTACAGAATCAGGCCTTGGGAAAGATTGCCTACCTGAACTTTACCAGGCACGTGATGCTTTGCAGAACAGCAAAGAGCGCTACATCAGCACAGGAAAACTAGGTTTTAGTAAACCTGATTTAGATTCTGTAAAAGTTGCGCTAGGCATTCATCAGCTGCAGCTAGAAGTTTGCACCCTTGGCCTGTTTGAAAAAGCATTTGATGAGCAGAACAATCGTATCAAGAGTGGGATTTTCTACAAAAGAGATCCAATC
>Ga0208751_100051_pt1 | contig 40675 bp, 58 predicted proteins | sample LakWasMet22_HOW5_2_FD_183868 | JGI IMG/M metagenome (GOLD analysis project Ga0208751, IMG submission 183868) | Freshwater sediment methanotrophic microbial communities from Lake Washington under simulated oxygen tension - Sediment Metagenome... | ecosystem: Environmental > Aquatic > Freshwater >... | reverse complement strand
GCCGCAGCTGAGAAAGCCGCAGCTGAGAAAGCCGCAGCTGAGAAAGCCGCAGCTGAGAAAGCCGCAGCTGAGAAAGCCGCAGCTGAGAAAGCCGCAGCTGAGAAAGCCGCAGCTGAGAAGAAATAAGCATGGCAATGGTAGAGGACTTGGCTGTTTTTTTTAATACCGATGAGTTCGCTATCAGCGCTTTGTATAACGGGTCAACGACAGTAAAGGTTATTTACGACCACGAGTATACAGAGCAGTTTGGTGCCGCAGGCACGAATCCATTCATTACTGCGAAGGCGGTGGATTTTGCAAATGCAGCTAAAGGACAGTCGGTGGTTCTTGATTCAACCAGTTACACCATCAAGACCATCGAGCGTGATGGTACCGGACTGGTAAGGCTTGAATTGACGAAGGCGGCATAAAGTGGCTAATCATTTAAGGCAGCAGATCAGGGAGGCGTTGGCGCTGGTGGTTACTGGATTGGTAACTTCCGGAAACCATGTGTACCAGTCTCGCGTTGTGCAGCTGGAAGCTAATGAATTACCCGCATTGAAAGTGTTGTCCGGTGATGAAACGGTGACGATTGTCGATATTGGTTTCAACCCATTGCAGGAGCGGAATCTGACAGTCACGGTAACGGCAGTTGCCAAAGCTGCAAGCGATCTTGATGACATGCTGGACACGATGATCAAGGAAGTTGAAGTGGCGGTGGCATCCAGTAACACCCTTGGTGGCTTGGTAAAGGATGTGGTGCTTACAGGTACCGAGGTTGATATGAATGCAGAGGCTGAATTACCAACCGGGCAGGCGTTGATTACTTTTAATGCAAATTATTACACACGTGCGCAAGCACCTGATGTTTCACTTTAAGGAGCTATAACATGGCTGTTTCAAAATGGAGTAACGTGGCGGTGGCAGTTCAGTCTGCTATAGCTTCTGCAAAGACAATCACAGCAATTACCAAGGCCAGTGAGGGCGTTGTCACCGCGGCGTCACACGGTTATTCAAATGGTGATTATGTGCTGCTGGCGATTCAGGGAATGTATCAGCTGGACGGTGTCGTGGCCCGTGTAAGCGGCGTCACCACCGACACGTTTGAGCTGGAAGGCCTTGATACCACGCTGTTTGAAACCTTCACTAGCGGTACCGCCCAGGAGATCACCTTCGGTACCAGTCTGACCACAGCAACCACAGTTAATGCCAGCGGCGGTGATTTTGATTTTATCGATGTGACCACCATTCATGACAATGTAAAGAAGCAAATCCCAGGCTTACCATCGCCAGGCACTTTCACTATGGATCTGATGTGGGACCTTGCAGATGCCGGATTGATTGCATTGAAAGCCGCATCCGATAACCAAGCGCAGCGCGCAGTCAGATTCACTTTTGCCAACGGGCAGAAGGTGGTGTTCAACGGCTACGTCGGTGCATCAGGCCTGCCGACCGGCGGCGCACAGGATGTTGTGAAAACCAGCGTGGTCATCACGATGTTCGGTAAACCTCAAGTGTATGCGAGCTAATCATGACTGTACTAAACAGATCTGAAATTCCCGTACCGATACTGCCTAAAGAAACTGTCACAGTCCCTTCTTTGGGCGGTGATGTTGTGGTTCAAGGCTTGATGCTGAGTGACCGGATCGAAATTCTGTTTATGGAATCTGCCGCCAAACGCATAGATCTCTCTTTGCTGTTAAGCAAAACAGTGGTCGATGATAAAGGCGATGCGATATATACCCAGCAGCAATGGGAATTGTTCGGCGCCACAAATTTCAATGATGCGCTGGTTTTGTTCAAGGCCGCAAAGCGTTTATGTGGCCTTGATGCGGACGTTGCTAAAAAAAAGTAAATGACCAGCGTGACTTGCAGTTTGCGCTGCTGTTGGCAAGAACATTAGGAAGAACGCTTCATGAGCTGATGCATACGATGACTGCTGAAGAGTTTGGATTCTGGCAGCACGAGTATTCGATCAGGCCGTGGGGGGATATACGAAACGATATGGTGGGCGGCATTATTGCCAGCACCGTTGCCAATGTAAACAGGCATAAAGATTCAGAGCCATTCAAGGCTTATGACTTTATGCCCAAATACGGGCACCAGGACAGCGAAGAACAGGAAGCTGCCGAAAGTTCCCCGGCTGAATTTTTTAAACAATTTTAGGCAATTCAATGGCAAACCAAAAAGCCGAAATAGTAATCAGTGCCAGGGATGAAACTAAGATTGCTTTCGCCTCTGTCAAAGGTAGTCTTAATAGTCTAGGTGGTATTGCCGGTGGGTTGAACGGATCTCTTAGTGCTTTAACCCCTCTTATAGGTGCAGCATCGTTTGCTGCATTTCTGAAAAGCGGCATCGATACCCTGGACATGCTGGGGGATCTTAGCGACCGTACCGGGGTGGCAGCTTCAACACTGGCCGGGTTTAAGCTGGTTGCCGCGCAATCCGATACAAGCCTTGAGGCTTTGGGAAAAGGCATCAACAAACTTTCAGTATTCATGGCAGAGAACGGGGATGCTGCGAAGAAGATGGGCATCGATGCCAAAGACCCGACCGAAGCCTTCATACAACTATCCGATGTGCTGCGCAATATCGAGGATCCGCAGCAACGTGCCGCAGCTGCCAATAAGGTATTGGGCAGGAGCTATGCGGAATTGCTGCCCGCCCTTCTGCAGGGGGGCGATGCGTTGCGTAAGCAGATAGCTGCTGGCAAGGAGTTCTCTGGAGTAACTCCAGAAGCTGTTAAACAAGCTCAAGAGTTTAATGATCAATTAGATTTATTAAAAACAAAAGCAGAAGCTGCTGGGGTGTCTCTTGCAGGCCCACTGTTGTCAGGGATTAATAACGTTATAACAGCATGGAAAACATCAAGTGGAATTGGTTTTATTGGAGCATTTGATGCTTTAAATACACAAGAAGAAGAAATTGGAAAAAAAATTACTCAGACGGCAAAAAGATTGCGAGATCTACAAGCCTCATATGACAATCTTGACCCTAAAAAAAGTCTAACTAATAAAATCAATGACGCTGTATATGGCGATAGAAAAACATTAGAAGCACAAATAGCTGTAGCCAAACAAGAGTTAAAGACTCTGCAGGGACTTGAGGATTTGCGCCGTGATAAATTGAAAAACGCGGGGAAATCTGCTTCAGGATATAACGAGGCTGCCGAGCCTGATTTAAATACAAAAAAAAATAGTAACAATTCATGGTCGAAGCGCGACTCTGATGCGGACGCGGCTAGGCAGTTTGTTGAAAGCCTGCAGCGCGAGGTAGATACATTAGGCCTTGGCAAGGTGGCTTTGCTTGAATATGAGGCAGCGCATCTCAAACTCAATGATACCCAGAAGAAAATCGTTGAAGGGCTGATTGGTCAGGTAGACGCCCAGGAGCAGGTTAATAAAGCCAATGCGGATCAAGCTGAAGCCGATGAGGAGCGCCGGAAGAGTATTGCAGAAACCGTTGAATATCAGAAACGATTCAATGAAGAAGTCGAGCGTGTTAAAGATGCGCTCGACCCGACCCGTGCATATACCCGTGAGATAGACAAGCTCAAGGAAATGTACCGGCTTGGCAGGATTTCAGCAGTTGAGTTTGGCGAAGCGCAAAAGATGGTGATGGATGAAATGCGCGGTTTTAGTGGGCAGGCAAAAACGGATTTTGAAGAACTGAAAAATGCAATTGAAGGATTCAGCAGGGATGCCGCACAGTCTTTGGTTGACTGGGCATTTGGCGCCAGCAATTCATTTGAAGATGTGGCCAATGATTTTGCAAAAGCTGTTGCGCGCATGATTATCCAGAAGCAGCTATTGGATCGTGTTTTTAATGATATTAGCAACGGAAGTTTTTTAGAAAATATATTCAGCGGCTTTTTTGGTGGATCAGGCTCCGATGTGTCTCCATCTTCCTCATACGGCGGAATTATTGGCATGGAAGGCGGCGGTGGCGGGTTCCTTGACGGCATCAAGTCATTTTTCGGCGGATTCCGTGCCGCTGGGGGCGATGTGATGGCAAACAAAGCTTATATCGTAGGTGAGAAAGGACCTGAATTATTCATGCCCAATGGTCCTGGCTCTATCGTTCCAAATCATGAACTTGGTGGCAGCATGTCCGTGACCAATGTGTTTCATCTGAGTGGTCCTACTGACATGCGGACACAGCAGCAGATTGCGGCCAGTGCTTATTCCGGGTTGCGTAGAGCAGCGATGAGGAACGCATAATGTCATTTCTTGATATACGCTTTCCGGACAATATTAGCTACGGAGGAATTGGCGGCCCAAACTTTTCAACGGATGTTGTGGTCATTGATAGTGGTTTCGAGCAGCGTAATACCAATTGGGCAGCTGCGCGTCATTCTTATGACGTCAGCCATGCCGCGCGCACCCAGGAACAGGTTGAAGAACTGATCACTTTTTTCAGGATTGCCCAGGGTCGCGCAAACAGTTTCAGGTATAAAGATGCCCTGGATCACAGTGCGACTGTAGCTGATGGTTTGATTGGCGCCGGGGTTGGTACCGGATTGCCAACTTATCAGTTATATAAAAAATACACAAATACCGCCGGAACGAGTACCCGTAAAATCACCAGGCCTGTTAACGGAACGCTGAGCGCATTCCGTGGCGGGAGTCCTATTGTCATCGGCGCAGGTGCCGGCAATATTGCGATAGATAATTCCACAGGCATTGTGACTTTTGTCGCTGATGCGTCCAGCGCGGCGTCCGCAGTCACGGTAGGGGCTACGACATCAGTAGAGCTGAGCGCTAATCCGGGCACTTTAACCGCCGGCAAGAAATTATATCTATCCGGATTTTCCGGGGCTGATGCCGCCCTGTTGAATGGAATCGCGCACTCAATCATCAGCGTCAGCGGCAGCGGCCCATTCGTATTCGTGCTGGCGACCGGAACCGCTGGAAAGACCATTACGCTGGGGTCTGGTGCCGGATATAAATATCCGCAGGCCAGCGATGCATTGACTGCGGCATTTTCGTTTGATGTTCCATGCAGGTTCGACACCGACCAGCTGAAGGGGCAGCACATTTCACCTGGTATTTATGGCTGGGACAGTATCCCTATCGTCGAGGTGCGCGAATGAGAACGATCAGCGTAGCCCTGAATGCCCACTTCCATGGCGAAACAACCACCCTGGCAACCTGCTGGAAAGCGATCCTGGTCAATGGCACTGTTTACGGGTTTACCAACCATACCAGCGATATTGTCTACGATGGTATTACCTATCAGGCAGATGCTGGGTATACCCCTTCTTCCATCAGTTCCAGCGAGGCGCTGAATGTAGACAATCTTGAGGTGATGGGGATGCTTGATTCCGCATCCATTGCCGAGGCTGATATTCATGCGGGGCTGTGGGACTTTGCAGAAATCACGATTTTCCAGGTGAATTATGCAGACCTGACGCAAGGCGCTTTGTATCTACGCCGTGGCTGGCTAGGGGAGGTCAAGACCGGCCGTACCGTTTTCACGGCAGAGCTGCGCGGTCTCACGCAGAAGCTGCAGCAGAATGTTGGGGATCTGTATCAGCCATCATGCCGCGCCACTCTGGGTGATGCTTTGTGTAAAAAAGACCTGACTGCATTCACTTTTGCCGGAACGGTTGAGACCGTTACCAGCAACAGACAATTTACTGACAGCGGCCTGACACAGGCTGATGAATATTTCGATTACGGGCTTATTACCTGGGCAGGAGGTCTCAATGTTGGCTTATCTATGGAAGTTAAAATTTACACTGTGGGTTCGATACTCTTGCAGTTACCGATGCCGTATTCAGTACAGGTTGGGGATCATTTCAGCATCGTAGCAGGCTGTGCCAAAAGGCATATACAAGATTGCAAGGAAAAGTTTGACAATATTGTCAACTTCAGAGGTGAACCCTTCTTTCCCGGTATTGATGCTTTATACAAGGGGCCGGACTGATGAGGCAGCAGATCATTAATGAAGCCCGCACCTGGCTTGAAACCCCATTTCACCATCAGGGCCGCGTTAAAGGGGTTGGTGTGGATTGTATCGGCGTTGTCGGGCTGGTCGGGGTCTATTTTGGCTTTCTTAAAGAGGCCGATATTCCGAATAATTATGCGCATTCACCCAATGCTTCAATGATGCAGAAACAGCTTGAAAAGCATCTGCAAAAAATCAGGATCGAAGAGGCCGGGATCGGCGATATATTGCATTTCTGTTTTGACCGTGAGCCGCAGCATGTCGGTTTTCTGACAGATGTCGGCTTGTTGCATGCTTATGCCCAGGTAAGAAAGTGCGTTGAGCATAGTTACGACGCGACCTGGCAGAGCCGTGTGCGTGGGGCATACCGGTTTAGGGGGTTGGAATAATGGCTTCCCTGGTTCTGGGTGTAGCAGGCGCTGTGGCTTTGGGGCCGGCAGGATTGGCTTGGGGTGGCATGCTGGGAATGTCCGGGGCCCAGATCGGATTCACTGTCGGGTCTATGCTCGGCAGCAGTTTAACCAAGCTGCCGGATGTGCAGGGGCCTCGCATGGCCGACCTGAAAGTGCAGGCCTCGACCTACGGATCATCGATCCCGATTTATTACGGAACCGGACGCGGGGCTGGACAGGTGATGTGGTCTAGCGACCTGATAGAAACCGAACACGAGGAAGAGGCAGGCAAGGGCGGTCCCAGCCAGTCTGTAACAACTTACACTTATTCGGTCAATTGTGCGGTAGCGGTATGCGCAGCTGAAATATCAGGCATCCGTAAAATATGGGCGAACGGCAATCTGATATTCGACCAAAGCACGACGAATAGCGGGCCTACCGGGCAAAGCAATAATATCCGCGTTTACACAGGAAGCGAAACGCAGGTTGCGGATTCATTGCTTGAGTCTTATCTGGGGGCAGGTAACGTGCCAGGATTCAGGGGCTTGGCTTACGTCGTATTTGAAAATCTGCAGCTGGAAAAATTCGGGAACAGGATTCCAAACTTTTCATTTGAAGTCGTTGCAGACGGCGATGTTTCTACGCCAACGCATACGAAACTGACTGAAACCACGGTGATCGATGCGATGCCTCACCCGTTCATTGACGGAATATATCTATCAACGTCAGCCGACAACGGGGGTACAGAACCGATCGTGCTGCACATTACCGATGCCATTGCCAATACTGACAGGACGATGGATATTGCCGATATTCCGTCCAGCAATGATGGTGGGTATATGTGTTATGTAGCCATTACCAATGAGATATGGATCAATACCGATGCCATTTACCACGGGTATTCATCCGATATTGCGATTGCCTATGATGCATCAACTTTGGCATTTAAACGCAGAATCACGCCTGGAGCTTATGTCGGGTTTCATATCCTGGGCGGCAACATCTTTTATGACCGAACTTTCCATAAGGTATTGTTCGCCACTGGCGGCTCCACGGTCACCGATGGCTATAACGCATTGGATCCGATCAGCCTGCTGTGGGACGGCAAGAAAAATACCGATATGGTCGTGGACTGGTATACCGGGCGTGGCATTGCCGGTGATAACTCCATTGCCTTGTCACATTACAATCCATACATCTGTTTTTTCATCAATGGCCAGTATGTGCATAACCAGCCAATTACTTCCGGATCGCCATGTATCGCGTATGACACCAGGCGCAATCGTTATGCCTGGTATGACAGGAACGCTTCATCAAAATCAGTGTTCAGGACAGTTGATGATGACGGCATTTTTGAAATGTCGGAACATGCGCCAGATACCCCGGCAATATTAACGCTGGGATCATTTGATTATTTCCCTATCGCGGACAAATACATTTTAAGTGATAACGACACTTTATCTTTATTGAACGCGGAAACGTTTGAAACGGAAAGCAGCTGGCCGTTATTTGTGTTTGTTACCGGGAATGCCTATGGTTGCATGGAAATCCCAGGTGTGCCGGAATACCTGGTTGCGTATGTCACCAATCCTTCAAGCGGTCTCGCTTTGGTGCCATTAACAGACCGGCTATCTTCAAATCCGGTGTCGCTGTCTGGAATTGTTGCTGACATATGCGCCCGTGTAGGTCTGGATGCAGGGGACATTGATGTTTCAAGCCTCACAGATGAAGTCTACGGCTATACGATCGCCCAGCAAATGCCTGGCAGGGCTGCAATCGATGGCTTACAGGCTGCGTTTTATTTTGATGCCGTGGAGAGCGACTGATGAGCGGCAGGTTAAAGTTTGTTAAACGCGGTGGCGGCGCGGTTGCATCGATTGCGGAAGGCGATTTGAACGCGCATGAATGGGGCAGCAGCCCAGGCAATCCGCTTGATACGCTACGTGCGCAGGATCTGGAACTGCCACATGAAGTGAGCGTTTTGTATATCAACCCCGCAGCGGATTACCAGCAGGGTACGCAAAAAAGCCAACGCCAGACAGGTTCCGGTGTCGGAGTTCTGACAATCCCGTTGCCGGTGGCCATGAGTGACGCCAAGGCCAAGCAGGTAGCGGATGTTAATCATTATAACGCCTGGGTTGCCCGCACCACTTACACGCTGCAGCTGTCGCGTAAATGGGCAAAGCTGGAACCCACGGATGTGATTGACGTGACCTATCGTGACGTGACGCTACGGATGCGAATCACCAGTAAGGATGACGCGGTGCCAGGCATTATCACACTGTCTTGTGTCGCTGAAGACAGTGCCATCTACAGCCAGAGCGGCATTGGCGCAGGAGAATCCAGCATCCCTGGTCAGGTGGTCACGATTCCGGTACAAACGCTTGGCATGCTGCTTGATATTCCAATGCTGCGCGATTCCGATGATGACGCCGGAGTCTACTTTGCCGCCTGCGGATACAGGCCTGGCTGGAGTGGCTGCGTCGTTTTTAAAAGCAGCGATGACGGGGCGACCTATACGCAGTTATTTGCCGACAGCAATGCGGCTGCAATCGGCTATGCCATCACCGATTTAGGCGATTTCCATGGCGGCAATATTTTTGATGAATTGAATACGGTCACAGTGCAGATGGTGGCCGGTACGCTTTCCAGCGTAAGTGAAACGCTGGTGCTGAATGGTGAAAATTATGCCGTGATCGGCAATGAGATTGTACAGTTTAAAAACGCAACACTGGTCAGCCCTGGCGTTTACACATTAAGCGGACTGTTGAGAGGGCGAAAAGGGTCCGAATGGGCAATGCCATTCCATGCGATCGGTGAGCGGTTTGCTTTTGTATCGATCTCCACTTTCCGGCGCGTACCATTTCAAACCAGTGATATCGGGCTTGAGCGCCTGTTTAAATTCCCGACATTCGGCATGACCCTACAGCAGGCTGCGCCCAATCCATTCACGCCGGCAGGCGTTTCACTGGAATGCTACTCCCCTGTTGAGGTTGGCGCAGGCCGTAATGTCAACGGTGATTACATTATCAACTGGAAACGTAGGGGCAGGGTAAGTGCCGAGTGGCGTGATTATACGGACATACCGCTGGGTGAGGCCGCCGAGAGTTACGAAGTCGATGTGATGGATGCTACTTTTACTACGGTAAAACGCACCATTGCGGTGAGTACCAATACCGCTACCTATACCGCAGCCCAGCAAATCGCAGATTCCGGTGAAATTTCATCCACGCTTTATCTCAGGGTCTATCAGATCAGCGCCGTTACAGGCAGGGGCTATCCGGCACAGGCATCATTTGTATTGCCGATCGCATTCAGCTCAACGCAGTGGCGCATCTACGTGACTGCGCAATACGGCGTATTCACCTGGCTGGAAATACAGGAAGTCGAAATGATGGCCACTGTTGGTGGTGCAGACCAATGTTCCGGAGGAACTGCCAGCGCAAGCACTACGTTATCTGCCGGATGGGAAGCATCCAATGCCTTTGATAATACGTCGGCAACCTGGGGCAGTGCCAATGCAGATCCTCCGCACTGGATTCAATACACCTTTGCCGCCCCTGTTAGCGTGCTGGCGTTTGCTATCACTGCAAATGCTTTCAACAAAAGCCCAAGGGCGTTTGCACTGGAGTTCTACAACGGGTCGACATGGGTCAGGATATTTTCAGTATCGGGGCAATCATTCAGCACCAATGAGCGGAAAACTTATGCAGTTTAAGGATATATCATGAGCAACAGTACAACATTGCTAGACAACATCAGCGCTTCGCAGTCATCCAAAGAAAGCACGGCGAATGCCTTATTCGACGCGCTCAGCCCAGCAATCATATTCGGCCGCAGGGCGTCAACCACTACCGCGCTGACATGGGGGTATTATGGCGGCCGCCTACTGGTGGATGGCGTGCTGACGGCGATTGATAATGGCGCGATTTCACTGACAGCATCAACAACCAATTACGTTGAAGCGAGCCGTGCCGGTGTCGTCAGCAAAAATACGACAGGATTCACACCGGGCAGCATACCGCTTTATACCATCGTCACCGGTACTGCCACTGTAAGCAGTTATGTCGATGAACGTGCCTGGGTCAATCCGGCACATATAGATCACAAAGTAAGTTTCACGGTCACTACAGCTAACGTGACGTTGAGCGCGGCACAAGCGAGAGGTGATTTGCTGGTTATCACCGGCACGTTGACTGGGAACCGTAGCGTGATCGTTCCTAATAACGGTAAGTGGCACATATTCAACAATACATCAGGGGCGTATGACCTCACGGTAAAAACGGCTGGCGGTACTGGTATCGCGGTCACTCAAGGCGCTTATGCGTTACTGTACGCAGACGGAACTAACGTGGTGAAGATTGCCGATTCTGGCGGTGGTTATACGTTGCCTATCGCCGCAGCCGGTACTTTAGGTGGTATCAAAGTCGGCTCAGGTTTGAGTATCGACGGGGATGGCATATTAAGCGTTACGTCCGGCGGTACCGGCACTATCGGTCGCCAAGCGATACCTATTTCCGCAGGTTCAATCAGCCCGTCATTTACTGGCGGCTGTTCTGCGCTGACAAAAATTGCATCTGCCGCCAATCAGCCTGATATTGTAACGCTCGATTTCGACCCCACTACGCAGGAATACGCACAATTTAGTATAGTCATGCCAAAGAAATGGGATGAAGGTACGATCACGTTCAAGGCGCACTGGTCACATGCGGCCACTACAACAAATTTTGGTGTGGTATGGGATTTGCAGGCAGTAGCCGTCGGCGATGATGATGCGATTGCCGTGGCTTTCGGCACCGCGCAAACCAGTACCGATACCGGCGGTACAACCAATGATATTTACGCCAGCCCGGAATCGAGCGCAATCACGGTGGCTGGCACTCCTGCGGCAGAGGATACGGTATTCTTCAGATTGTCACGTGTAACCGGTAACGGCAGCGACACAATGGCGATTGATGCCAGGCTGCACGGCATTACGCTTTACATAACGACTGCCGCAGAAACCGATGCGTAAGGATTAAAGATGCTTCCGTTCCCATTTCAATCAGGCGGTTTAGGTAGAGGTAGTCAGAATGCCGTGAGTGCTGACCCGTACTTTTCATATGTAAAAGCATTGCTGCATTGCGATGGTGCCAATAACAGCACGACTTTTACCGATAGTTCCAGCATCAATAGAACTATGACTGCGCAAGCGCAAGCCAAAATAAGCACCACACAATCTAAATTCGGGGGTGCGTCAGCTTCATTTGATGGGAGTGCCGATAGGGTGGTAAGCGCCGCTTCGGCGGATTTCGTGATGGGTACCGGTGATTTTACTGTTGAATGCTGGGTGTATAAGAGTGGCGGCGAAACATATCCGCGACTGGTGTTCTTCGGATCTACCGGATGGAACTCAAATGATTCATGGGGCTTATTGGCTGGTACGGCGGGCAATACCAATAAAGTAATCCTGACTTCATACAAGATGGGAGCCAGCGATTTAATTGTGTCTACAAGCAATTTATCTGCAGCCTGGACTCATGTAGCCGTTACCCGCGAAAGCGGGGTATTCAAACTATGGATTAACGGCACGCAAGAGGGATCGAATTCAAGTTACACCGGAACGGCAATAGAGGATTCTTCAACAAACTATTTATCGGTGGGCTGTAGTTATAACGGTGGTGGCGGTGAAGCCTTACTGGGGTATGTTGATGATGTCCGTATCACAAAAGGCGTGGCCAGATATACGTCAAATTTTACGCCGCCAGCATCGGCTTTTCCCAACTCATAAAAGCAGTAAATAAAAGCCGCTAAAGCGGATGTTAAATAAAAAAAATATAACCAAGGAAGACTCATATGCAAAGGAGCCAATATAAACAAGTAGACCCATGAAAGGGGTTTGTCGTGGATGAACACGCAAAACATGTAATTGATGCAGTATCGATTGGCGGGGTGATTGCAACCATTTCCGGATACCTGCCTGCGCTGGCTGCATTATTTTCAATAATCTGGACTTTGATCCGCATATACGAAACCAAAACCGTACAAAGGTGGATCAAAAAATGAAGAAATGGTATCGATCAAAGACGCTTTGGTTCAATGCCATTGTTGCCGCTTTAGTTGCGCTTGAAGCCAGTCTCGGTCAGTTGTCATCTTTTATCCCGGCTAACTGGTACGCAATACTCGCCATCATTTTGCCGGTCGGTAATGCAATCCTGCGTGTCATATCCACGACGGGGATAGGCAAATGAAACTTACCGACCATTTTATGCTTGCCGAGTTTGTCACTTCAAGTGTTGCCTTGCGCAACGGCATTAAAAATATCCCTAGTCCTAACATCATAGGAAATCTTAAACAAACAGCAGAAGGGTTGGAAAAGGTAAGGGCGCTGCTTGCTAAGCCGATATTCATCACGAGTGGATATCGGTCACCAATACTCAACAGGTTCATTGGTGGCTCGCCTAGCAGCGCTCATTGCCTTGGTTATGCAGCCGACTTCAAGTGTCCGCAATTTGGAACGCCTGATGACATTGTACGCAAGATTAAATCAAGCGATATCCAATATGATCAATTGATATGTGAGGGCGGTGTGACTGGGTGGGTGCATATTTCATTCGATCCTAATATGCGCAGACAAACACTTAATGCTTTATTCGACAATAGAGGTAAGGCTAGCTATAGGGAGTTTGTTTGATCATGGCTGACTTGATAATTGATATAGCACTCAAAGAATGGGCGACATCCAGGCAATCAGAATACATCGATGCCGTCAATAAACATAAATCTTACAGCAAGGCGGCTTTAAAACTGGGGATTAAGCGCCAGGCACTGCAAAGCGGGTTGATTGCAGTGCGTAAAAAGGCTGCGCTGCAAGGTTATTCGCCCAAGCATAATATGACTAGAATCGTGCCAGCGCCGTTCGTGGTGAAGGGTGTATCAACTTATTACGATAAAGAAGGCAAGCCAAGCGGGCAGTGGGTGAAATCCCAGCTGGATGCGGAGCAGCGTGAGCAGGTTATTCGTGATTTTATCGAATCATTGGCCGCCGACATCAAGGGACTTGCCCCAATTATCCAGCCACCAAAATTCTCAAACGACGATCTGATGTGCGTTTACCCGCTAGGAGATCCGCATTTTGGTATGCATGCCTGGTGGCAGGATTCAGGTGATGATTTTGATTTGAAAATTGCTGAAGAATTAACGTTTGGCGCGGTTGACAGGCTGGTTGAATCTGCGCCTTTTTCAAAAAGTGCCTTGATTCTTAACCTTGGCGATATGTTCCATGCCGATAACCAAAAGAATATTACCAACTCAGGACACCAGCTGGATGTGGATGGCCGCTGGGCCAAGGTGCAGCAAGTGGGATTGCGTTCAACGATCCACTGCATCAAGCGCGCGCTGGAAAAGCATGAAAAAGTGATTTTCAGGATTAATCGCGGTAATCATGACGGCCATAGCTCATATGCGCTGGCTTTAATGATCAGCTGCTATTTTACAAACGAGCCACGGGTTGAGGTGGATCTATCGCCTTCAACAACCTGGTATTACCACTTCGGTAAGGTGCTTATCGGATCCACTCATGGGGATACGATTAAAGGTGCTGATATGTTGAGTGTTATGGCGGCAGATAAGCCCCATGAATGGGGTGTTTCCAATCACCGATATTGGTATGTAGGTCACGTTCACCATCAAGATACAAAGGAATATCGCGGTGGCATAGTCGAGTACTTCAGGACACTGGCTGCACGCGATGCTTGGCATGCCGGGCAAGGTTATCGCGCCGGCCGCGATATGTGTTTAATCGTATTACATAAAGAACATGGCGAAATAGAGCGGCACCGTTGCGATATAGCCATGCTGCAAAAACCGGAAGATGCATCAACTTGAAATAAATCAAACGTTTAACCAAACTTGAAGGGATTTATCATGAGATTCATCATCGCACTAATTGCATTAATTGTTTCATTTTCCGCAAATGCAGAAGTGAAGTATTTGCATTACAAATTCAACGATAAGGTTGTTATTACAATCAGTAATGTTGATTGCCCGATCCCAGGGATAAAGCAGCAATATGATTATGCCGTGATTGCATCACGCATTGACGGTGAAAAGCTCATCGGATGCTACAAAAAAGAGGATGAAGATAACATCAAGATCCAGTGGTATAAAGGTGACGTTACGGTGTTGCCAGCCAATGTCTTCCTGGTAAACCCAGAGCAGGCCGTTCCAGTGAAGCCGACATTATGATTAATCCAATTAACTTCATATCGGGCTTAAGCGCCCAAATAAAAGTAGGGCTCATTGCCATTCTTGTTATTGGCGCGTTCATTGCAGGCTGGAAGGTTCACGGATGGAAAACGGACGCTGGCATAGCTAATGGTATCAGCCGCGATTTAAAGACCAGCCAGGCGCTCAATGTGCAATCTGAAAAAATCATTGAAACCAAACAGGCCAAAGAACAGGAGATAAAAATTGTATACCGAGACATTAAACACGAGATACGTGAGCAAGCTGATGATCGCATTTGCTTCACTCATGATTCTTTGCAGTTGTGGAACGCCGCGATCACAGGTGTCGATAGTGATCGAGCCGAGCCTGTTGGAGAGGCCGCAGAAAATGCGGCAGTTGTCGCCACTGTTGAAGAAGTCCTTACAAACGCCGCAGAAAACTTCGAGACCTGTAACAACAACTCAGTAAAGCATAACGCGCTGCTGGATAAGCTGGAGACGCTTAAGGGCAAGATGTGCGTTTGTTCTAGATAGTACAAAGGGGATTGCTCCCCTTTGTTTATTTCATGTTACTTTTTATTTTTTACTTGAGTTAAAGCTGATGCAGCAACAGATTTCTCAGCTGCAGTTGACTTTGGGTCACGCAGTATTGCAGAAGCTTTACTAGCCACTGATTGGCTAGTATGTTCATTGTTAGGCTTTTTAGTTGCCATGATAATTTCCTTTACGTTAAAGATTTAATCACAGCTACATAAGCATTGCATCTGTACGCAGATGTATTTATTATATACATACAGTGCTTATTATGTATGTGCTGTGTAGTTGGTGTAGCCACTACCACGGCTCATAATTAGTCTATCTTTCCAGGACCAGTCTATTTATGAGCCTTTTCTTTTTATGATTCTGGCAGGGTAGTATCCTGCAGCGCTACCAGAATCGATCTATCTTCTCATCTTGAAATTCCTTAAATACCACAATATCTTGTGTTTGATACGTTAATTTAGTTGTTAAATTGTAGTTGGTCAATATATTTTTTCACGTAATTTTGTGAGTATTTAAGTATGTAAATACTTTTACTTTAAATCAGCTTAATTTTTAATGACGACTTAATTCTACCCATAAATGCTGTATTCGTTCGATAAATTGTATTTATTTTTTTGTGAAATTTTAAAGGGCCAGTTTTTTGGCAATATCTTCTGCGCTTTCATTGTAATAGATCATTAGTTGCCTTAGATCCTGATGGCCGACCGATCGAGCAAGTTCAAGTACAGACAGTTTTTGTGCAAGCCTGGTGATGCCTTCATGCCTGGAGTCATGAAAGGTTAAGTCATCAATCATCAATTTCGATTTAGCCTTGCGGAACAAGGCATCCAGTGATGCTGGGGTGATATCAAATAGCTTTTCAGTAGGCAGTAGCTTGATGATCTCTAGTGCCCTGGGCGTGAGAGGTGCTAACCTGACTCCGGCACGCGTCTTTGATTTGCGAATGTTTGCTGTATTGCCTACGATATCAGTGTCGATAAGATTGCAGATCTCCTGCGCACGCATGGCGGTTTCGCATGCGAACTCAAATGCAAGAGCTACGATATGATTCTTTGTATCAGCTACGCCCCCGATATATCCCAGCACGAATTGTATATTCTTGATTTCTTGCTGGCTGACCCTGCGGTCTCGTGGCGGTGCCGATTCAGGTTTACTAACGCCTTGCATCGGGTGGGTTTTAATCCACTTCCATTCATTCATGGCTATTTTACAAGCGCTAGACAATAGATTCCACTCGCGGCGCACTGATGATGATGACACCTGTTTGAGTCTTCTATCGCGCCATTGTGCGAAGTGCCTCTGGTCAAGCTCAAAAAGTTTAATTTCTGCAATTTCGTCACGCTTCAGGAGAGCTATTCTTACTACCTCCCATTTTTTACCGCTTTTAGTAGGGGAAACTTTATCTGCATATTCCTGCAGCAAGTCGCCAAAAGTTCTATTTGATGTTGGCGTGAGTTTGCCTGCTATAATGGCCGCTTCGGTTTCGGTTGCCCATGCGATAGCTTGTGCTTTAGTGGGGTGAGTTTCAGATTTATAAACACCAAGACGATCCACAATTGCTTGCCAGCTGCCACCGCGTTTTCTGAATGTTGCCATAGGAATCCCTTAGTTTGTTGTCAGGATTTTGTCAGGATTTTGTCAGGAATGATAGTGTAACATAATGAAAAAATGCGGGTTACAGCGTTAATTTGTGGGAGTTTGAAAGCGGCGTTAAATGTGGCTTGTAAGCGCATAAACAAAAGGCCGGCGAGGTGCCGGCCTTGTTAAATTTGGTGCCCAAAAGAGGACTCGAATAGGTTGATTTTACTTGCTTTAAGCTTGTATGTCAGGAATTTGTCAGGCTGCTATTTGAAGTGATTCTGTCCAATTTATGACTTCATTTCTTTTCCAGCGATATAAACCACGCCCTTTTGGAGATGGAAGTCTTATCGGTTTTGGGAACCCAGGCAGCATAGCATATCGTTCGGAAACCTGGCGAGATGATACATTCAAATATTTTGCAATCTCTACAGCAGTCCATAGGGTTTCAATATCTTCCGTTGTTTTATTCATTTTGTAGCCTCGATTTCATTTGCTTTAACAATTTTACGCCCGGTATGTGCCAGTGCTGCCCGGTATGAGTTCAATGCCTGGCTGCGATCATAGATCTGTGATTCGTGTTGTCTTAATGTTCTGATAAACCTGGTGCGTAAATATGCGCCGGCTGAAATGTGATGTGACCAGATTACATAACCCAGGAATGGAATACCGGCAACGGTGGGCGCTATGCGTATTTTCTTGGGGTGGATGGTGATGCCTTCGCTGTTCAAGCGGTCTGTGATGATCTGGCAAATCTGCTGCAGCTGCTCTTTGCTTGAGCCGAGTATCACCATGTCATCCACATAGCGCACGTAATGCTTTACTTGCAGCGTTTCTTTTATCCAGTGATCAAACTCATTCAGGTAGATGTTTGCAAATAGTTGGCTGCTCAGGTTGCCGATTGGCATGCCTTTATCCGGGTTGGTGCGATATAAGCTATCAGGTGCAAACAGCTCATCGTAATTATTGCCGGTGCGGTATGAGTCAATCAGGCTGATTATCAGCTGGCGTATGTCGTGGTCGCCAATGTAGCGCAATGCGCGTTCTTTAAGCTGTGCATGCGGTACTGAGTAAAAGTATTTTGATATATCAAGCTGCAGCATCCATGTATTGCTTTCGCGCCTGGCGAACTGTGCAACCCGGTTTACTGCTGCATGGCTGCCACGCCCTGGTAAATTACCGAATGTGTCATGAATGAATCTAGGCTGCCAGATCGGCAGCAGGTATTGATAGAGCATCCAATGCACTACGCGGTCTTTGGTTGGTGCATCTACCACATCACGGAATTTCTTTTCACGCACGGTGAATGTTTTATATGGACCAAAGGTATAGGTACGTGAGCGCAGGCGTTGCTGAATGGTTGTCAGGTAGCTCAATGCGTCAGCATCAAAACGTTGAATACGCAGGCTGTGGCCTTTGCTCCGCTTTGATTTAAGCCAACATGAGTGGAGGTTGTCTAGACTGGTGATGTTGATGAAGTCGCTCATATCAAAGTCTCATAAATTACTCTATATAGCTTTGCGCCTTTTTCAGTATCGCGTGTTCCACCTTTGTTAAATGGATCTGGCTCAACACATTCATGTTCAATGCAAAGATGTTTTATTACAGCAAAATAAGCTCGATATGATTCAGGATGGTACGGAGTTTGTAGTCTTTTAATATTCTTGCCGCGTTCCACAACAGCACCCGTAGGCGCTGCTGCGGTCTTCGGTTTGGCTTGTTGCCTTGCTTTTGCAGATTCCTGCGGGATGCTCTCGACCAAGATTGAACCTTCCGTGGCGGCATGGCCAGCGTCTAGGTGTTGTAATGTTGGGTCAGCGGAAACCAACGTTGTTGTTGTCGTTGTCGGGCCAATCGTTGTTGAGATTGAACACGCCGGCATTGTCGTCCGAGTTCCAGTAGCCGCCTCGGATGAGCGCATTGCCGGACTTTCCAGAGCGCACCCTGTATCGGTCATGGTGTAATCCTTTGCGCACGTTGCAGGCCGCCTAGAATCTTTCCAAGCTCGACCACTAAGCCGACTCTATGATCAAATGAAAATTTGAATCGGTTTAGTGCTTTAGCCTGGCTAATGTAGTGACGCATCAAATCAATATCTGCTGATAGCTGTTTTAGTAGCTGTGGCTTGTTATCTTCATTTCCGTACAGAAATGTATTGCGCATGATGCGTTGCATCGTCTGGCGCACGTTTTCGCCCCAGGTAACACGAATGTCACGCGGTAGTTTGATGATGTCTTCAAGCAGCTGCATATCGAGATCAGCCGCTTTTGTTTTAAACAGAAAATCTTGCGTATTTGGGTTGGCCAGCGCTTTTGCCGTAGAAGATGTATTTAGTTGTTTTTGCGTAATCAGGTCTGCAATCACCTGGTTAACGATGTCATCCGATACGGTATCGAGAACGGTGCTGGATGCTTCGTTTGAAACTTCAATCCCACTTTTGGTGATACATACATAAGCCAGGCTATGCTCGTTAAACAACGGCCATAAGCGTTGTTTGTAATTCGCTAATGGAAAACCAACAAGTAAGTGCGGTGACTTGGCAGGGCCTGCCAATCTTATTTTGTATTGCTTCAGAATGTGCAGGGCATAGGCCGACTTATTAAAGGCGTGCAGGAAGTTTCCAGCCTTTACCAGCACCAGGTGATGCGGATATTGTGCCTGTAACTTGGCGCTTATCTCCACGTGTGGATCAGCAGCGCCAAAGGTGACTTCAATGCCTTTGATTGAGTTTGTATTAGTCATTTTTTTAGCAGCACTCTGCAATAATTTCTTCAATTTCATCGTCTGAGATTGGAGCGTTATCCCCTGAAATGGCCCACAATTCAGGTTTTTGTGTGTGTTGATGTATATATCCGGCTTCGCATCTGTCTGATAAGCAATCTCCCGGTGATAAATCATCTTTTTTGCAGGCACATATTCCGCCTACAAATAGGCCGTCATAACCTTTTTGTTCAAGAACTAATTTAACTATGTTGATAATGTCCATGATTAACCTTTCAACCGCCCGCCGTTTCACAGCGGACGGTACCAGTGACTAGAGACTCTTGGTGCAGCGGAAACCAACGACGACGTCGCTGACGGGCCAAACGCCGTCGAGAATGAACACGCCGGCAAGGTCGCCCGAGTACCAGTAGCCGCCTCGGACGAGCGCACGGCCGGACCAATTGCCGCTGCCAACAGAGGTATCACCAATGCCGTGTTCACCGCTTTTGTAGGGTGCAGTTGTGATGGTTGGCGATTCTTTGTCGAATGCTTTGGCTACTACGCCATTTTCATCACCTTGAACGTCATCAAACACCCAGCTGTAAATGTTGCCGCTGAAGTCGTAAACGCGCTCACCGTTAGCCAGTACGTGCCAGCGGCGCTCCGTTGGCTCTTCGCTTTCATAATGGCCGTCTTGCGCTTCGTTAACGTTACCTTTGTGAATGCCGCGATAGATTTCGCCTTCGCCAACCTTGCCGCCTGTCCAGTTTTCATCCTGATTAACGATCTGATGCGCGATTGCCAGGTATTGCAGTTCCGTGATCAGTGAGTATCCGGCATCGGTGCATGCCTGTTTTGCGTTATGGAAGTTGATGTAATTCCATGGCTTGCGATCTGCCGTGATGATCGCGGTGCCGATATCTGATTTGCTGCAAGCGTATTTACCGACCTGAAAACTCGGTACCACTGTTCCGTTCGGTAGGGTTGTTTCCGGCACAGTCACAAATTCATCATTGCCTTGCAGGCTGTTTCTGACAATGGTGCGCAAATCGATCGCTAATAACGGTAAATCGTTTTCGCATGATTTTGCGTAAGCGCTGATTGCTGGAATAGCGTGTTTGTCTGTACTCAGGTTAAGCACGAAATATTCAGAGTGTTCATGTTTTTGCCCTGGTGCGCTCTGTCCATCGGTGCGGATGACATGGAACTTAGGGTAAATACCTATGTTGCTTTTATCGATTTGTGTATTGTCTGTAGCGGTATTCATATTATTTCCTTTGCTTAAGTGATTACTTCATTTTGTGGGTTAGTACATTGTCTTTAACGGTGACAAATCCATGCTTGGTGGTAAAGTTTTCTAGCGGATGCAGTTTCGTTTCATGATCAAAATCATCAGTCTTTGATTTCGTCAATTGAGGTGATCCCCCTGGTTTATGAAAAAACTGTGTGTCTACGCTGCCGTTCACTTTGGCGAAATCAATCTCAGCTTTAGCTGAGTTGATGATTACCTGGCTAACTTCACATACGGCTTTTGCGCGATCGATCTCCATTGGGTTCTCTTTATCTTGCAACGCAGTGAGCGTGCTAAACAGGTGTGTTCTGAGCGCTTGAATGTCGTTCATCTTGTTTATTCCTTTTGTTAATTTGTCTGGTAATCTGGCCTTGCAGCTGGTAAAGCTGGGCAATCTCTTTGCCGTAGTTGTGATAGCTATTGCGCTTGCAGTTTTGTTTTTTATCAATGGTTGTCAGGTTAATAATGCTGATGTTTGCTTTGATTCCATCGACAAACGTCACCATGTGGCCTTTAGGAACTGGCCCATGCATGCGCTCATAGATAACGCGATGATGTAGCTTCCAGCTGCACACGCCTTCTTCCATTTTTATCAGGATGTATCCGTCCTTTGAATCAATACGTGTGCTGCCGATAGGTTTGTAATTGGCTGGTTTATGCCCTGGCTTGAATTGTGTTGGCATCATGCGAGGATCATTGCCAATCTTCTTGCCTTTGTTGTGTGAAACCTGACCTTTTTTAAAGCGAAATTCCTTGCCTACTTCAAGGCCGCGCTTTAATTTTGATGACATAGGGCTATCTCTAAACCACTTTGATTTTTTAATGCCGGCATTGAATGCCAAGTTATATATTTGGTGAATGGTGCAGTTAAATAGCTTTGCCAATGCTTCCGATTGCGTGCATGGGTAAAGTAAAGTGACCATCTGAGTTTCCTGATCAGTCCACTTTCTCTTTTTAGCTATCAAACCGCGGGATTTAGTCATTTGTGCCACCAATCATGAGCTTTCATGCTTGCAACAATGGCAAATGGGCCGGCGATTAAATATGCGCTAATATCAAGCCAATCTGCCTGTGGCACGGTTTTGAATAGCACGAGGTTAGCCAGGCCAATAGCAAAGCTAGTAAAAAATGCAGCTTTGTAGTGACCGTTATTTACATTCAGGCTTTGAAAGCCAAGTGCGAATACCAGGACAAAGGTGCTGGTGAAAATGAGCAGGGCAGTGATCATGCTGCAGATTCCTTTTGTTTAATCTGCTCAATTGCAATGATCTGTTTTTCTGTTTGTTTAATATTTTCAATATGCTTTTCAAGGGCGGCCATCAGCACTTTTGCGTTGCTTTCTGACAAAGAAATTGCAATCGAAGCATTGCCTGTTGATATCCTTAAGCAGGTTGCAAGGCGATTGTTTCGCCATTGGCTGGGTTCCGTTATCCAGGTTGATGCACTAAACTGTGTATCTTCAAAATGGATGGTTTCATGTGACTGACTCATAGCGCTCTCCCTGCCCGACGCCATGCATTCGATAAGCTATAGTTTTGTATCGTTACATAATCGTATGTATCTTTAAGGCGCTTAAATAAGCGGGTGTGGATCAGCAAAGATAGGATATATCCGAGGGCAAATGCGATGATTAATTTCATTTGAATACTCCAATATTGATTGGTTGGCATAAGGCGTAGGTAACAGTCACAATGCAGATGATGGCGATAACTACGCGCAGCGCATCGTAGATGAAATCATTTGTCTGAAAATTCATATTCAAAATCCTTTTAAACTTTGATGCGGCCTAAGGTTGGTTTTGGATACCCGCCGGATTTCTACGTCTACCCCCCCCATCGGGCGGTAATTTATGTAGTAGCTTTTGTTTGTTTCACGCTCAATGGTCACTACGGAATTTTTTAATTGAGGGGAAGTGCCAACATATTCATAAATTTTGTTATCCATGATTAAGCTGCCTCCGGAGATACACACATCTGCGTGTGGCGATGTTCAGCGGCTTCGCGGATGTTGATTACTTTGCGTTGCTTCGGATCTGGCTTATGCACGACACGCAATCCAAGCGCCTTTGCTTCATCAACAATCGTTTGTAAAGTACGGATATCGGTTTTTTCTGAAATTGCCATATTCATTTTTGCACTCCTGTTAAACCCGCCTGCCGTTACACAGCATGCGGGATGGGTAAGAAGGGACTAGAGACTCTTGGTGCAGCGGAAACCAACGCCGTTGCCGCCGCCGTCGGGCCAAGCGAGGTTGAGACGGAACACGCCGGCACTGCCGTCCGAGCCCCAGTAGCCGCCTCGGAAGAGCGCATCGCCGGACCAATCACGACCGCCATCTGGCCGCCAGCCCATGCCTTTTTTCTGGCTAGGGTAGGGTGCTGTTGTGAGGGATGGGTCTGAATCGTCAAAGCGTTTGTTGATAACGCCTTTTTCATCGCCATGAAGGTCATCAAATACCCATGAAAAGACATTGCCATTCATGTCACAGATTTTTTCGCCATTGCTTAGGGTTAGCCAGCGGCGTTCTTTTTTGTCGGTTGGTTCAAAGTCACCGGCTTGCGCTTCTGATACATTGCCTTTGCGGATACCACGGAACAGCTTTCCTTCGCCGACTTTACCTTTTGTCCAGTTGGCATCAACATTCACTACGTTATGCGCGATGGCCAGCCATTGCAGTTCTGTGATCAGTTTGTAACCGACAGCAGCTGCAGCTTCACTCGCCTGGTGGTAATTGATGCTCACCCACGGTTTACGATCTGCCACGATGATGGCCTTGCCGTCATCTGATTGGCTGGTTACGTATTGGCCGACCTGAAATGATGGCACTATGGTGCCGCATGGCAGCTCTGTCTCCGGAACGGTGACAAATAGGTCTAGTAGTGCGGCTTTGTGTTCTGTTTGCATAACATATTCCTTAAATATTGTTGTACCAGTAGTTTTTGGCTGCCGAAGCGGTTCTGCGCTTCGCGTAGTTATCGGCCAGTCTAGTTAAGCAAATCGCAAGGCCTTTGTTGACTAATGCGGATTCAAGCGTGTAACCGAAATTGGCTAGATTGGTTCTGTTGAATGCTATTTGGAGATCAAATTGAGTATGCATTTTCAAAACTCCCTAACGTTGTTTAGGTGACGCTTTGAAATATATTAAAACAATTGTTTGTTAACTGTCAAACAATTGTTTGTATTTATGCTGTTATTTTTATAAGCAGCGAATTTCCTGTGAAATTTAGGCGGAAAAAAACCCGCTCGTGGCGGGTTATGTAAGCAATGTGAATATTTAAGTTTTATCCTGATCGGATTCTTTAGTGTTGTTTAGTATTGAGAGCCCTAACGATAGCGGGCCAAATGGATGGCGTCCTGTAATCCACAGCACTGACTCTCTTATTGCGCCATATGTGACGTTATGACCAATTACTGTAACAGCACGTAATGCTTCTTGCTCCTCTAGATTGACGCTGAATAATGCTACGCATTCCATATCAATGGAGTAGCCGGAAATTGGATCATTTTCCTGGTTAAAAAGCATTTTCATTGTCACCACATATTCATTATTAATTTCAGGGTGTTTTTCAACATTAACATGATTTATTGGTTGCAATGAAATTTCCCCATTTCCTTTCGGGGTATGATTTGGATTCGATATCACAATACTTCTGGTAAAGTAAATATGCTTTAAACTAACTGAATATGCTGACATATTAACCTGTGCGCTCTAATAAATTATTTTGTTCAACCTTTGGAAATGGATAAACATTAACAGTTTCTGTATGAGTTGCGTGATTAGCAGCATGGCGGTTAGCGTAATTTTTTGGGAACCAAATGCTAGAGTTTTTAGTGCTGATTGATTCTGCAAAATATATTTTTATTTCACTCTCAAGTGCTAGTGCGATGTCTGAAAGTGAGCGAAGAGTTAAGTTTCTTCCGCCATTTAACAGTTGAGTAACGTGTGATTTCCCGCAACCCAATCTATGTGCGAGATCTTGTTTTTTTAAACCAAGTTCGTCTAGCCTTTCCCAAATTTGTTCAGTCACATCAAGAATTAATCCTTCTTGATTAAATTCTTTTCTGTTTTTTTCTGAAGAGTTGGCCCACTCTTGAATTTTATCCATTTTCATATCCTCTGAAACTAACTAAACGTTTCATATTTAATCCTGTTGCGCTGCGCTCTTTCTAGATCTGCCGGGTCGAGCTTTTGTTTCTTTTTGCAAATGTAGTGACTGATAACAAAAACATGTCTATTTATTGAATGATACCAGCCATATGCCCTTAATCCACACCTGGCCTTTATTGCAAAAATACCATCACCTTCAGGGGTCATTTGATCTGGTGATCTTAATTTTCCCATATCTGCAAAGCGTTTAATTAAGTTTTTATGTTGAGCAACCGCAATAGATGGTTGCGCTTGTGATTCTGCTTCAGGTTTTGAGGCGATTGCATCATCTGTTTCCTCAATTGTAAAAATATTACCTTTATAAAATATCACAAAGTTTACCTATATGTAAACATATTGACTAATATGTTTTTAATTAATTCACTTAATATTGCTAATAAATAAGTGCTAACAACCTTTTCTTTCCCATTTATCTTTTGCCTTCGCATCCGCTTTAGTTTGCCACTGCATGTTGCTAGGGTGATCTGCGCCACCACAGTCCAGTGCCTGGATGTGATCTATTATGTAACCCGGGCATGATCCTTTACTGCGCCCAGTTGAAGGGCAGGGGTGTGATTGTTTAAACTGATTCTTTGCTTTGAAGCTGCGTTTGTATTCGGCATTAACCGTTGCTGATGTAAATATCAGAATAAATAAAAATAAATACTTCATTGAGGTTTATGCTGATTCTGTTATCTGTGTTTTGTTTTTATTTTTTACTATCGATAATTAGAATAAGTCCGGAAATCAATATGAAAGCCGATGTTATTAACCTGTTTCTTTTTACTTCAATTAGCATTATTTGAAATACATCGTTTTGTGATGTGAGTGGCATTGCTGGCAATAAAGCGGTTGAATAAAGGCCTATTATTCCGATTATTAACAGCATAAGTCCCAAGACTAATTTTATTTTATTCATTATCAGCGATGGATTTCTTTGCAATTAAAGCCTGACCGTTTGGAGAATCAACAGGAATGATTTGCTCGCTTTTGCATAAGCTGCATCCCTGTTTTTTACTGCTGGCGCGATAAATTGAGTATCCTAAAGGGCCCAACAAAATGTACCAGGTAGACATTGATGCGATGACAATTGCAACAATCCATAACGCGGCCTCACCAATAAAAGTTCCGCTTATCAAGTTTGCAGGTGGGGCAGTGTGCCCGCATGATAAGCAAATGTATTCTGGATCATGCATCCCCATTATTTCTAATCCCCTTTTTTAAGGTCAATCAGTTCTTGTAGCAGCTTGTTTGTTTCCTTGCTTTCCTTGATTTGCTGTTCGATCAGGGCTTTAGTGCCGAATATTGCGAAAGGTAAAAAGAACCAGAGGATGGCTAATATAACTAAAAACAATACCGTAAAGAATCCTATCCCAGCATACGTTTCTGTCATTTCTATTCCCCATTTATTAAAAAAATCACCTCATTTGCTCAGGAATGCTCGGCATACCTTTGAAGTCTTTTACTGCTGATATACCGGTGACAATCAAGTCAAATGTGGAAAGGCCAACTATAAGAATGGTGATAAATGAACACATAACAACTGCACCATGCGTCTGTTTATTAATAATCAGTTCTAGCATCCGTGTAAAAATATAAGCACCTATCATTAAGCCTATTGCAGGTATCATTGATTTACTCCATATATTGATTTGCTGTTAAGCTGCCATTTTAATTAAGATAAACTACATTTAAATTCCTATTATATTTTTTCGCTTTGTTTGTGAATAATCCTACCAATGATTATGCAGGCATCACCTGAGCATTCTTTTCTTGGGTATTTCCTTTGGTCTGGATTATCACTATAAAGCCACCAAACACCAGCATCCCGAATCATTCGTTTTACAAGAAGCTCCCCTTCGTAGTTGATAGCAAATACTTCACCATCAATGGGCGTTATAGCATCGGTGTTTACTATGACGGTATCAGTTTCATAAAGGCTTGGCTCCATGCTTTCGCCTTTAATTTTTAAAGCAAGCAGTTTGTTGGGATTGTATCCGTTTTTTTCAATCCATATTTTTGTAAAAATTAACGGGGTTTTTTCCTCGTAGTCATAGTCAACCGCAAACCCAATAACTCCAGCTGAAAGCTTTATGTTTGATTTTTTAATTAATACATAATCACTGTTGTCATTTTCAATATGAATCTGATTGGGTTTATAGTCTGCCAAATTTTGAGCCGCTGTATTTGCTAATCCATTAATTAATTGATCTACGCTTACATCAAGAGCTTTTGCTATTTCTGTAGTAAATCTTGATGAACTGCTATCGCGCTCCTCAAGCCGCTTGATGGCATCAACCGATACTAAGTGATTAGTTTTCTCAGATAACTGCAATGGGCTAAGACCCTTTGCCAGTCTTAATTTTTCTATGTTTTTTCCTAGTGCCATAACAATACCTTAAAACATTTGTTAAAATCCACAAAGAACAATTGTTTGACATATACAAAACAATTGTTTTATTATCTGTATATGGATAGCTTTTTAAAAATCATTGAAATACATAAAAGCAAATCTGCGCTTGTAGTTGAGTTAAGAAAATTACGCCCAGCTACGAAGTTGCAGGTTGCTCATATTTCAAACTGGGTTAATAGAGATGGAAAAATTCCATCTGAATGGGTTATTGCATGCAGTCATTCTGTGCAGTGGAAAGTAACCCCGCATGAGTTGCGGGCTGATCTCTATCCCCATCCTATGGATGGCCTTCCTGCCCACTTAAGGCTTCACGAAGCCGATCAAAATTTGTTACCGGCGCACGGTCCGGAGTGTTGTGCAAGCATGACAACACTAAGTACGTAACCGCTGCTATGACTATAAGTCGTGTCAATGTGCATCTTCCTTAGTTAACCCACTCAGCCGCGTTGTTTTGGTTGAGTGGTTTTTTCTCTGGTTGTTTTATTTTTGTTAAGGCAATGATGCAGATTATTAAAACAGTTGTTTACGTTTATTTATAAGGATGATTAACGTGAAGATCACATTCCTGGCATATCGAATAGCGCATGAGTATCAGGGCGGGGTTGTTGCCCTCAGTAGCATGATGGGTAAGAACGATAAGGTAATGGCTAGTAAGTTGAACCCGAACATTGATACCCACCATTTAAACATTGAAGAGCTTGCAATGCTTGCGGACTTCACCAATACCAATGTGCAGGTCGCTCAATATTTTGCAGAAAAGCAAAACGCAGTGGTAGTCGAGCTACCGATAATCCCGATTGATAGCGATATTGGTTTGCTCGATAACTATATGGAAATTATGAAAGAACTTGGCCGGTTATCTACTGAGTTTCAGTCAGACTTTTCAGATGGAAATATCAACAATAAAGAGTTCGATCGTATCGCCCACCATGTTGCCCAGGTGCAGGCAAAGTTATCGGCATTTCAGTTATCTGTTAAGAGAATCGTTAGATGACTGACATATACGATCAGGCTACAGATCGCGAGATGCGAGACCGTGAACTCGCATTACAGACAGTTCGCGCAAGTGCCGGCACTATGCCAACGCTAACCGCTAATGGCAAGTGCCACAACTGTGATGAGCCTGTTGAACCTACCTATACATTCTGTGATTGCAATTGCCGTGATGATTGGCAACTGCGATTTAATCGTAACAAATAACCCCGCACCCCTTTATTGATATTAAGAAAATATGACAAGGCAGCTAAACAATTCAGTAAACAGCAAGACCATAGTCAAGGGCGTTCAAGGTACTTCTAGGGATTTACTGGATACGGGTCGAAACGAGCGCGATTTGTCTCACATAAATGCTGCTGAAACATACTAAACATGGCTACCATCAAAATTAAGACCAATTTCAAAGATGTGCAGAAAAGCCTGGATAAGTTAAACAGTCGTCTGCAGCAGAAAGTTGTGCCGTCTGCGCTGAATAAAGTGCTGGGCAAAGCCAACACGACTATGGTTCGTGAGATTTCATCAGAGTTCAATATCAAGTCCAGCGAAGTGCGTGCAAATCTAAGGATGGTGCGGGCGCAGCGGGATTTCAGTAGATGGTATGCCAAGCTTGACCCTTTTGCGAGAAACAGAAAAGGGCGAGGGCTTAACCTGATCCGGTTCACGGAACAAATGGTCAGCCTGGCGGAAGGTCGCAGGCGTGCAAAATCTGGGAGCCAGCAGGATCTGCGCTTCCAGATTAAACGCAATGCTGGGAAAAAGACCATTAAAGGCGCGTTCATTGGCAATCATGGCAGGACCGTATTCGTGCGTACCGGAAAAGAGCGCCTTCCTATCAAGGCGCTAACGACCATTGATGTGCCGCAAATGTTCAATACAAAGCGTATCAATGCCAAGGTGGTCGCTCGTATAAATTCTGAAATGAAAATTGAATTTGATCGGGCCATTAAAGCAGCACTAGCGGGAGCCATCTGATGAGTAACTGGGCGAACTATGATGATGTGATTGCCCAGCTGCAATCCTTTGGACTGGATACATCCAAGTTCGAGGTGGGAATCAAAGTCCGGTGCCGTGCTGATGACTCGAAAGACAAAAATGCCGGGTGGTATTGGCTGCATGAGAAAGTGATTGACGGGCAGGTCTATCTTGTCGGCGGGTATGGTTACTGGGCCGGCAATAATAACAATGCCCAGAAAATTGAACTTTCAAAACAATGTCAGGAATGCCGACATGAAATGTCGATTTCGGCTAAGAAATGCCCGAAATGTGACAACACAAAATTCAGCAAGCACCAGCTGTCGGATGATGAACGAAAAGCAATCGCTGCGATGGTGGCGGAAAACAAGAAGCGTGCCGAGGCTGAGCGCAATCATGAAATCGAAGCTGCTGCAAAAATCGCAAATGAAGCCTGGTTCCAGCTGGGCGATGATGGTGACTGTGATTATCTACAGAAAAAAAATGTAAAGAAACCGTCCGGGGTCAAATACGGAAACGGCACCGAAATCACTATTGAGACTACGGAGTTCGGCAAGCCGGTGTTTCTGAGCGTTCCCAATGATACCAACAGTATGATCATCCCGATGCGCGGAACGGACGCAAGGATTTACGGACTGCAGGTTATCAGAGGAAAGGGATATCCCAACAAGCTGGAAAAGGAATACTGGCCAAAAGGCCACAGTAAAAAAGGAAAGTTTTTCAGTATCGGATCGCAGACCGACATTATTCTGATCGCCGAGGGATTCGCAACTGGCATGACGTTGCATATGGCGACCGGGTACCAGGTGATCGTTGCTTTTGATGCCGGCAATATCCTGCCGGTGACACAAGATATTCATAAAAAATACCCGCGCAGCAAGATTCTGATCTGTGCTGATGATGATTACCAGGTGAAGTGCCCCAATAAAATTGGAGAGGGTGAAGAAAAAACCCGCTGCAATCATGTTTCACCAGCGGGTACCGAACATTGCCCGGCCTGCGGCGGTGATCTGTTCTATATCCGTGATAAACAAAAAGTATACCTTGGCGATGCCGGCGTCAAAGCAGCCGAGATAGCGTCAATCGCTGTTGGCGGCGCCTGGATTAAGCCGGATTTTCCTTTCGATCGAGAGGGGAAAAAATTAACCGACTTTAATGATCTTGCCAATTCCCCAAATTGTTCGGAAAGCACCATCAAAGTGCAGATTGAGGACAGGCTCCGGCAACTTGGATGGGGTAGTCATGACGTGCCGGAGGCGCGGAATATTGCACAGGGGGGCGGGGGTGAGCGTAAATCTGCCGTTTCCATTATGGATCTTGATGAAGCCGTCATGCGGTTTATTCCACTCGATGACGGTACCGGAAAGTATGTATTTGACACCTGGACGAATAAGGTTGCCCTCAAGGATCAGATGATTGCGTTATTGCCGGCCGGTGTGCGCGGTGATGATGTCAAGCGCCACTATTTGTGGATATCGCGGGGCGCATATTATCTCGACCAGATTGGTTTTGATCCTAGCGGCAAAGACCAGAATGTAAAACTCAATACCTGGACGGGCTGGGAAATGCAGCCGAAAGCCGGTAGCTGCGAAAAGTTGTTGGAAACCCTTGAGCATCTTTGCAGTAAGGAAAAAAACAGTGATGACGTGTTGTGGTGGATATTGAAGTGGATGGCTTACCCGCTGCAGAACCCTGGCGCAAAAATGCTCTCGGCCATTATCTTGCATGGCCCGCAAGGCACCGGAAAGTCTCTGATATTCAGGACGCTGGCGGCGATTTACGGCAAATATTCTACCGTCATCGGCAACCGCGGCATCGAGGATAAGTTCAATGCAGACTGGGCTGACAGCAAGTTGTTCATTCTGGCCGAGGAAGTCGCCACCAGCGCCGATAAGTGGCAGATAAAGAATGAGCTTAAAGAGCTGGTAACCGGTGAAACCGTCCGGGTTAACCCGAAAAACATCGCTGCTTATACGCAAAAAAACCAGATGAACCTTGGTTTTTTATCAAACGAGGACATGCCTCTGCCAATAGAAAATGACGACCGGCGTCATCTGGTTGTCTATACCCCGCCATGCCTGCCGGAAGAGCATTATGTTGATGCCTTGCTGGAGCGTGATAACGGCGGCATCGAGGCTTTCTATCATTATCTGATGAATCTTGATCTGACAGGGTTCAATCGCTATACAAAACCCCCATCCACAGTCGCTAAAGATAACCTGATTAATTTAAGTTTGCCAAGTGACCGGCGATTCATTAAGGAATGGCTGGAAGGCGAAACGGACTGGATATGTGTGCCGTGCTTGTCTATGGATCTATACCAGGTCTACCTGGCCTGGTGCAAAAAGAACGGTGAGAACCGGCCGCGGCCATCTAATCAGTTTCTTGGCATGGTGAACAACATGACTGGATGGCAATGTGGATTGAAGCGCGTGTATGAAGACCTTAATTTCGTGGGCACCGCCAAACAGAAACGCATGGTGATCCCGCCGCAGCAGGTATCAAAAACTGTTGGAAATAAAAAGGAGCCGCAGATCGTATATGCGGAAAAGTTACCTACCGAACAGGAACAGCACTGGCTAACCGGGTTTGTCATTGATTTTAAGAATGCAATTGAGAAAAACAAATGAGTTGCGTGCCTATATGTGACAGACGTTACAGGCCATGTTACAGGGTTGAATGTGAAAAAACCCATATAAAACAAGGCTTGTTACAGATGTTACAGGCGTGACAGGTTTAACGCGCATGTGCGCGTAATTGTATGTTAAAGGCTATGTATATAAATAAACTCCCGTGCGCGTATTTATAGCCTGTAACGCCTGTAACGTCTGTCACATGTTTGTTTTTAAAGGAAAAATTGTAAAAGAAGTATGTAACAAGCCCTGTAACGTCTGTAACTTGGTGATAAATATGACTGATAAAAGCATTAGTGCAGTAGTTGATGAGTTCAGGAGCGCCTTTGGCCGGCTTGAGTTTAAGGCTGTCAATCTTAAAACAGGGCAGGTTGGCGGTAGCAGGGGATGGAAAGACCAAGTGCCTGCCAGGCTTGAAATTTCTGGTGCTGATTATCTGGCGCTGGGGCAGTTAGGCAAGATGCAGCCGTCGCCAGGCGTGATCGCTGGCTTGTTAAAAATCAGTTTAGGTAATCGGTAATGGCTAATCAACCAGGAATATTGGGACAGGCGGAACTGGCGAAGTGCGAAGGCATTGGATGCGCATATAAAACATCATGTGGCCGCCATTTACGTCCGGAAGCCGAGGGTCAGCTGTGGGCTGCATTTTATGCCCTGTCTGGTGATGATTGTGAGGCGTATGAAGTTATTGGTGGAGACTCTGAAAAATGAAATCACTTAATCAGACAGACTTTGCCAGGCATATTGGCGTGAGCAAGGGATATGTGACTCAGCTGAAACAGGCTGGGCGATTGGTTTTTGCTGAAGGCGGCAAAATTGATGTTGAGGCCAGTATGCTGCTGATTAATAAAACGGCTGATCCGAACCGTGATGATGTGAAGGCGCGTCACGATGCCGCCCGTGCTAAAGAACCCAGCACCAAGTCGAGCAGGGATGAAAAAATGAAGGATCCCAACATGGTGACTTTCAGTGAGGGGCGGGCTAAAGAGCAGCACTTCAAAGCCTTGCAGGCTGAACTTGAGTACAAAAAAAACATTGGTGAGCTAGTTGCCAAGGTGGATATGCAGGCGGCCGTTGCTGATGTAGTCACCGGGTTCAGGCAGAAGCTGGAAAATCTTCCGCATCGCGTTTCCGCGGAGCTGGTGGGGCAGGATCTGCAATACATCAGGGCGCATTTAAAGCAGGAAGCCCACGATATTCTTAATGAGCTATCAAAAGAATTTACTGAAAAAGTCATTCAATACGAAGCAAAAATTTCATGAGTATTTTATGTGATGCATTTCTGCTTACTTATGCGGCGGCCGAGAAAGCGATCAGGCCTAAAGCTAAATGCACGGTGAGTGAATGGGCTGATACGCACCGCATCTTATCCGGTGAGGGGTCAGCGGAGAAGGGCGCCTGGAAGACATCACGCACTCCTTACCTGCGGGAGCCGATGGATTGCCTGTCGGAAGATTCTCATCATGAAAAAGTGGTGCTGATGAAGGCCAGTCAGGTAGGCGGTACCGAGGCCGGCAGTAACTGGCTTGGGTACATTATCGATGTTGCTAAAGGCCCGGTGGCAGTCGTGATGCCAACGGAGCGCAGCCTGAATGACTGGGTAAGCCAGAAATTTGACCCAATGGCGCAGGATACCCCTGCGGTTAGTGATGCCCTGGCAAAACGCAGCAACAAATCTTCTGATAACAATAGCCAGCGTAAAAAATTCACCGGCGGCATTATTTATTTTAAAACTGCAGGGTCTACCGCGGAACTTAAATCGACCAGTTTGCGTTACGCGCTTGCTGATGAGGTTGATGAGTGGGAATGGTCAACCACCCAGGGAGACCCGATCAAGCTGCTCGATGTACGTAAAACCACATTCCATGATGGAAAGCTATTCATCGTCAGTTCGCCGACACTGAAAGATGCCAGCCATATCGAGGCTGAATATGAAGGTGGTGACCAAAGAAAATACCATGTGCCGTGCCCGCATTGCGGTGAGCTGCAATATCTTAAATGGTTGAACCTGCGTTATGAGCGCGACCTGGTTAATCCAAAGAAAATAGTGAAAGTCTATTACGCCTGCGAGCATAACGGTTGTGTGATTGAAGAGCATCACAAACCGCAGATGATGGCAAATGGCGTTTGGATTGCGCTGGCACCGGAAAATCTCTATCGCAGCTATCATATCAGCGCCTTGTATTCCCCTGTAGGCCTGGGCAAAAGCTGGCAGCAGTTAGCCTATGAGTGGATTGATGCCCAGAACGATCCTAAAAACCTGATGGTGTTCGTTAACACTAGGTTGGGAGAGAGTTTTGCTGACCGCAGCCATGATATCAAGCCGAACCTTCTTCAGGCGCGAGCTGAACCGTATGCACTGAGGACCATCCCAATTGGGTGTTTGGTTTTAACCGTTGGCATTGATACGCAGGATGATCGATTGGAGATACAAATCACCGGACATGGCATGAATGACAGTACATGGCCGATTGATTATCACGTGTTGTATGGAAATCCATCAGATGAAAAGCTGTGGGATTCTCTAATTGATTATCTCAAGAATGCGGTTTTTATTAACCACTTCGGCATTAAGTTGCGTCTTGAAGCTGGCGCGATTGATACCGGCGGCCATCACACACACATGGTGTATGCGTTTGTGCGTAAATGTAACGACGCTGGCGTTGTTCGCATGATGGCTTGCAAGGGTGCAAGCACCTATGGCCGTGCAATATTAGGCAAGCCATCACAGCAAGATGTGAACGTGAAAGGCCAAACCATCAAGAAGGGTATTGCGCTTTATGTAATTGGTGCAGATACCGCCAAGCACTTGTTATATAACCGCTTGAATGGCGATAACGATAAAGATGCTAACAATCGAAAAGTGCATTTTAGCCAGGCGCTGGATATTAGCTATTTTGAAGGTTTGGTTTCTGAAACTTATAACCCGCGCAAAAACCGCTGGGAGCTTAAAAAAGGAAAACGTAACGAGCAGCTAGATACCTGGGTACTGTCGATCGCGGCTAGTCATCACCCAGAAATTTACCTGCACAAATGGCGTAAGTCAGATTGGGAAAAACGTAAATCCATGGTTGAGCCGGTGAACATGATGCCGAATTCCGATGGTGTATACGAAGTGCAAGCCAAGGCGGCGGAGCAACCAGATGTGGCATTAAGCGGTGGAAAAGTAGGGTTAACTTCATTCAGGCGCGGAGGCGGCGGTCGATAATGGCTGATGATATTGTCGATTACCTGTTAAAGGAGTTTAGAGAATCAGTACCTGAAGTTTCAGAGGAAACACTGACGGCAATTGAAGAAAAAGCACGCGTTGAATGGGGTGGTGATGAAGCATACGTTGCCAAAAAGAAGATAAAGATGTCTCAGAAACAAAAGGCTGTCACTGAGTATATTGGCGGTAAGCCCATTAAAGACATCAAGAAGAATACCGGAGTTGGCCGGGCTACGCTCTATCGTCATCTTAAAAAAGCTTAGTGTCTCATTTTCCCCTAAAAATGAGACATTGAAATCTCTATGCTATAGCCATTAACTCGGAGATTCCGGATGGCTGGCATCACACTCGAACAAGCGCAATCAAAACTAGATGAATACCTGGCCGCTGAAAGCGCCGTGTTATCTGGGCAGGCATATGAAATTGCCGGCCGCAGCTTGAGGCGTGCCGATCTGGATGCAATTCACGCCGGTATCAAGATTTGGAACGAGCGTGTGCAAACACTATCAGCTGCAGCAGAAGGTCGTGGCCGTGTGATTGTCGGTCGTCCAGGGGGTTAATCATGGCGCGCATACCACTCCCTGTGATCAAACCAAATCTAGCAGATAAGATTGTCGGTTATTTCTCGCCAAAAACAGCGTTAAAAAACATGCAGGACCGCATGAAAATTGAAATGCTAAGCGGTTCTGGAACCGGGTACAACGGCGCAAGTAAAAGCCGTCCAGCACTTTCAAACTGGAATGCGTTTGGCGGGTCCGCAGAAACGGATATCAGCCATGATTTGCCGTTAAATCGGGCACGCAGCCGTGATCAGGTACGCAATAATCCGATTGCCAACGGTACCGTTGGTCAAACCACCACCAATGTCATTGGCACGGGCTTGTCCTTGTCGCCGGCGATCGATGCCCAATTTCTTGGATTGACGCAAGATCAGGCAGACGAATGGGCTGCCAATACCAAACGCGAGTGGTTACTTTTTGCCAATAGTAAAAACTGCGACATCACGCGTCAGCAAAACTTTTTCCAGCTGCAGGATCTGGTATTCAGGTCAAGGGCTGAGTCAGGCGATGTGGCCGTCATCACCCCCATGAAAGATCGCGGCAGCGTTTATTCGTTGTGCCTGCAGGTGGTGGAAGCGGACCGCATGAGCAACGAAAACAGAAAGCAAAACACTGACAAGCTGATTGATGGCGTAGAGCTTGATGAAGATGGCGCCGCGATTGCATATTACTTTAGTAGTCATCACCCAGGCGATTTACGCAAAACCAATATGAATTGGCAGCGTGTACCGGCGTATGGTGAGAACGGCCGACGCAATGTATTGCATTTGTTCAAAAAACTACGCCCTGGGCAAGTGCGCGGCGTGCCGGATTTTGCTCCTATCATCGAGCAGCTCAAGCAGCTAGGTCGTTATACCGATGCCGAACTCCAGGCAGCGGTAGTGAGTGGCATGTTTGCCATGTTTATTCGCATGGATCATAACGCTTTTGGCGAACTGTTTAATGATGATGGCAAAAAAACTTATGTGGAAACTGCCAGCAAGTGGGATGGAAACCTGGACTCTGGCGGACGGGTAGTGAACCTATTGCCCGGTGAAGAACCTGTCGCTCCGAATGTAGGGCGCCCAAATTCAGAGTTTGACCCGTTCGTACAATCGATTTTGCGGCAAATCGGCATGAGCCTGGAAATCCCTTATGAAGTGCTGATCATGCACTTTCAATCCAGCTATTCAGCAGCGCGTGCCGCATTGCTGGCAGCATGGAAAACCTATCGCCGCTGGCGTGATTGGATGGCTACGGATTTTTGTCAGCCAGTCTATGAGCTATTCATGGATGAAGCTGTGGCAAAAGGCCGTATTAAAGCCCCTGGATATTTCGCTGATCCGCTAACTCGCGCTGCATGGTGCGCCGCGGTTTGGACTGGTGACGGCCCTGGTAGCATCGACCCAAGCAAAGAAGTAAAAGCTGCTAAAGAGCGAGTGGATATGGGCATCTCAACCCTTGATACTGAGAGTATTTTGCATGACGGTATCGATTACGCAACTAAGCATCGCCAGCTGGTGAAGGAAAAAGCCATGCGCGACCGTGATGGGTTGACAGTTGCGGCCAATGACGGAGCAGCGCCGCCTACACCCTCAGAAAATGCTTTAGAGGAAGATGCTTAAAGTGTCTCATTTTCCCCTAAAAATGAGACAGCCTAATCTGTAATGTGACGCTATGCGCTACCCACACCTGACTGCTCGTATTTTTAATACACCTCTTTTGATTCACCCTCAAAAGCTGGATGCGATTATTTCCGGCTTAGGTTCGCGTATCGTAGGCTTGCAAGTCAGCGACCCAGAATTGAATGAGTATGAGGTTCTATCTCCGGAATTATTCTCTACAAAAAAAGCCCCGTTTGTGCAAAACCAAGGCTACAAAATCATAGACGGCGTTGCTGTGATGAGTGTATCCGGTGCAACAGTCCACCGTAGCCGTATGGAGGGCGCATCCACCTACTTGATTGGCTATGACGACATAACCCGTGACCTTGAGCATGCAATGAACAATAGTGATGTTCATGCCATATTGCGCGTTTACGATAGTCCAGGCGGTGAGGCGCAGGGTGCATTTGAACACGTTGACCGCATAACCTCGATGATCGGAAAAAAACCGATGTATTCAATTGCTGACGGCATGGCTGCATCAGCGGGTTATTTGGCAGCGAGCGCTGCCGACAAAATGTTTATTACTAAAACAGGCTATGCCGGCTCTATAGGTGTAGTCATGCGTCATATTGATGTGTCACGCGCGATGGCGAATGAGGGGGTACAAGTCACTCATATTTTCGCCGGGGCTCATAAGGTAGATGGTCACCAATTTGCACCATTACCAGATGCTGTCCGTGCGGACTACCAAGAAGAAGCTAACAGCCTGTATACCATGTTCGTTAATGCTGTTGCGCAAAACCGTTCGATTCCTGTTGATGCTGTGCGCGCCACTGAAGCGGCGACTTACATGGCTGTAAAAGCAGTAGAAAAAGGTCTGGCTGATGGCGTGAGTACTACAGACGCCCTTATCGCGGAGTTGGCGGGCAAACGTTCAACACGTATTCATTCAATCCCATCCGCGCAAGCGGCATCGTACAAAGAAAATGCCACGCTGTCTGGCATGCAACAAGCAGAGACAGCATCCCTTAATTCAACCAAAGGAGTAACAACCATGACACTGGAAGAACTGCGCCTAGCGCATCCAGCCCTGTGTGCTGCTCTGGTAGAAGAAGGCCGCGTTGCCGGCTTCGAAGCCGGAGCAAGTGCAGAGACAAACCGTATCAAAGACGTGGAGGCACAAACCATAAAGGGCCACGAATCATTGATCGGAACCCTTAAATTCGATGGAAAAACTACAGGTCCAGAAGCTGCTGTAAAAGTGCTTGCTGCTGAGAAAGAACTGCAAGCCAAGGCGGTAACTGCTTTGGTTAATAGTGCGCCAAAACCAATTGCTAACGCTGCCGCACCAGATGACGCAGCTGCGTTGGCTGCAGAAGAATCCGCCAAGGCTGAGCTATCAGTGGAAGCTAAAGCAAAAGCTGAGTGGGATGCAAGTGTGGATTTACGCGGTGAGTACGGAAATAACTTCAAAACATTCCTGGCATACAAAGAAGCGGTGGCATCTGGCCGCGTCAAAGTAGCCGGCAAAGCAAAGGGCTAGATCATGAAAAAGACAATTATTTTATTGACATCGCTTGCGGTCGCCGCGTTCAGTTTTTCTGCATTCGCTGATGTACAAACACCATCCATCGTACTCTCAGGAATGTTTGAGCATCTGGTGCAGGGTATGCCATATATTGGTGCGATCGGTATGACTACGCTTGCAAAAAATGTTGCCAGATCATACGAGTTGGGCGATCTGAATGATGTCGGCGTGATTGCCAATGACATCATCTATGAGGGTGCGGCTGTTGGTGACAATGGATCCGGCTATGCGCGTCCATTAGTTGCTGGTGATCCATTCCTTGGGTTTGCTGAAGAAAAAGCTGATAACACCGGCGGTGATGCCGGCGCTGTGAAAGTACGGGTGAAGGTTAAAGGCCGTGTGCAATTGGCAGTAGGTAGCCTAGCAATCACCGATGTAGGAAAAACCGTTTACGCATCTGATGACGATACCTTCACGTTGACTGCAAGCACTAATACCGTAGTTGGCCGTGTGCTGCGCTTTGTTTCCACCGGTGTTGGCATCGTCGAATTTGACGTGGGCCGTGCAGGTCTTGGCAAAGTAACGGCATTGACAGACTCAACCACAGGTACCGCAGACGGTACTGTAAGCGATGTTGGCAGCTCATTCGTCCAAGCAACATTAAACAATAACTTTAAAGAGCTGACTGTGAAGATCAATGAACTTTCAGCACTTGTGAAATAGGAGCCAGTCATGGATAAAATTACATCTCGCGCCGTCATTGGCATGTATTTCGAAGCGCTACAAGCACAAAATGGCTTGGGCTGGGTAAATGGTGTTTCTAACTATTTCCTATCTGATCAATCAAGTGAAGAGTATTTTTGGCTAGGACAACCGCCAGCATTACGTGAATGGCTGGGTGGTCGTCATGCCAAAGGCTTTACAGAAAATGGTATCGAAATTGTTAACAAGCATTTTGAAGCGACAATCGACATCAAAATTAAAGATTTGCGCCGGGATAAAACGGGCCAATTGCAAACACGCATCAATGAGTTGGCTGAACGTGGCGATACTCACTATGCACGTTTATTGAGTACCCTGGTTGTGAACGGTGCAAGCCAATTGTGCTATGACGGCCAATACTTCTTTGATACCGATCACGCTGAAGGCGATAGCGGCAATCAGTCCAATAAGATTGATTTTGATATTTCTGCAGCACCGGCAGCTATACATGGCGTTGTTGCAGCGCCTAGCCCGGAAGAAATGCAGCAAGCGATCCTGAAATCAATCTCACAAATGTTCACGTTTGTGGATGATGTCGGTGAGCCAATTAACGAGACTGCGAAATCATTCCTGGTGATGGTGCCGATTGGTTTATCAGATGCGGCGCGTGCGGCATTGTCTCTGTCACGTGTTGCTGGCACGGCTACCCAAGCGATTGAAGACTGGGATATTCAATTAGCAGTCAACCCACGCTTAACAGCGGCTGGCTGGACTGACAAATTTATCACCGTTCGTACGGACGGCAGTGTTAAGCCTTTCATTCGCCAAGAAGAAACAGAGCCTGAAATCAAGGTAAAGGATGAGAATTCTGAGTACGCATTTGATAACGATGCGATCCAGGTTGGTATCGATACCTGGCGCAACGTTGGCTACGGGCGCTGGCAAGGTGCTGTTCAAACCACACTTATCTAAGGAGCGCCACCATGAAATACATTGTGACAGGTAAGTCCGTGTCTATCACTGGTGGCGTGCTTACCCTTTCTAAGGCGCAAGCCTCTGATCGGGCGCACTGCCTTAAGAAGTTAGGCGATAAAAACCAATATGAAATTCTGGAAACAGTCACTTTCAAAAATGGCGAGAAGTTTGGCTTTGATGGCAAATTACCTAAGTCTATTGGTGTGGATCTGGATGCCGAGAAAGCCGCAGCCGAGAAAGCCGCAGCCGAGAAAGCCGCAGCCGAGAAAGCCGCAGCCGAGAAAGCCGCAGCCGAGAAAGCCGCAGCCGAGAAA